>JGI24158J21664_10014630_pt1 | contig 10283 bp, 6 predicted proteins | sample Ectturendosymbi3_FD_21664 | JGI IMG/M metagenome (IMG submission 21664) | reverse complement strand
GTTAACTTTTAATTATCGTTTTTTTTTTCTACACACGAATGAACACTTGAAAAAAATATACTTTTCAAGAAATGCATGTTTACGTAACTGAGTTGAGAAGTTTTAACCGTCTTACTAGATTTTTTTGACAAAAGTTCAATATGTTAAAGTGATGTGCGAAGAAATGCGTTGCACGAAGAATTACTTGTGGTGCACTGCATTTCGCAATGTCACCAAGACGAGAGCGCAAGGCGGAAAATTCAAAATAGATCTTGTTAAATTAGTTTTTACAGCTTGCCACTGAAAGCATATTATCAGGAAACAGGCGTAATAGCACAAATTTTAACAGTCTTTTGAATTTCTCAAATACGTTGCGCGCTTGGTGCATTGCAGCTACACACCGAACACCCATATTCACACAGAGACGATCTCAAAATCAACGCGAGGTCGCCGTTCACGCGAAACAGTTAGCGCGTCGACAGCAAAGCCACCTCCGAAGCAGCAGTGACCGACCCCTTTCGCAGAAGGGTGTTCGGTGTGTAGCTGCAATGCAAAAGGGATTTGCTCTGCGACACACACAGTAACGCTGTATACATCAGCCTTTCGATTTGACACAACCCTTTTTCATATCGTTACCCAGTGCGCCACAAAATGCTGGAAAACCCAACGCATTCCTTAATTGTGAAGCAGCACTCTTGCAAGGTTGTTTATTTATATCATTCCCGTCCACAAGTCTTACGGTAGCTTTAAAACCTAAATAGTTGAAATAACACGTCACTAGTTATTTGGTCAACCTGCTCTGCACATCCTTCCACTGCAAGCAGTCTATTTTTGACCCCTACTTTCAGTTATACCGATACAAACGGATAAGCAAAATTTGAATACAAAACGTTTATCAACGTCACCGTTTGTGCGTTAGCGCTAGCGTATGCGTGCGTGCTTCATATTCCTGAACATGTAAGTGTAAACATCTTCAAAGTTTACCAGTAAAAGCACTCTACACACGGACACCACAATGAAGAAAATGTACATCTTCTTTCAATGAAAAGCAAATTCGGACGGCACTACCAAACAGCCTGACATGATTTAACGACGTCTGCAGCAACACCAGTAGCAAGTCATCTTCGTGCGCCAAAAATCCCAACAACCTCCATCTTCACAACGGTTGAGTCTTTTCACTGTGGAATCTGGTTCCCCCTCCATATATTATTACAATCGGGCATTGAGATCTTTGAACCACTTGTTCAACCGTTTATTAATCCAAGCAAGTATATGCGTAGAAGAATGAAGTATGTAGGGAAGCCGCTTCCCAACGTTGCAAAAATCTTCGAAGGCAAGGAAATATGGGCGACGTTTGCGCAGTTACGGCAATAAATGCGTTTTTCAGAGTAAAGCAAGAAATGCAAGGGGCATGCAGAGTAGCGATAGTGGCAGATTTAAAGGTTGGAATTCGGAGGTGATGCTTTGAAAACCGCGACGTCCTGACGCTTATTGCTTCTTTCCCGACAAATAAAGCAATACCCATCGATTCACTTAAAACCTTAAGAGTAGTGGTTCTTAACTTTTTTACACATCTTACCCTTTTATCGAACAAGATTACCAGATTTACCTCCAATACTCTCAATGGTGCTCATTTGTTGAAAATACGAAATTAACGAACTGTTACAGTTTAGAATTTGTAAAATTAGGGTAAGTTTACCATAAGTTAAGAACCACTGCCTTAGGAGATTATAGCTGGCATGAGAAACCATGGAACAAAGGAAATTTTCATGGCAAATGGTTTCCCGTCCTTAAAAAAAGCCTTTTCTTTCATCAGTGATGCTTCCATTTTCAAATAAGAGTTAATGAAGCTTACGTAAGAGATTTGTCTTCCTGTTGTTTCATTTTGCCGAAAGCAGCTTGGGTGAAACGTTTGTAGAAGAAACAGCTGAACACGTGTGACCTCTCCCGGTCTTTTTCATTCAACAGCTTCTCCATGATGTATCTGCGTACCAACAGAACTCATAAGATGTGCGCCAAAATTGTGGATAGTAATCATTCCAAGCGTCTTTTTTCCACCAAAAAATCATTCCAAACGTATTTTTTCTTCAGCTCGATGATCTGGATTATGAACGAAATGTCTTAAAGTAGCAAGTTAACAAAATCAGAGGCGTTTGGGAATTCAAACCTCAACGAAACTTCGCAGCTTTCATACCAGGCTTCAACTGAAAACTTACTTCAAATAAAAATCGATGATGACGTCGTTCAGGAACTCTCCGTCGTTAAGACAGAACTGATCTTCGTTGGTAACGCTGATACCCCCCTTAGCTGGGGGAGCTGGAAAAATTGCTAATCTGGAAATAAACGTTTTTGGATGAATTGTTAGACCGTTGAGTCCACTATGAACTTTTTGAAACCATCGAACCCTCAAAGAAATACCGTCGGGAGAAAGTATTGCCATCGTGGCTGCGGGAAGTGAAAACTTCCATACAAGTAAGCACTCAAAATTCGGAACTTCACAACAAGTTGGCCAGCCACTAGATTTACTGAATCTTATATTAGCGTATTTAAAACCGCAATTCCAATTTTACTCAAAAACATGTTACAGTTAAACAAAACTTCCCAATCAACATTGCAATTTGGCACAGCGAAAGCATTGCGAACTCGTAGAGTTAGCTACCACACGAATCCAGCAGGGTTTGGATAATGCAATTCAGAGTTAATGGGAAGTTATGCTACGAACTGGACAGAACGAGTCAGATGGTAATGTGGGCTTAGTGATGCATGAATTTTCCTTCTAAAATGAAGCATCAAAACAAAGGCAGGGTTCATGCAGAACCACAATTAAAATTTTAGTGACTTTTCAAAGGTTTTCAATTACTTTTTAACGGTTTTAAATGACCAGTCGAATCCAATGCAACAGCCACGAAGTGTAACAATTGTACAAATTTTGAAATTGCTCTGGTTAAAAATACTGTAAATGTAAAAAATGAGACCGTACATTAATAGGTTCAACAACACAACACAAGAGTCCACACTAGAAACCCAGTGCATACCATAGAGATTCTCAGATATTGACATGAATTGAATGAAATTACTTTCAATATCCACATCATTTCTGCTTGGAAGGTAGCATCACTAAGAAGCCTAACAGACCTTGATGTTGATAGGCTGGGATGGTTTGGTCTGTACACTCATTGTTTTTCCATGCAGCCTACTTTGAAAGGCTATTTAACAAAGTGCGAGATTTGAAACGAGGAACAAGTAACCGGTAAATACAGTGATTTCCAGCAGGTGATGCCGAATTTGTCCAGAGATACCANTAGATCAGTGGTCCTTAAAGTTTTAACGCCTCAAGANCCCTATGTCAAATTCTCGTCAATTTGCATACGCCTTTTCAACAAAGTNTAAAACGAATTCGGAAGCCACNGCGTTAAGAGTTTAAAATGTCAAACTCGGGTTCAAATGGAGGGGGTCGCTACAAAATCAACAGGTATCAAGTCGAAGTCAATCTGGATGGAAGCAAGTCCAAGTTCTTAGAATAAGGATTTGGACTTTACTTCTCACCACTGTGAAATACCCCCAACATCTAATCTCAATACGCCGAGGGGGTATTGAGGCAAACTTTGTGAACCCCTGCACTAGATCCTTGTCATACACACTACGTAATCATTTCAAATCCCAGCTTCCAGTTTGCTTCACAAGTCCTGCAATCTGCTGACTGTGCGACACCGTAGTCTAAAAAGGATGGAAAAGATTGCATAAACAAAACGAAAACTACAACTCACTCGATTCGTGGCCCAGAGAAAGGCGGGTGAAAAATTATGCTCTCGCTTGAATTTTTCGCCGGTGGTGCCGACGCCAGCTTCAGCAACCTGCACCTGGTCACACGAGTCAAAGCGCGTTCAGGTGTGGGAGGTACTGACGTAATCCGCTGAAACGGAATAACACTTAAGAGGCTCAAAAGCACGTGATTGTTTGGGACCAGTGCGTTTTGCTGGGCCAAGTCATGCAGACAGGGCACACGGCTCAGAAGATGAAGGCCCGCCTAGAGTGCGGACAGGCCAGGAGTTGCCATGCGCAATGCTTTGCTGTATTGCGTCAAGGAGTTGCCGAGCCGTGCACAGCGCGAATTGCCCGACGCAATAAAACAAAGGATTACGCCTAATCCCTGCAACGTCCTGTAGACGGGCCTTAAGGGTGCTAGAAGCTTGATCTTACATTGATCGGTGCAATTTGCTACAAACATTGAGGTGAAACGCAATTCGCACACTTTATCCACCCACAGCGACTTCAGGCAAGAGGTATGCTTGAAAAACAGCCCTCTCCTGTAAGGCCAACTCAGCTTTCAAAAACTCTTCGAATATTTCCACTGGGCTTACTTAGCTGAGAACGGTCCGCAGCAGATCCAAACGCCATCGGTTTCACGTTAGAATGAGACATGACACAAAAGAAAAGTTACGGAGCGCATCAACAACAAAACAGTAAAATGCAGCGCTTGTCTCACACTGAATAACCTCTGAAAACCAAAGAGGAGTGCAAAACACACTTAGCATGTTCTTAACCAACAACGCACCTGGCGCGGTGATGCGGTTGTGCAGGCCACGATCACAGTGTTCATTGCAATAGTAGTGGGAGTCCGCGGTGGGTTCCTTGGGCTGCGAAATAGTTCCGCTTGAGCAATATTTGTCAACCTCATGGTCGCTTCGTCAGTTCGCAGCTCCCGAAAAAAGTTCTTCAAAACCACAGTTGAAATTCTTCAGTGACGTTATCGCAGACAGTTTTTTTTCGCGATTTGCGATCGCTGTTTCTTCATTGTTTTTTTTACGGTTTCCGTCATTCTTCCCTCTTAATCTCATTACGTACGTGCGTAGTAAAACGCAAGCACATCCACTTAATAGAAATTCATCAAAATAACAGAGGAAATTACTAAGATGTGTGGAGAAATTTGCTTTGGCAAGCGCAACCAAAAATATGTCGTACACTCACTGTAACCAAAAACAGCAGCATAGTCATAGTAATTGCGACAGAATTCAAAGTATTATTAGTCAAACTTACCGAGTTCTGTTTCTGCTTTGCTCTGATCAAATCGATTTTTCCTTTAAGTTTGGATCTTCCGTTGACCCACCAAGCAGCATCAATGCAGAAGACGATAAACTTTTCATCATCTGCAATCACAACACACATCAACAGATCCGGGTGTTAAGTCTGTTTATATGAGTCCACTAAGTTTGTTTACATGAGCGCCGGCCTACTCGCTGATATTGGATGACCCACGTTCTTCAAGAAACCGAAATGGTACTGAGGAGAACAGGACCCGATACAAGAGCAAGTAAACACAAGCAAAGAAAGTGGTTGAGAGAGCTATGAGACGAAAGACTGAACAGTAGTTGGATGAATTAGGTGAAAAAACAAACAGTGTCTTCAATCTTTTAAAATTAATGAAAAAAGGGGGGAAATAATGAAAACAGCGGCCAAAGCAATACTTGTAAACGAGATTTTCGCAGACGTTTCGGTACCTTCCGCGACCATCATCAGTACATTTGCGATAGAACTGCAGTGATCTTGCTGCAAATTCTATTGTCATTCAGGACAAAAGGGCTGTGAAAAAAGAAAAACGCGAATGGCTGTTACGGTAGTGACGAGGTGGCGCGAGTCACAGGCAGTCACGTGACTCGGATAGATACGTGCTGATAGTGATGGCGCGTGACGTCATGGGTGAGGCATGAAGCTCTGGTACAAGTTAAAATGCATAGAGGCATCGACGGGTTGTTTGCATTCAGCTCTCGTTTGTGTTCCTGAATCATTAAAGAATGAAGAATCTGCAGCTGCCGCCAACTGTCACTGTCACTAAGCTCGTCAGTCTCCTGGCACTTGCAAGCCAACCCAGATCATCGGGTTGACTTTCACAACCCCGAGGTCATTGGCAGTGATAAATCAAGGAAGTCACCCCCAGTTTGGCAAATAATTTTGTCTGTTCTCGGTGTAGCGAAGTTGTAGAAAGAGCAGTGGAGCCAGTTTGAGGGTTATGCGATGAAGTGGAACAGTGAACAGTTCGTTATTGGGGCGAATCCTGGTGGATGGTGTGAAACAGAGGTAGTAGCTAGAATGAAATTCAGATAATAGTGGAATTTATTCATGTGAAAAAATTTTAACTGAAGATGAAGAAAGGAAGGGTCCATCTAACGTACGCGAGATCGACAATGCTGTATGGCAGTGAGACATGGTGTTTGAGAGAGAACGAAGCGTCATTCTGAGGCGAACCGAGAGAGAGCTACGGCAAGGACAATGGGTGGCGCGAAACTGAAGGAAGAAAAGAACATCGATAAATTAATGAACATGCTTGTATTAGGGGAAACTGAAAAATCTGACAAAAGCAAGTAGGGTGCGACGGTACGGACATATTTTGAGAGATGAGGATAATGCCCAAAGCAAGGCATTGGGTTTCAAAGTGGACGGTCAGAGAGAACGGGGAAGACCACGGAGCACGGAAAGACATGGAGGCAAGTAGAAGAGATTTAGAGAGATCTGATTGCAACAGGTAAGCGCCCTTAATCGAGCAAGCTGGAGAAACGGAATAGCCTTAAGTTAATCATGTCATAAAGGAAATCCGGCTACTCCCCTTCAACGGGGACAGAACCGGATTAAAACTGGATTACTAAATAAACATTTAAAAATGTTTGTTGATTGTGGATTTAAAAATGTTTGTGGACAAAAATGGATTACTAAATAAACATTTAAAAATGTTTATCAAAATGCTGGACAGCGTTTACTTGCAATACAAAAGGAACCACTCTTTACAAAATAAAAAAGTAAGAGGAATCATTAAGCATAGCAGCCATTAGTTGCCTTCAGAAAAATTACATTATGTAAGAAACGAAACATAGGCTCCATAAGTTTATATACGCTGGAAAACGTTCTAACATGAAGAACATGTCCCGCGACAATATTATACTTCCAAGTGGAAAAATCTAAAAAATCCTGAATCCAATAATTTGTAGTGAAATAATTCCCGCAATATCAACGAACGCTTCAATTCTGAGGCTGTGCGAGCAATTCATGCGTGAAATAATTCGGTGAGCAATCACCAACCACCAACAATTTTCTGTAAAAATGTTGGAAGGTGCGACAATATTGAAATAAGTATTTCGCCTGAACGGCATTTTGCACGGCTGGAATAACAGCTAGATAACTGCAGCTTATAAAATCATTTTTTCTAGTTTCAAAAATGAGACAACTAATTTTTAGAAAACTGCAGGCCAAATGGTTGACTTAAAAGGTAACCCAATGTTACTGTTGCAATTGGAAAACTTTGAGAGAACCCTGACAAGCGGCTCTGGGTGAACGTAGAGCGCTCAAACGACCTGATATTCGCATTGCGCCAAAACACTCGTGCTNTATTCACTGCTTGCAGAGCACTCTGCAGCGCCACAAACGGAAGATCGCTCCACCACTATCCAGGNTGGTCGTATACCCACAGCTCAGGCACACGCTACGNCCCATATGTGAGGTCCCCAAGGCCGAAACGGGGCCGCGTGGACAATGAAGCGGGGACCCCCGATGTGTGGCGCAGTCGGAAATGGAGTGAACCTACTCTATAGAGTCTACATCATCGGAACAGCACCAGGAACCAATGCCAGAGGCCTGAAACCGCAGCGAAAAATCCGGTGATAACCATTTTCAAGAATCTAGTAACAATACTCCTTACAATAAGTACCATCATGTCATCTGAGTTAGACCGTGCACAGATGACTTTCAAGTTGGTGGCAAGTATTGGAAGTTTCCGCGTCTGATAAATAAGCCTTTGTTTTGGATAATCGCGCAATGCCTGACGAGTACCGACAATAGATCAACGCTCCTATATCGGATTTTAGCGGACATATTTTCCGTTCTCTTCGCAATGACATCAGCACTGCGCGTGTCATTAGGGTGCGTCGGGACTTACTACTTGAACAAAGTTTACTTAGCAATATATGACTGCGCAACAAGACCGCGCGCATTCACTGTCCAGCTTGGAAAATGCAACAAGTCACGTGTGACTTGGTGTTACTCAAAAGCAATGTGTTGGGTCCCACTTTTCAAGACTATGAAAAAGCTATCAGATTCCACAAAAACACATGAAACTCGAGTAGGTTTACACACGCAAAAAGGCATAGGGGCAGGGGTACATATTAGGGGAACGCAATGAGGCGGTCGTCTCGGGCACCCATTCTTCAGAGATGCCGTGGGGAACACCTTTGAGAGTTTCGTACTTGGTTTTTACATTGTTTTTGGTTTGTGAACCACTCAAGAGCTACACTTATTAAGCTCTGAAGCAAGTCATACGTTTTTAAAAATAAATCTAAAACTATGTGCAAATGTGCCAAAGGCCCCCCAAAAAAAATTCAACGTCTTCTCAAAGAACAATTTAAAATAAAATGACTTCAAATATTTACAGTGTGAAATGAATTTCCACGCAGAAGCACATTCTCAGACAAAATGAAGATTTAACTTACTTGCAGCGAATAAAGTTTCTGTGTAGCATGTGCAAAATGTAGAGACCCCTATTTTGATGTAACGTAAGCAAACGTAAGGATCAGCGCCCCTTTGGCGATGTTTTGAACCCCCTTCTGGGAGTTGCCTCAGGCCCCAAAATTCTAATATCCACCCTTGCACAGGAGTCAGAAAATTAAGACATTAGCCAACAGAAGTATTTCGTATTAGCTTTTCTGCGGCTCATGAAAATCAATACTGTAACAGGGTTTCTAAACACGATTACTTGGCCACCCCGACTTTACTACGAATGAAATACAAGTTCGGTCCAAAATTACCCACCGATTTCCTGCGATTGGTGCAGCTGCATCATCTTGCCTGGTCGGGTTGCGTGTAAGCTTCCAATGTCGATCAATAACAACACAAAAAGCGAAATATCATGCTTCGAACTGTTACCTACCCGCGCCCCCTGGATCAAAATAGTGGGTTTTCCCTGGTTCCATTCGTAATTGATTTCTTAGCGTTGATACGTAGTCTGTTTTAACGAACACAAACATGCAAGGATCTTCAGTGTCAGAGTGAAGCTCTAACTTTTCCACACCATACCAGTCGATCCGAATGATGTATGGCTCGCTACACATTCGCATGTCCGTTTCAGAAACCTGAAACATTGAAGTAACCTCCTTTGAATGTAAACCTCCTCAATATTCACTCATGGACTGGCTTGAGCCACGAAGATTGTTTAAGAAACTGTTGGAACCGGAATAACTGACAAACGATCGTGCACGCTGCTAAAGCGGCCATTGGCTATCGGAATGAACTGAACTGAACTTTGAATGGCTGACAAAATTAAACTGAAGAAACGAAGTTAAACAAGCAGTTATTATTAAAACAGAACGTTCCGCTTTTCAATAAATTATAGTATACGATACTCTCCAATCAGGGCAAAAGTGACTCACAACTACTTTCGAAGGTAAATGTACCAAACAAGAAACAGCAATCAGAACACGACACCCCGCTGGATTGAATACTCACTCTAAGGTCAGTTCCTTTCTTATTGTGATACTGGCCAAAACGAATCGACTTCAAATGTACTGTGATGGCTTGAAATTGCCACTGACTTTGTTCTTGAAAGCAAAGCTTTTTCGCAGTGGTAATCAGCGTGCGCGGACCTGCAGGATATGTAAGTTCAGTTAAGACGTTGTCCGAGGCAGATTTCACGTGCATTGGCGAAGAGTCATCAGCGCTAATTTTCGCTAACTTCAACCGGTTTTCCGTATCTAGGATCATGCAGACGAGAGCACGGTTCCTTTCTAGCAACAACAAGAAGTACTGCGCAAAAATGGAAGGCTGGTTTCTTCTACAAGCGACAACAAGCAAACGCAACGGATGAACCGCACTGCCGATATCGCACATACCGCTAGTTCCCTGTGCAGCGACGCAGTTCCTCGAACACTGGTTCGAAGGGCATTCTTTCGGCTTCTTGGATGACAAAGGCGACACGCTGTTTTCCATCCTGCTACAACACTCAACGCTAGGTTTGCACATCAGCGGTTCACATTAACGAAAAATAGTTTTTTTTTTTCAACTCGTACCTGGTGAGATTACCAGTGGTGGTTCCGTTAGATAGTTGATCGACAGAACCTAAACAAAAATTTCACATTAGACATTAAGTTCTACAACACAGAGCAGCAGCTTTTATCCATTTTCCGCGTAGTGGTGCTTTTTTCTGTATCTTGTTGCCCAGATACTTTTTTCTGAATAAGCAGTGATGAATGGCAAAGTAAAGCACAATTTAACCTGAAAAATTCAGTAGAAAATAAGACTGGTTACCGTGCTGAAAACAAAATTTA
>JGI24158J21664_10014625_pt1 | contig 10285 bp, 6 predicted proteins | sample Ectturendosymbi3_FD_21664 | JGI IMG/M metagenome (IMG submission 21664) | reverse complement strand
ACAACAGTGACGTAACAATAGCAGCCTTTTCACAACTTTCCTCTCATCTTAATTATAAACTCTTTGTCCAGACTCCAAGCCAAGCAAGGGTAATTTTTGAACATGAATTTTATTTTTTTTATATTATTATAAATAGATGTTTTAATATTTTTGTTGGATTTTCAAGGGTCAATGAGAGCCGCAAGAAGGCTAGCTGGGAGCCGCATGCAGCTCTAGGAGCCGCGGTTGGGAATCACTGATCTAAGTGATAGTGCACTAAAATCACTTTGCTTCAGTTTTGTTTGTGGTCATCTGCAATTTGCTATTGGTGCTTGGGGTGTTGTTGGCATAACAACCTTAAACCAATTAAATGCATTGAACAACAAGATAATTAGAGCAATAACATACAGCTCTTTTAAGACAAAGATAACACCACTATATAAAAAGCTTAACCTTCTTAAGCTGGATGACATTTATAGCTTTGAATTAGGTAAAATCATGCACAAATTTCACTCCGGCAACCTTCCTGACAATTTCAACTGCCGTTTCACCCCTGTAAATCAAGTATTCTATCATGCAAGACGGCGTGCAACCAGGTGCATATTTTTGGCAAATGGCCCACACCAAATATGGAAAAAGGTCTCTGAAGCATCTAGGTCTAGGCCCTAAGATCTGGGACAATATTGATCCCTCTCTACATGATAGCTCCCCGCTCACATTTAAAAAATAGTACGACATGACATATAGTGTGGTGCTGAAACATGGAGTTCTCTCTGTCAACTCTAACCCACATTATCTTAACTGTAGTCCACTTCTTTTTCAAATTGCACATTCCCTATTGAACATATATTCCCTTCTCCCATAGCCACCTTTATCCCATACTTTTCTTAACTCTGTACATACTCCCATTCTTTACAGTTTACATATCTAGGTTGTGTTTGTTTGCTTAGGTTTTGATTTTTTTGTCTTTTGTTTGCATATATATTTATGATTTGGTTTTCTTGTTTTTGTGTGTGTATTTGTGATTTGGTTTTCTGGTTGCTGCTGTGTTCTTTTGTTATGCAGGAACAGCACATTGTTTCCCACAGACCACTTCTGGTGAACAAGGAAATTCGAGCACTACATATCTGCAGATTTGATTCCAAGAGTTACAACTATCATCTACATGCAAAAAAATGCTGCAAAAAAATTGTAGAGCTTGCTAGATGCGAAAGGGTAACAACAACCCAGGCAGAGTTTCATTTTAGCTGGGTTTAATTTCTCTGCCATGCCCAGATCCTTGAACCCCACCACTGAGAGACCGGTTGCGACCAGCACTCCCTACGCAACTGTGTTGATCATCCAGCACAGGGGTTCCCAACCTGGGATACATGTACCCCTAGGGCAGGGGTTCCCAACCTTTTTTGTTGCTCGTACCCCTTTGTCAGGTCAGAGCATTCTTAGTGCCCCCCAAAAAATTTTGAGATATACATTGCTCTATAAGAGATATATATAAGCTGCTCTGTGACCCAAGGATCTTCGTACCCCTTGATGTTCAATCTCGTACCTCTTGAGGGTACGAGTACCCCCAGTTGGGAACCCCTGCCCTAGGGGTACATTTGCTTATCTGAAGGGGTACATTTAAGGTTAGCAATAGAAAGGAAAAATGTATATATTATTTATTTCCAAATATTCTAACACATAAAAGTTCTATTAAAAATTCAGTGGATTTATTATTTTACTCAGCCTTTTTAGTTTTTGTCATAGAAAATTTTAGGGGTACTTGCTCATCTGTAAAAATTCTACAGGGGTAGATTGTCAGACAAAGGTTGGGAACCCCTGTTCTAGCAGCTCTTTCCCACGAATATGCAACACCACGAGTTTAAACTGGACAGTAACAAAGATAAATCAACTGCTACGGGGCATCGACTCAATAACCTTCCAGTTCCTTCAATACCCTGGCATTTATGCACTAATTTGTGTTATTCTTGCCGAAAATTAATTATCGCCAAATCAAATCAACTCAACTCCACTCTTCTTTATATGAAATTATGTTCAAAATCACAAGCATCGTGTGAATCTTAAATACAATTTCGTTTTCACTTCCATGTGCAGATTGATAAAAAATTCGAATAAAACACATTCTAACCATAAATATAACAGTATCAATGCATGTTTATTCTGTTTACTGTGCACCTTTCCCAATGACCACATCAGTGCACCATATACTCGCAGTAGCTGCTGTGAACTGATTTGATCAGCTTTGTTCAAGACAACACGAATTTTGGAATCAAACATCTTTATGGAACTCAGTGCATCAGAAAACTCATCAGATATATCAAGTTTGTTAGCATCAAACAAGAGAATGATACAATCGGCTCTCTCTGCCAAACATGCCAGTGTCTGCAACGGCAACCATATGCTTAGTTAAACAAAGAACCATGAACTGATATCTAATTATTAGAGCTTTAAATTCAACCAATTAAAAGTTTTAACAACTTGTGAACTAAAACATAACACTACAGCTTTTACATCTTCCAGAAGACAATAAAAAATTGCTGTCTAAACAAATGCAACAGTGAAGTAAATCAGTTGATGAAATGAGATTCAACAGAAATGATATGTATATGTATATTTGGCAGTTATGACTGGAAACTGCTTCAGCAGTGGCAAGCCTTGGACTAATGAAAGCTAAGGACAACTCAGTATAACAAAAGCAGTAAGTTTGGAAAATAATCCACAAATACAACTAAAATTGCTGACCTACCTTAGAAAAACTGTAGCCTCTGTTAAGCTTTTGTTTTTCACCAGATAAAATCCCAGGTGTGTCAATGATAGTGACACTTCGTAATACTTCATGTTTTAGCATGGAACATTGCAACCGAGACAAGAACACATTGCCAATTGAAGACAAGGCAGTGAAAGGCTTGGTAGAATCTGCAACAACTACATCACCTGGTATTATTCCTTCTTCAAATTCACCTGTTCTCAAGTCTGCATCTGCATGCATAATAGCAGTGAAACAATCAGTTGTTGGTTCGGGGCCAATTCTCATTCCAGGATATCCTCTGTCAAGTAGATATTTGATAAATGATGTTTTTCCCACAGAGTACTGACCAACAACTAGTAGCAATGGCTTTGAATCAAAATCCCCATCTTGAAGTGGAGGAGAATGAAGATCATGAAATTGATATGCTTCTTCCAATGGTTTAAGTTTTTTTGTGTATAGGTATTTCAATCCTGAAGAAACACTTTCAAAGACTTCTGGGTTATAACTCTCCAGTGCATCTTTTTTCTTCCATAATTTTTTAATTGTTTTGATGCAAAACATCACAGAAATACCCTACATCTACTTTTCAGGTAAATAACTTTAGTAAAACAGTCTTTCTTAAAAACAGAAATACACAAAATGATAAGAATTTGTACATCATACAACTTTTTTAAAAATGCATTCCTACTGACAAATTGTTTACAATTGAAGTGTTCAACTTGCATACAACTATGGACTAGAACCAGCACAAGGCAATACCTTGTAGTTAAAATACTGTGACTATCACCAACATAGTAGCCCAAACCCAACATAATGCTTGTCATTATATTGGGCTATGAGCACAATGACATAATAAAAGAAACCATTTTCTACATTTACAAAATTGTGTAGTACATCAAACGTTGTAAAACACTAGTAATTCCAACATATGCACTCAGTCACAATAAACTCACACAAGGAAACTATGTATGCAAATTGTCACAAAGTAGTCCATCGACCATGTACTTTCATTTACATTAGCAAAAGAACTCAAAAACAGTAATGATTCCTAATGTTTGGATTTGTCAGAAATCTAAAGTATGTCTAAACCAGTGGTCCTTGAAGTTTTAATCCTTATTATTATATGTCAAATTTTAATCAATCAGGATCAGTGTTCCCTCTAAGATTTTTGTAAGTCAGCTGGTGTCTAAAAAGTGCTGTCAAGATAAAAAAAAACTTAGGCGCCCTTTGTAAATTTTCCTAAAATGCGTCCATTTTTACCGAAAAACGTTTCATTAACCATTTTTCATGAATGACCAAGAAAAATAAGAAATGGTCTTCACTTTTTCCAACATGTACACACGCAACATTTTCTGATAAACAAACGAAAAAAACAGTCATCACAAAGGCAATAAATGAAATCAGCTGTATGCAAACTTCCTAGCCAAATGTGAACCTTTTCTCTCAGATGGTGGTTGCCCTCATACAGTCCTGAATGACTGTTCTTGTCTTTGTTGTACGTTGCTTACTGTTGCACTAAACCAGTTGTTTTCAACTTTTTGTACCGCAACCCATTACAGCAACCCACTCTAACCCAACAACCCCCATTTAAAACTTGAATAAAGCAAATGTAATACAGCTCTGTACATAAAATATCTACCATTGGCCCATCCGAAAATGGTTCACAACTCCCAGGTTGAAAATCACTGCACTAAACAAACAATACAATTGAATCAGGCTGATGATCTGACGATACTGCACAATTTCTTTGTTTAAACTTAGTCAAAACGTAGCAACTCTGAAATCAAAACAAGAAGCTTCGGTCAGGCCGATTCAGTCTGAGCCGTTTCGATCACGGGACTTTTCGGTATTGGTTGTTTTGGTCTCGAGATATTTAGATCAGACGATAAAATCTTACATGCTAACGTTTTATTGCAAAAGTACTTGAATCAACGAAAACTTTTATCTAAAAAAATTGCAATCATAATCCAACAGTTAATCAGCATCAACACATGACTTTCATGTTAAGTTTACTGCAAACATACTTAAATCAATTTGTTATAACACCGACTAACGTTAAATTTCACCTGTCAGACTGTTTTGTCACTTCGCTACAACATCAGTTTGTATAACACCAGCTAGCGTGACATTTCATCTGACTATATAATATAAGCATTTATTTTGAATAAACAAATCTTATTGGTTGTTTATGTACAGAAATGTCATGACCAAAATGTTTCCAGATTGAAAAGTCACGTACCCCTCAGAAATATTGACAAATTATTCAACCCAAACTTGGAACCCTGTCAGGTGCTGTACCATTCCGGGTCAAAATGGATCTGACAATACTGATGGTTAAGGGGTCATTCCACTCTTCCCTAACCAAATCTACCAACTGCACCGTGGGCCCATGATCGGCTGCAATGCACGGCACTGAAACAATTAAAGTTAATTTGAAACAAAAAAGATTTGGCACAAATCACTATGTCAATCACGGAATCGACATGGCACTAGAGGTACACAGACTCATCTGAAACTAAGTCATCATAAATCATATGTAATAAAAAAAATGAAATATAATGTTCTTCTGAATCAAAATCTTCGTTTGTGGCTGACATGCGTTTGAAGTCCAATGTGCAACGGTTCTTGGAAGAAACCCAATGTTTATAGGAAAGCTGCGTGTTGTTTATATCTTTTCTTTGGCCAGAACCTTTTCTGCAAAACTTGCAGGCAAAGAACTTCAAAAATGCGTCTGAGCTTCATGGCAAACAGCTTCGGTTTTGGACGCATAAATTGTGAAAATACGCCCGGATCTTTTTATTTCTTTGTAAAGCAAAAACTACCAAAATATGTCTGAACTTCACGGCCAACAGCTTCATTTTTGGACGCAAAAATTGTGAATATGCGCCCAGAACCTTTTCTGCAAAATTTGCAGGCAATGAACTTCCAAAATGCGTCTGAACTCCATGGCAAACAGCCGTGATAATGTACACAGAAGTTTTTTATAAACCTCGCAAGGTGAAAACTTCTGAAATGCGCCTGAACTTCGCAGGAATCAACTTCATTTTTGGATGCATAAATCGTGAAAATGTGCCCAGAAATTTTACTGTAAACCTTGCAGGCTGAGAACTTCTAACATGCGTCTGAACTTCACAGCAAACAGCTTTGTTTTTGGATGAATAAATCGTGATAATGCGCCCAGAACCTTTTCTGCAAAACTTGCAGGCAATCAACTTCCAAAATGCGTCTGAACTTCACTGCAAACAACTTCGTTTTCAGACACATAAGTCGTGATAATGCACCCATAAACTTTTTATAAATCTCGCAATGTGAAAACTTTTGAAATGCGTCTGAACTTCGTAGGAAACAACTTAATTTTTGGGGGCACAAATCGTGAAAATGCGCCCAGAAATTTTTCTGTAAACCTTGGAAGCTGAGAACTTCTAAAATGCGTCTGAACTTCACAGCAAACAGCTTTGTTTTTGGACGCATAAATCGTGATAATGCACCCAGATCTTTTTATATTCCTCGCAAAGCAAAAACTTCCAAATCGTGTCTGAACTTCGCAGTAAACAGCTTCATTTTTGGACGCAAAAATCGTGAATATGCGCCCAGAACCTTTTCTGCAAAACTTTCAGGCAATGAACTTCCAAAATGTGTCTGAACTTCACTGCAAACAACTTTGTTTTCGGACACATAAATCATGATAATGCGCCCAGAAATTTTTTTTTGAACATTACAAGCAGAGAACTTTCAAATTGCGTCCGAACTTCACAGCAAACAGCTCCGTTTTTGGACGTAAAAATCATGATAATGCGCCAAGAACTTTCTTCATAAACCACATAAGGCGAGAACTTCCGAAATGCGCCTGAACTCAACAACAAACAGCTTCATTTTTGGATGCACAATTCGAGATAATGCTCCCACAACTTTTTTTATAAAGCTTGCATGGAGAAAACGTCCAAAAACCATCTGAACTTCACGGCAAACGGCTTCTTTCGTGGACGCAACAATAGTGATAATGCACCCAGAACTTTTGTTATATACTTCACAAGGTGCAAACTTCCAAAATGCGTCTGAACGCTGCAGGAAACAACTTCATTTTTGGACGCATAAATTATGAAAATGCGGCCAAAACTTTCTTCATAAACCTCATCAGGCAAATACTTCCAAAATGTATCTGAACTTAACAGCCAACAGCTTCATTTTTGGACACATCAATCGTGAAATTGCACCCAGAACTTTTTTTACTGCACAGTTGCAAACAGAGAATTTCTAAACTGTGCCTGAACTGTTTTTCACCGCTCACTGCTGTATATCCATGCTGTGACCTGAGAACGGCTTTAATCGTGAAAATATGTAGCGCACATTTTTGAAAAATAAAAGAAATTTTGTTTTGTGAAAGTTTCTCCTACGGAAAAAATTGCATACAAATTTGCGAGTGCTGACTTTCAAAATTTTTGTCAGCTGGTGTCCAAACAAAGTGCCGAAACTGCTGTTTTTTTTGGCTTAGAGGGAACACTGATCAAGATACCCCTTTCCAACAGTTTAATAACAAGAAATAAAACACAGCTGGTAAAGAAATAGCAAGGAAAACGGTCAATACAATAGCTGCATCACATCCATCATCACCAGTCTTCATGTGGCCACACTGTTGCTAGATTGCTAGAATGAGTGTAATGATGGAGTGATAATACATAGTTGAATATACCCCCCAACATCTAATCTCAATTAGAGATAGACTGATATATATAGTGAGCCGATATTTAGGTTTTACTGATATATCAGTATCAGCCAAAACAGCCAATTTCATCAGCCTCAGTAGGTGTTGACAAAAACGCTGCTATGTTCCTCACGAATCCAGACAACTTGGGCAAGAAAGCACAATGAACCAAGTCAAGACAGTTTTCTTGTAGGAACACCAACAGGTGCATTTTAATAAACAAGCAGATAAGATGAACCATGAAGCACACGACGGCTGTCACATCTGAACCAAAAGCATCATAATTAATCAGGGTTGAGAAAAACCCGTTTTTTTCAAAAAAAACAACCCACCTAAACTTTTTCGTTTTAAAAAAACAGGTTTTTTGGGTTTTTTAAAAAGAAACAAGATTTTGTTCTTTTTTTGAAGAAAACAGTAAAACCCCATTCTGAATTGTTGTTATTCCATCATGCAATATCACTATTTTCAGAATTACACAATAATTATACCTATTATGGCATTCAAAACTGAGGGTAAAGAAATNTACTCCATCTTTGTTTTCGCAAGTGTGTAGTCGGTCAGTTCACTCNNAAGTAGTAAAGCTTGGCAAGCATGCGCACAACAAACAGAGAAAATCACTCCCACACAAACTCTGCAGTTTCATGTCAAGTTTATGTGCATGCCCTGCTAGTTCAGCATCTAGAGAGTGTATTTTTTCAATATATGATTTGGTATGGTCCAAAATCATAAAAAGTTTAGATGTAGAGAAGGCAGAAAAATTGGTGAAAATATAACAATTGTGCAGAGCTGAAGAAGATAACTATTGTAATTTATTCAAACTGTTCGATTTATTCTTTTCTTTTTTTCAAGTCCTTTAAATTTTGTTGTTGTTCGTTTTGTTTGATTTAAAAAATTATACTTAACTGCACAAGTGTTCTGGTTGTTTTATTTTTTACTTCTTAGTAGATTTTTCAAAGGAAAAGTAAAGAGTGGGTTTTTTAGTAGGTTTCATTAGGTTTTTTTCAGTGGGCTTTTTTAAAAAAACAGATGGTTTTTCTTGGGTTGGGTTTTTTTACAACAACCCTGTCATTAGTCAGATTAATTAAATAGCAAAATATTGAAAATGCTGCAATTTGAAAAATTTTAGCTCAAAAATCATGATTTTTATAATTTTTAAAAAAGGTAACGCATAGAATACATTACATTTTCCATAATGAAGCTGAAAACAAGATTAAAAATTTTGGAAATGTCAGCTATTAGTATTAGCTATCGGTATTGGCCCCAGAAAAGCCATATCAGTCGATCTCTAATCTGTTAATATCCCCAGGGATATTGAGGCAATACTTTATGGAACTCCTTGTTTAAACAATACAATATACATGAAATCAGTTAATTGCATACTTATTAAATGCATGTATCATTTTTAATCAGGTGTGTAATAGCTGTTTTCAATCACATTGTAAAAGTTGTAAGAAGTAAACAATGGTAAAACATGTTGTAAAGATCATTTGATTTGGTCATCCACAATTTCAGAATGTGAAATGCCATTAACTGCAATGAAAGCACCTCTAAAAATAGTTCTCTTCTTTAAATATAGATGGCAATAATGTTGTACTTTTATTGTACATTTGTTGTACTTACATTGAAACATGATCAAAGTGTCATTGAAATTGATTTTTAGGGCCTAATCTACTGATGCAACATGTTAATAAATTTAAATAATTTCATACAAATCTTAACATATAGTAGCTGATAATTCTTTATTTTGAAATAGGACCATTACACGTGTAATCTGTTACTAATAATTTTCATGAATATTTGCTGATATTCTCTGAAATAGTATGAAGCATTAGCCTATTTCAACTACGTGAAAAGATAACCATGCATAACCTAAGAAAATATCATGTAAATACTTTGTTTAAAATCACGTTACTACTAAATGAAATGTTTTTTTACTATTGTAGTGTGAATTGGATCGACAATATTTGCTACAATATTATTTCCCTGATTTTAAACTTTGAATAAGTTTTAAGTAAAAACATTCTTTATCCATGATAATAGACAATTCATACATAAACATTTTGATGTGTAGCATCCATCACAATCATAAATGATAAACACTTATTCGGCAATATCTTTGCTGTATCAAGATTGCAACAATGTCTATTTTACCGGTGATATTCTCTCTCTGGCGGCAACAGATCGGCTGGAGCTATTGTCCCAGCAGTCGAAGATTCGGTCTCGTGGCATGACGCAATACAAAGAAATAGGTCACTTTGTCAGAAAAACACTGTCCTGCTCGTGGTGTAATGGTTAATTGTTACGTCTGCTTTGCCAATGGTTTGTGGTTCAACTCCTTCTTGCCTTGCTGACTTTCGTTTTTTTTTCTTTGCTTTTTTCCAGGCTCCACTTAGACTTAGGTGTTACCTTTAGGGGTTAGTGTTGTTAGGTTAGGATTTAGGGTTAGGTCAGGATTAGGGTAAGGTTAGAATTAGGGTTAGCTTAGTGTTAGGTTAGGGTTACTGTTAGCTTAGCGTTAGGTTAGGGATAGGTTAGCTTAGAGTTAGGTTAGGGATAGGTTCGGTTAGGATTAGGGTTAGCTTAGGGCTATGGTTAGGGTTAGGTTGTAGGTTTATCTTTTAGTTAATTTTACTTCCTTTCTACCAAGCCTTTTGCTGCTGCCATCCTGGGAGTAGGGGTGGGAACCACTTGTGGCACCAAAGTGCCAAAAAATGCGGTGGCACCGTGGTGCCACGGTGCCAATGTAAAATTTGGCACGGGTGCCAGCACGTGCTGAAGAGGGCACCGGTGTCAATGTGAAATTTGGCACCGGTGCCAGCACTGGCTGAATAGGGCACCGGTGCCAATTTGAATGT
>JGI24158J21664_10014624_pt1 | contig 10286 bp, 7 predicted proteins | sample Ectturendosymbi3_FD_21664 | JGI IMG/M metagenome (IMG submission 21664) | reverse complement strand
TTAAACTGATGAGAGGAAATTCACCATTCATTTGAATGAGAACATTGCTTGCTAGCAATGTGATAAGTCGTTTCTGCTGAATTCTTGAATGCAAGGGGTATCTGGCAAAAGTGAACAACCTTCCCAACGACCGTGGCACAGGGCCCCCAGAGGCGCGGGGCCCAATGCAGCCGCATCGGTTGCATCGGCTTCAGGCCGGCCCTGCCTTCGAGACCGAGACGAGACCTGAAACCTTCGAGACTGAAACTAGCAAAAATGGGTCTCGAGACTCGTCTCGAGACCGAGACCAAGTCTCGAGACTGCATCGCTGATTGAAGATACACATTTATTGCGAGGTGATTTTTCACAGAACATCATCAACAGTCTTCGTTGGACCTTTTTCAAGACCACAAGACGTAACTTTCTGTTGTGCACAGTCTTCGGTATCTCTAGCATTTGTCAACCACAGGAGTAATAAATGACTTCCAGACAATAATTACCTTCCAAGGGACAGTTTTCGTACCTCGAAGAACGTCAACATCACAAGTGTTTCCAAAAGGTTGCAAAGTGTTACATCACAAATTACGTTTTGTGACATCAGAAATACAGCAAGAATTTTATTTTGCGTGGACAATTTCTTCCAACATTCCACAACAAAACCGGTCTTGTTGTTCCTAGATTTTCTCAGATGAAACCATGTGTTTACCAATTTATGCATAAATTTGAGAGAAACACGTAGCAGCGGTCAGTGAAAAGTTGGCGCTTGCAATTCAATAATTGGTTTTACAATCAGATGGTTGCTGTCAATTTATAATTACTTGTAGCGCTCTTCATGGCTCATGTACACATAAACGAAATTACGTTCATTGCAACGTTCACAAAATGAAACGTTTTAATCGCCAAGCAAAAATTCTGTGTTAAAAACCAAATAATTCTTACTCGGCCGAATGCAAACTCCTGTTGAGAATTTCGAACGCAGAAATGTCTGCTTTGTTTATAAAATCAAGTCGCGACATCCTCTGACCTGGTAGCAAAGCAGAAGTTGGAAACAAATCCCAAAGAACATTAACAACAAGAAAGACTGTGAGGTCACGTTTCATTTGTTCAGATCATATATTTTCAAAATGTTCATCAACTTTTTCAGCCAAATATTTGCAGAATCCGTTCAATATGGTATAAGGCTTTTCTTCTGGAATTGAACCGAAAAAATCACCCATAATACGTGAGTTCATTTTATTTATACAAACAAACACGAAGACATAGTTTGATGGAGGCAAAGCTTTAGGAAATGAAAACGCGAGTAGGCCTAAACAGTTAACTTTACTTGTGTGGTTCGCAGAAAGCAGTACATATACTTTTTTGGAGATACTGCAGGTTTTGGACTGAAAATATTGCTTTCACCTGTAAACGGATCAGACCCTAATGTCTGCAAAAAATAAAACAAAGCAGGATTAGTTTCATCACAAAGAAGTTAAAAGGTAAAGAATGGTTCTTCGAACCACACTTCACTTCACTGCGACAAATCATGTTTGCTGCAGTAGTCTTTATTTAATTTCTTTCACCCTTCTGACATGAAAGCTCCTTTTGAGATTCTTTGGAAGCCTCATAGCTGGGTTTGTACTTTCTCTGCCACGCCCAGATCGTTGCGGATCTGAGCAACCCATCCACCGACAGAGACCGGTTGCGGTCCAGCACCCCCTGCGCGACTGTGTTGATCATCTAGAGCAGCTCCTTCCCACATATATGCAACACTGAGAGTTGAAACTGGACAGTAACAAAGTTAATTTAACTGTTGAGGGGCATCGACTTAATAACCTTCCGGTTCCTTCAATGCCCTGGCGTCCTTGCACTAATTTGTGTTTTTTGTTGCTGAATATTAATTATCGCCAAATAAATTCAACTCAACTCATATCTAACATAACACATTCCTGGATAAAAGACGTAAAATTGTAAGAATTATTGTTACTCGTATACCTCAAAACATCGCTGAAAGCAAGATCCATCTAATTAAAACTGTACAAATCAAGTCACACTCGAAACAAAATACAAAAATTCTGGAGAAAACTGAAAACCTTTAGGAATGCAACGCAAGCTGACAGAAATAAATCAAAGTAAGGACAAGCCAAATCGAACTTGCTTGAATAAAAATCAACCTAAAAATGCAGATATTAAATCTGCTCAGACAAAGACACCGAAAAATAAAGCGTGGAATGAATATTCAGCTTTGCAGTACATTACGAAAAGATCAACACCAATGGTTTGCAGAAGACTTGCATTAGCAAGAAAAACCTCTACACAAGTTGACTTACGATCAAAGCTTCCAACACCGAAAGCATCTTTTTGTTAAGGTGAGGCCACCACCTAAAACTTTAGTGTTTGAAAACGCCTACAAATTATGTGGTGTTCCTTTAGGCCTATGTATGCAGACGAGACTACATTCGGACCGCTGACACTAAGAAAAAGCATGTAGCTGTCTGCAATGCATCTCACCTTTTCAAAAATAAAATATTTTGTCTATAAAAGATATTTTCACTTGCTATTTGAGGCAGGCAGTATACAGTTAGTCACCAACCGTTAAAATTCAGAATTTTCACCTCAAGGTGTTCAATCTGCATTTTTTTATTCAACTGCTTCTTTACAATGCTGTGGTGATCGTTGGCTTACATCCGTGACCGCCAACATTCGATGCAATGGCCCACAATTGTGGCGAGGCCCAAAGTTCGCCGACCAATAGCTTAGATGGATGATGCAAATAATTGACTGCCACGTGGATACAATTTTTGCAGTTCATGCTTTTTGTGTGTCAAGTGTATTCCAAATATATACTATCGCTCGAAAAGTTGCAGCTTCCAGTGATAACTAATCTTAAAATCTAAAATAGAGCCCTGGCGATTATACAGCAAACCACTCGTAACCAACTTTTACGATCAAACATCCAGGAGGTTCTCAACTTTACCCTCATAGTTTTGGTTGAGAATTGATAAATTTTACTTTAAAATTCTGCTGGGTGTCTCTTAGAGATTACGTTTTTAACGTTTTTCAAATGTTTGCTGTTTCCTCTGAGTTTCAGAAATTATTTTGGAGATTGTTGTCATGGTTGAAACTTTTGTTTAGCTGCTTTAAATTATTCTTTGGAGGATTTCTTCACTTCAAACGTTTTTCCATCTACCACTTTGCGAACGTTTTGATCTGCATTTACTAATTTCGTAACGACTTCGTTTGAAAACCAAAAGTGTAGATAAATTAATTATTTGCCAATGCATTCCACAAAGATATTCATGTTTTGTCAGTAAGATACAAATGATTTCCTCCATCCCCACATGCCCTTTCTTTTAAACAAGGCTCATGCCTATCTAAGGTATGCTTCTCTTTGCAATTTTTAATTCATACGCGCATATCGAAAATCCACTGCCCGTAACCTGCGTCAATTGAGCCTAGGGTTGCCAGATGGCCGGTAGTTCACCGGCCTGGCCGGTATTTTACTGCTAATTTAGCAGAGGCCGGTAAAAGGCCGGTATTTTGAAAATCAGTGCTTGAAGCGGATATTTTGAAAATAAAAAATATTTGCCGCAACTTCAAAAAGAACTAAAGCAGAAGTTCTCAAATTATAATGACTCTAGTAATGAATCTTGTCAGGAAAATTCTTTCAGCGAAGTTTTTTTTGCTGCTGTTGACGAAATCCTTTGTGCAATTTTCGCGTCACGCACACACCAAAATGTAATGAACCAGCCAAAATACAGGCAAATTATTAATTGTGGCTTAACAATACAGATTCTCTCTCTGTTTTCCCTGTGCCGCTTACGAAATACGACACGGCATAGATCTGGCACTGTCGACAAATCAAAATGGCCGGTATTTTTACAAAACGCATCTGGCAACCCTAATTGAGCCATATTGCTTTTGTGTTGCCATTGCGGCATTCTTTAGCAAACTATTCCAATGTATCGCCAACAGAACAAACTCCACATCCCTTCCATGAACCATCACTNAGTAGTTANTTTCAAATAGTTTCTGGTTATTCATTAAGAGAAATCTACGAACACGTTCAAACAAAACCAGCAGCATTCGTGTATTGGGTTTTGGCGAAGCCAGTCGGTCTCATTCATTGTTGTCACTGATTTGATCAGAAGATAAAAAAAACAAAAAACTTATTATAGGATAAATATAGCAAGCGCAGTATCAAATTTAAACTGAATGGAATATCCCATTTGATGAAATAAAGTCGCATTAATGAAAACAATCAGTGAAAATTTCCTCCTATTTTTCGCGTTTGTTCTACACACCACGCTTGAACACCTCGTTTTTAAATGACGCAACCATGGACTATGTTCTTATTTTTAATCGCTTTTACTCAAACCTGTGCATTATCACAGTAAAACTAAAGAAAATATTCATCTAAATCAAACGCAGCATTTTGCGCGTAACGTTTGAACATGTATTTCCTGCATTACCGTTGTGTTTCATCAAAACTGTCTTCCACGCTGTAGGCGTGGTCTTGCCGAGGCAAACAGCAAATAGGCTTTGAAACGTAACAAAAGAAACATTTAAGAAACGATTTTTGTGTTTTAAAAAGCTCACACACTGAACATTCAGTCTTATTACTTAACTTTGCGCCTGTCTTTCCAATGATTGTTGTTTAAGACTCAAAAATCCGCTTTTGGTGAGTCTCGAGTTCTACGTGTATTTATGGTTGATGGTCGACACTCTTGGTTAGTTAGTTTCAGAAAAAACGTATGTTTTTTGAGAAACGCAGAGAAATGTATTCTTCGCCGCTCGTCACAATCGAGACAAACGAAGTTTGTTTCAAGATGTTTTATTGCGTTTGGAGATGCAGCTGACCGAACAAAATTGTGCCAAAAGTCTTGTCAGGTGTATTGTTAAAAAAGTGTACTTTTTAAAGAAAAACATAGCAGACTATATTACTTAAAACGGTATTTTTTGTGGAAAACGCACGATACCTACACCTTGATACCTTTTGCGATACACAATGTGGACTCTAAGATGCAGACGAGTCCGTGATATTCCATAAATCCTACATTTTCAGTCAAACATCATCGTTAATTGTCTCGTAACTGATCAAAATTTCTAATCAGTTTGCTTGCATAAATAAAAGGACACGACCCACTGCTGGACTTCCGCTTTCCTTGAATGCCCATTTAAATTTGATATTTGAAGCGTATCTTCACAAGTTGCAGTATATTTTTAAAACGTGTCTGTTTTCAAAATTGCTTCGCAAAGTTCTTCTGCTTTTCTATATTTTTAGCCCTTTGTCAAAAATTCGCTTTCATAACAACATCGCTTTGTGGTATTGTAGTTATGTAGCTGTGCACACAAGCTTGCTAAAGTTGCTCACTAAACAACACTGTAGAGGTGCGTAGGCGCAAGTCAAATTTAGAACGGAACAAGCATTGCGAGTCCACAGTCGACCGAACTCCAACCTCTCATCATCATGCAGAGGTGAGCCAGGCATGTGCGGCAATCATCAGACACACCAAAGTGGATAAAAGGTTTGATGGAAAAGCACCCGTTGAAAACGCATTTTAAAAATTGTGCCGAATCAAGGCATACAAAACTTTAGAGAGATTTTTCAAAGCAGTTGCAAGCGAAGTTTGTCTCGTCTTTTTTTCTGCGCAATGGAAAGATTTCATGCGTCACTGAACGTCATCGTCATGCCTCGTATGTCATCGACATGCTTCAACGAGTCAGGATCGAAGCATTGTGCGAGAATTGAAAACCCTGCTTTTTCTATGTTTGCCTACTATGAAACATTCTTTTCAAGTGAAGATCGTGCGTAAAAATGCTATGACTAATGACTAAACAGCCAAATTGACTATCGTTGGTGCAGACGAAAAGTGACGGTAAGACCAAGATGTAATGCTTATTTCTTTATTGGCTATTGTGGCTAGATTTAAAAAAAAACGCAGTTTGCAATATCAGGTTTGTCATAAATCTTGTTATATCAAAGCTGCACTTGCACGGTTTTCATGTAGTGTTTTGGAGTTTTGCCACTGCATTTGCGAAGATTTAACGACGTGACACTTCGCGGCAAAGTACGCACTCGTAAAATTCGTAAAGACATCAATGTCGAGAAACTTCTCCTTCGAATCAGTAGACCTCATTTCTTTTCTTACGGTGACTGCCCTCGCGACCCTCCCTGAAGAAACAACGGCCGAAATGCAAATGAATGCCACGCTATACACTCAATGAAAAGAGACCAATGCACAAGCAAACTCTGCGGTCAGTAAAGACTTTATGTTCAGAAAAACATGTATCATTATCTTTCCTTGACGTACCATTTATCGCAAGAGTTGAGCTACGGAATGAAATTTAATATTTTCAGCAAAACATTGAAAGTGTTGCTCGGGTTTTCACGCTTGACCGGTTTTCACGCTTGACCTCTTTTTAAAAACATTTCCCTCTTTGCAGCATCTTTAGTCGCCTGTTTTGTTTTTTCCTAAACAATGCGCAAGTCTCCGAAACCTAAGCTGCTTGATGTTAAATGACTATAACCAGGGATACAGTGCTAAACACGGAAAGCTGGGAACAAACGCATTTTCAACAGCACTTCAAATTTATTTTTAAATCAATATTAAATGAAGTACTCATTTTCTTTGGACAAAATAGGAAATAGGCAAATATTCACGAAAATATGTTTTAGGCTGCTACGCAAGAGACAGATTGTCTTTTATTTATTTATGCGACGTCTAAAGCTACACACAGGAAATCTGGTTAAAAACATATCTTCTATCAAGTTACGATGAAAAAGGTTTGGAAACGCGATACCACGCCCACACGTTCTCGCCCACTTCCACCCCTGCTTCTAACGCTGTTGCAGGTTTGCATTGCCCAACTGAAGTTTGTTTTATCTTGAAATTGAAATTTGGTTTGTTTTGTGCTTGACCTGCACAATTGTTTCTCGTTAAATTACCCTATCCGCACCTGCGAGTGTTTTGTTACGACCACCAGGCTTGTGGTTGCGCGCACAAGCATCATTTTTCAAACTCGAAACAACGCTTGGTTCAGTGAGGGGAGATTGCAGTTGTCTGCATCGCTATGCTGACTGCAACTTGCAAGCAGCATTTCTGCAAAGTGTGTCGTGACGTCGGCAACCACAGGTTTGCAGATTTACCGCGAAATGCATTTTTAAAAGTATCAAAGGCAATATTTGTCAAAGGAATAAAGTGTTTTACTTTGCAAGGTGTTTCCACTTACCAGCAACGTTTCGCTGACAACAATCACTATTTTATAAGGATTTTGTTGCACCTATCAACAGGGCCGGCCCTGGCAGATGCAGGGCCCAATGCAAGACCTGGGCGCGGGGCCCAATGCAGGACCTACGCACGGGGCCCCTCTGAGCAATGATTTTATGGCGTCATCGTGTTTGGTCAACATAATCTTTTCTACGTTCTATTCCAAATCTTGCATAAAGCTGGAAATGGTTCTTTTACGTTGGGCCAATGGTTGAAGGTAAAGCTGTGCAAAACAAAATTAAATATCCTTAAAAAAAAGGCATTAAAAATCTTTTTTTTTTCAACAATCTTGGTCAACCACTCAAAGGCATTTTTAGCTGTTTACGCTTGGCAGAATTTTGCTGAAAATTTCCAGCTTGCAACAAAATCTGTTGAAAGCTATTGTTTTTGGTAAAAACATGCACGGTTTTTCAGCATCACAGCTTGTAATTGAATGCTTGTAGCCCTCAGTGCGTTTTCTGTGCAGTAATGGATTTATTGCTTATCTCATTTTGCAAATATTTTCTGTGCAGTAATGGATTTATTGCTTATCTCATTTTGTAAATAAAACGTTGCCTACTTAAAGTTTGCTTCTTTGTTCTTCAAATAAAAAAAGTTTATCTGAATTTACTGAGGTGTGCATCACTGTAGCAGTTAAGTTTCCAGCTTCGCGCACAAATTCCATTCGCTGTTGTTTTCAGTAACTTTGCAACGCAAAGCGTTTCTCAGTTGCTGGGACTTTCCACCACCCATCGGTTTGCCGACAGCAACCTGCATTTCTGCAAAGTGTTTTGTGGTGTCTGCAACAGTAGCCTTGCAGAATTTCCGAAGGTTAAAGTTTTTAACCACATCCATGACAATATTTTCGAAAGATCCATCAAAATGTAAAAATAGTGTTCAATTGATTTTTAATAATTTTTGAAACCTTTTTGAAAAAGTGTTTCTCTTATACAAACTACAGCCTTTTAGAACTGAACTGTTCAGTAATAAATTTTCATCGATGCGGGAGAAAGAAAAACACCCGGGCAACACTGCAGTATACAATTTTTCTGGTTGTTGTTGATGCAAACGCTCAATTTCGCTTAAATGATGGCATCCAGCGGCTGAAAACCTTGCCACGCGGTTTTCATCTGTTTTTGAACTGTTAATGTCTCCCCATTACGGTGTACTTATATACAAATAAATACGATTCTGGAAATTTACCGCGATCCTGTTTTAAAAGAGCAGTTGCATGTCGTCTTTTTTACAAGGCAAATTATCAAAAAGCAAATCATTAAAATTGTAATGGGTCCATGAAGGTTTTGCACTGAAACTGCACGTTTTTGACCGCCGCGAATGTTTTGATTAACGTTTTAGCAAACTTACGCCTGATGTTGCTTAGGGGTAGTTCGTGATCATTTAAAAAACTGCAATAAAAAAAGTTAATAAATTGCTAGAAAAACGCATTAAAATGAGATACGATTAAGCATCACTGAACTATTTAATAATTTATAATGCAATCGTTTTCGTAAAAAGCGGTTTATTTTGAATAAGCAGTAAATCTAAAAAAATACAGATCATACAGATCGTGATGTTTTCTTCAATAAATATCGCATTTCCGTTACGAGATTTTATATAATTTGCTGTCTCTCTCAAGAAGTGGTGAAGTAAAGTAATTGCTAATAACCGAGTTGGCAAAGCAATTTTAAGTGAGCACATTAAGTGGACGCTTCGGCGACTCAAATATTTAATGCGACAAAGACTTTCAAGCACATGTCAAAATGATGGAGAGGGCGCTAGTTTCTGTTCTCAGTCTTTCCTGCAGCAGCCACGTTACTCACCGAGATCAGGAATTCGAGTGAAAAAGACTTACCCTCAAATTGTTTAAGTGCGAGCCACAGCGCCAAGTACTTAAGTTAGAGAACGCCTCCTTAGCTTCAGCGTTAGCACTGCTTTTATTCCCAGATTTTGTGCTTTCGCCCATTTTCGCGGCGCTTCGCACTTGTTCGCATTTGGGTTTGATTTTTTAAATTCCATCGGTATGAGACAACCGTGACATTCCTCCCAAAACCTGCTTCCCTTCAAAACCTTGTACGAATCTGAAAACTTCAAAAAAATTTTAAAGGATTTTCACTTAAGATATGTACTGGATATTTAAACATTTCAGATCCTTGTTTGTTAGCCTTGAAACATTTTAATGTCTTATTATTGAAACTAGCTTGGCGGTAAAATATTTTGCTAAATAATCAACGATTTATAGGTTGCAACATGTGTCTCCTTCAACTTAACTTTAAACTTGATCTTTTGAATGTTTCACTGATTTAAATCAAACACGTCCATGAAAAGAAAAGGTCGAAGCGATGTTGTAGGATGAGCGTTTTTCTGGTTGTTATAGATACAAGGCTTGATTGAAAGTTAATCATTCTATGGAGCAACTGATGTAGTTGCAACACATTTTGAATTTGTTTCTACTCCACGTGGCTTGTAATACTCCGTTGTTCCTGATCGAATTCGTTTTCACCAGGAATTTATTCGTAACTGCCTGGTCCTGGTACGGACATTTTTCTAAAAGCTTGTTTTCCTTAAATATGTGACTGTTGTATATCGACTGGCCGTGCTTTATCGGCATCTATCTGTGAACGTATCGCCGCAAGGGAACACAACAATTTCGTTGGACTGGTCGCAAGTTTTCGGAGGCAGGACTTTTTGAGTACCAGGCTTATATCGAACTCTACCTTAGTAGAAAGAGAAACGAGGACTTTCTCCTGGGTGCCACATTCACTTTTAGAGAATACTGTGCGAGGACAGTTTATTTAACTGCAGTGTGCAGTGTCAACAAGCAACCTGTTACTTATTAAACAGTATGGAAGATTTGCTCCTTGAATTGCCATCGAAAGGTGAATGCTCCAACGCTGAGGCTGCTCTCAAAGAAAAGCTTGAATATATCTAAAGTCCTGCCTGCCAGCCTACGCAGACGAGTGCTCAGTGCATTTTAAAAAAGCTTCAGGGCATCTGACTAGAAAACCGTATGGTTGTTTCAGATGTCCTGGGAACAAAATAAACGCTGTTCTAATGTGGTTTGTTTTCTGTGGCATGATT
>JGI24158J21664_10014623_pt1 | contig 10286 bp, 9 predicted proteins | sample Ectturendosymbi3_FD_21664 | JGI IMG/M metagenome (IMG submission 21664) | reverse complement strand
AGAGCGCTCGCTTCATGTCTGGTAGGTCGTTGTTCGTGTGGTTCGAATCTCGGCCGGGTCGTGCCAAGACCTCAAAAATTGGAACTTGCTTCAGTCTGGCCAAGCCCTCGGCATAATGACTGTAGAAGGGAAATTCTCCAAATGCGGATGCAATCTTCGTCGGTGTCCGGTCGTGTTGCCTACTGTCTTCCCATCGGAATATCCTCGTCGAAGACGAAGTGCGTGCGGTTGAGAAACGGGCGATCTCTTCAACACCCTAAACAAATCTCTGCCCGGGCGATCGTCGATGCCACTGGAAGGACAATTCTTGTGTTGTGCCTTGTGCCTTGTCTGTACTCGCAATTGCGTTGTATAAGATGTTCTCGTGTCTTCGTCGTTCTGATCGCCGCGAAAGCGACGGCATGGGCCATGTATGCGCGCAGGGGTGGATCCAGGTGGGGGGGCGATTTGGGTGATCGCCCCTACAAAAGTAACTTTTTTCACCATGATTTTGTAGAATTCGCGATATAGGGCCATTTTGTTGTCCACTTTTTTGTCACAGCAATGTTGTGAAGTATACTTCATCTTTCTTGCAGTAGTGAATACATAATGAGACTTGACCGCCAAATATTACTGAAATACCCCTCCCCTTAAACTTACTGGCTGGATCCGCTCCTGTTTGCGGAGCCCCACTCAGCGGCGCGTGCAGAAAGTTTTGAAAAGGGGCATCAACTCATAATCATCGAAATCTTGAGTTATATGAAAAAGCGAGACCCGAAAAGGGTAATGCCAAGCTAGGAGTGTCTGGCGGCATACCCCCGGTTTTATTTCTACAGCAGAGACTTTCCATGTCCGTGGAACGGACATCTCCGTAACACCCAATAAATCCATGAGTTGCTACACTCAGTACTGTGCATCAGCTCTGGCCAGGTACCTACCGTGATGTACGATAGGTGTTAAATGAGATTGCTTGATATAATCAGCCAGCAAAGATGAAATGTAATGGCTTAGCAACAAAACATCAACAAACGAAAAAAAGCGTGACCGCAAGACATCACACAAAAATTGCAGTACAGCATTGCATTGTAATGCGGCAAAATAATGGCAAAGTCGAAAAAAAGCAGAGATGGGCTGTGGAGTCGGAGCTCGAGTCCAAACAATTTTGGATGATTGCAGCTGGAGCCACAACAAGAAACTTTAAGATGGTGGGGCCGAAGCCGGAGCCTGAAATGTGGGTTCCGGTTACACAAACCAAGTTTGTGGGGAAAGCGAGTTAACTCATTACGGGACAAGCGTGGTTTACCGTATGTGTACATTATCCTCGTTTGCATGGGCGTCGGAAAGGGGTTGCAGAGGAGCCTTGGATGCCCTGGATTTTGAAATTTGAAAAATGTTTTTCTCTTGGTTTCTATTTGGTAAAATAACATTTTACCACTGTTGGCCACTACCTGGAAAAATCCACTATTACCCGCCAGGAAAAATTTTCGACGCCCAATCTCGTTTATGTGTAGGTCAGGGTTTCTCCACATTTTTTCACACGCCCCACTATCCATCAAATGTATCATTCCGCGACACCTCATCTATGCTGGCGTAACAATACAATTGTACAAATATGACAATGGTTTTCAGTTTTCACTGGACCAAGTTATTTTGGAGCCGGAGCTCGAGCCAAAAACTTTAGATGCCTGGATCTCGATCCAGAGCCCGAGCCTGAAATTTCAGTTCCGGCTCCACAGCCCTGCTTTAGGCTATTGTAGCCTACGATACACAAAATGCATTTGTTAAGAGAAACTTATTTTCGTGCTTTAACGTTAGCAATGTTCTTTGTCCAAGCTTAAGCCTCTGCTGATTCCGGATTCAATGAACATAATCGTCAAACTATTTAGGCGCTCTCGCTGGAGTGATGATGTAAAATAGGTTTTAATTAGTTTCATCTTAGAAAACTCCTTTCTGCGGATGCCACGGTCACTGGGGTGGTCAATTGTAAATCTTGAGGGCAACAAATAAATTAGAGAAAGAGTCTGCCTCATCAGATCTGTATGAGGGAGAATGCATAACGCTAATTAAGACCGACTAAGCAGTACAGATTTGCAAATATGAAGTAAACTTAACTTTTAGAGGACAAGTGGCAGAAACTGTTGCAACAGCAATAACCTGCTAAGTACGAAATACTTATAACTGAAACAGAAAACAGCTTCAAAACTTAAACCCTCTCTGCCTTAACTTGTTGCTGTTGAAAAGACTAGACCACACATTGAAAAACAATGNTCACTGTTACGATCCCTACCGAATTATGATGTATGAGTAGGAATACCATACGTCCCNTTTAAGCCGGGACAGTCCCGGTTTGAAGGCTTTGTCCCAGTGTCCCGGTCAGTCAACCAAAAAGTCTCGGTGAGGCATTCAGTCAGCGAGCATAGTCCTACACCTGGTACATCAGCTCTCGTTGAGAAAATTTGTTTTATCAAGAATAACATCTGGTCTGCTACCGGGGCGTACCGAGATCAGATGGTGCCTGGGCAGATATACCATATTTTTGCGATTGAAAACCAGGACGCTTCAGAACAAGCCTTGTCAGAAAATGTTGTTCATATCTTTCTTGGAGTATGTAGCCATTTTGGATTCCTATAGTTAAGACACCATGAAAAAATAAAATAATCCATTATATAAAAAGGAAACAATGTTAAAGCATTTGTAAAACTGCACATTTGTCCAATCACAATTTTCTGTAGACTTTCTTCAGGAAGTCTTCGTTCGGTTTGTTTTCTCGTAAAATTCACAGCAGAAAAAGTCAGTATTCTACTTCTACAAGTGATAAGGGGTTTCACATTCTGCTCCAGCAATTTGCTTCTGTTATCAGATCACATGTCATTCATGATAGAAAAATTCTTTCAACTTGAGATGATGTGCCAGGTAAACAAAATATAAACTCCACCTGCTTCTGAAAGTTTAAAATGTGTGTGATCTTTTCTTCAATTTTTTAAATATCTAGACCCACTTTTGTTCAAGAAATGCGTTTCGCCAACTATCTTCCTTGCAACATTCGGACGGACATGTGCCTTTCCACATATACTTGCTCGTCAAAAGGAGAATCGCTGTCGATCACTTGCCTCCCAAACATGACGTTGATCTTTTTCGCAGGTTCAAACACTTGTGACCACGAACCTAAAGGTGAGAACTGAACTAGCCAATGCGCCAACAATCAACCTACTAATGAATCAGTTACCCGCAACAATGACATAACAATTACTTTGACATCTAACGCAATGAAACAAGAAAAAACAAGATCACGCATCACTCTTCAGTAAGTTGGCTAAAAAGATCAACAGACCAATAACATCATGCTAATATTCGTGATAGGGCCGGGCTGACTGAATGCCTAACCGGAATTTTTTGGTTGACTGACCGGGACACTGGTACAAAGCCTTTAAACCGGTACTGTCCTGCCTAAAACGGGACGTATGGCATGCCTACGCTTGGCGCAAGAAACAAGTTTGGTGCCCCCGCATGTTTGAACCTGAGGTCTTTTGGGAGTAAATGTACTGTATTGATAAAAGTACTTGCGATATTGTTGGGACTTTTCGGCGCCCTTAGTGTTTCAGCGCCAGGGCATTGTGCTCCCCTTTCCCCCTCGTTACGCCCCTGGTTTGATAACAGAAGCAGAATAATGGAGCAGAATGTGAAAGCCCTTATCACCTGTAAAATTAAAACTGACATTTCCTGCTGTGGTTTTCACGAGAATAAAAAATCTAAGAAAGATTTCATGAAAAAAGTATTGTCTACCGAAACGTATTATTGGGCGAATGTGTAAATTTACAAATGCCTGAACATTGTTTTCTTTCTTAGTAAAATGCATTATTTTAGTTTTTCCTGGTGCCTTAACTGTAGGAATTTAACACAGCTAGATACTGTACGCAAGATATGAACCACATTTATGCGATAAGGCTCGTTGTTCTGAAGCGTCCCGTTTTTCAGTCACAATCATATGATATGGCTATGAATGAGGATGTTAAAAACCGCGCAGTTCACTTTGATTTTCGTTGGCAACGGGCCCCACGCTATCCTGGTTTTCTTTCGCTCAGTTTTTGTCACCCTGATGCTATTGTCGGGTGTGCCAGACTCGGATTTCAAAAATAAAAAAATATGCTTTCCTTCAACTGAAGTTTATCACGAAAACTGCACCGAAAATATAACTCTCACTGAGCATTTTGAGCACTAACAAAGTTACCTTGTACTGTAATATCATACGATTTTTGATGAAAAGGTAAGTAGACCAATATAGCTAAGATTTCATATATGACTGAACTTAATTACTCATAAAAAAGTTATGGGCGTGAAGAACTCCTTTTGTGTACTGCTAACAAGACCATAGAAGCATGCGCTGAGAGAGTTTCAGCTCTTTTCAGCTCTTTACAGCCACCTGGCGCTTTGTGGTCAATACAGTGTAAGGTCACTCACACTAACCATAACGTCGGGTCAGCGTGACCCGAAATCACTACATTTCCCCCACACTGCAAAATCGAAAAGAGCGAGAACGACCGCATGCGCACCTATCAACAAGTCACACAAAAAAATGCAGCTAGTGAAGCGTAGAAAGCGCTCCGACGCGTGCTTACGTAGGTTTGACGTGGTCACCACATTTGACTCGGGTCTTCCAGACCCACGATAGCATTCCAGGGACAAAACTGTGGGCGCGCCGCCCGCGCTGGTGCTACACACACAGCTTCAACAGAATGTGTAACTTTGCGTAGGTTATTAGGCGTAGCGTGAGCCCTCTTCGGGTGGGGCCCGATTGGAAGTAATCGGTCCAATCGACTACAGGCCGGTACTGGGGTTTTGGCGGTGGCTGATGGTGAGCGATCAGCTGCACGACCAAAACTTGTGTAAAACAAATGTAAGACCATGTAAGGCTTCTCAGGCCAACCAGTGGAGCCATGTTTTGTGAACAGAAAACATGTGCAAAGGGCTTTTGATCGTTAATTAATTATTTATGTCCATCCACAGTCAAGCATTGTTGCAACAGCGGACAGTTTGTATTTTCGTATTCTTAACTGTGCCAAGTGCTGGCCATCCCAGCGTTATGACTGTTGCTATTTACAGCGTACCTTTATGTGTATTTTTTCCAAAATTGATGTTAGGCCAGCCCACTCGTTTCCACATCTTTCCACATTCACTTTTCCTTTCGGTAGGGTCGCAGGAGCAGCAACCCTAGGAAGTCTTGAAATACCTCACAGACAGTTGACAATAACCACTATCGGCAGGCTCCACAACAAGACGGAACCATGTCACATCGGAGATGTAGTAGCGCTACCTAGTGCTTGATTGATGCCAGGGTTGCTTTCCCGCTGGCACAGTGTAGCCAGCATGACTCGCCTCGCCAAACTTTGTTGAGGCATTCCGGCCACGTGCTCGAACCATTGTAGCCCATGGTGTCTCTTCATCATTCGGAGAAGCGGATCGACATTCAGGACTTCACGAATTTCACAGCTGCACACGTTCTTGTGATGTTTTCACGCCGTGACCAACCAATTTTGCAAATATTCCATGGTTTGGTTTACTTGTTTAAGCTGTGAGTCAAATACTAACCTCCATTCACTGGTGATATTGTTGTGCAGTTTGTTCGTAATTAAGTTATGTGCATATCAACTAATTTTCATGGTTGAAACTTTCATTACATATTTTTGTGTATCACGATCAGTTAGCGCTTTCTCCAATTCGTGAACAACCTTGCTTTTCTATTTTTGTGTGTTTTTTGTGATATGCGTAATGTTGGGAGCTTTGATCGAGAATTTCAAACAAATAAAGATATAACCAAAATAAACCTTTAGTTCTAGTGCATACATGGTCATTTGCATTTCCGTTTGACCATACGTGAGTTTGCTGTGTGTAAACAAATAATAAGTTTCTTTCCTGTCTAGGGGGCAAACAGAGGTATTTTTAAGTCGGAACCCAACAATCTGAACCGCGAAGGTTAATAACGATTGATGCTGTGCAAAAAACTCTGCTATACTTTGATGTAGCATTCCGTGACAGCACTGCCAAAAACACGTTATTATTACTATATGTACGAATACTTTCAAATAGTAGGGTATTTATTATGCATATAATGAAATGTATGTAAGTGTCATTTTTTTCAGTTATTTTTCAAGTAGTCTGAGCACTACTTCTGAGAGCCTACATGGAAATCTTTGCCTTGTGTTCCTAAATTCCAGGATCCACCAATGCGTAAATATGTGCCATGGGTGACAATATGTTCGTGAGGGTGTTTGTGTGGCAAAACCAGCGCTTGGTGAAACTTTAAACTTACTTTTATAAACATTTGCTATCTGAAACTAGAACAAAATTGACAAAAATTCGTTTCTGCAGACACTCGTTCACTCAAAGATGTTTTCTTCTAACACTCAATCAATAAACGCTAAGCAAAGGTCAGTATTCCACCGTTTGTTTTCAGAACAAGCAACAATTTGATCAAAAGCGTTCCATTTAAATTCTTTGACGAAATGATAACATCAGTGAAAAATCGCGTCCCATCCACATACACCAAGACAGCTAAGTTCAGTTTTGTTCATGACCGAAAATGTATCCACTACAGCAGCATTCAGAAGTTTGTCTGAAACATTTCGTGTAGGTTGTGTACTTTGGTAAAATATAGGAATCTGATGTCGGCCACTGAAAAAGTCTACGAAACAAAGCTTTTCCTAAATTACAAGTGTGTGGAAAAACCTCTGCGTGAGAGGATAATCGCTTGGAGAAAAATCCAAAATGATTCCGGGCAAGGATCATTATATCAGTGAGTTGCTCACTCATAAGAAGGCTGCATTTCGCATCACCCAGAGAACGCAAGGAAAGGTGGGGGCCAATACGTTGGGCCCAGGTTCAGCTGCAGCAGTTGCCAGAGAAGTAAATAATTCCCACTTGCCTACTGGTTCACTATATACCTAAAATGATTACCTTAGTAAAGTAGTAATTTCGCTTTCGCTGCTTATTATTCGTTGCCGTTACTATTTGATGTTTGCCAGCGCAGAGGCTCAGGATGTAGTTACAAATTCTAAACACATAGGATTTAGCTGTGAAAGATTAAACCATATGCATCTTTAGGAAAGTATGCGTTTGCTTCACAAGTTCATATCATAACTTTATAGCATGAATGGACAAATATGTTAGGCGGCGTAATCTTAAACCCTTTCTGTCCCGGGTGCGCCACTTTTTTGCAACGCTATATCTCGCCAGCCGATTGAGCTTAAAAGCTGTTCAAACCAGCTAAGGATTCAGCAAGTCTTCTAGTTGAGATTGAAAAAAAAATTTTTTTGTTTTGGGTTTGGGGTTTGTGGTTGGTGACGTAACAATGAGGGAATGTTTTTGCGTTTTTGACGAACTTTACCCGGTCCTGGGTGCCAATCCAATGAGCCATTTTTTGGCTCAAACTTGTTTGGGAAACTAGGTGATCATCCGCTTTTTTAGAGCCCTTGATTGACCTTCTAGCATGTCTGGAACCAGAATTAAGGCTCAAAAACCTCATTTTGCACAAAAATCAAAAAATTCCAGCAAAAGCATGAGTCTCCCACTAACGACTTGTTCGGCTAGCGATAACTCGACAGCAGCTTATGCTAGAGAGCTATTCAAACCCTCAAAAGACTCGTAGTCTTGTGGTTTAGAGTGAAAAAAAAACTTTTGAGATTTAGGTTTCGGGTTTTCGGTGGATGTCGTCAGGGTTAGGGTATGCTTTGCTTGTTCTTGGTTTTTCTTTTATGACGTCATCGCCCAGACAATGAGCCGATATTGTAGCTCAAAGTTTGGTTGGATTCTAAGCTGTAGTTTGAGTCTTTAGAGCCCTTGATCGACTTCCTAGCGTTTCGGGTACCAAAGTTAAGGCCAAAAGACTCCAAGTCTTGTACAAATTCCCNAGGGGATTAATGGGGATTTCCCTGCTTATTTTGCTATAACTTNTGAACCAGAAATGCTAGAATGTCAATCAAACCCTCCAAAGACTCATACTATAGCCTAGAATCCATTAAAATCCAGTAAAGCTTTGAGCCACGAAATCGGCTCGATTAATGAAATCCCACGAGATGTTGACGTCATCCAATGTTTTGACAGACCTGTCAAACCTGTCAAAACATTTCAGACCTGTCAAAACATGTCAAAACATCCTGTGGTTATGTAAACATGGCCAAAAATGCCGACAACCCACACTGAAAATTTTTTTTTCAGTCTAAACTACAAGATTTCACGAGTTTTGGAGGGTTTGAACAGCTCTCTAGTTCAATCTGCTGGCGAGTGATGACCATTTAGAATATGGGTGTAATCCATCCCAGGTTNGGAATTTGTAGGTGTAGAAATTTTTACCAATTTTTAGTTTTTGGCCCATAATTTTGGCTCCAGATATGCTAGAAAGCCACTTAAGNGCTNTAAAGACGCGGATCACAGCCTAATTTCCAACAAAAACTTGAGACAAATATATGGCTCATTGGGTTGGGGTCCAGGGCCATGTAAAGTTGGCCCAAAAGTCGAGAAAACAGGCCCTCATTGTGACGTCATCCCAAGAAAACCCCAAACCCAAAACGAAAAATATTAGTTTTCAATCTCAACCAGAAGACTTGGTGAATACGTAAATGCTTTGAACAGCACTCTAGGTCAATCGACTGGCGAGTTATGGAGTTGCAAAAATTTGAAAAGTCGGGTCAAAAAAGTGGCCCGTGCGGGACTTAAAGGGTTTCAAACGCTTTAACTAATGCGAAAGCCACTGTAGTGGATTTTGTGCCGTAGTTCGGCCATAACTCCGGCGGCGATCGCGGTAGACAGTGAATCAAGGCCTCATAAGAAGCGAATGTTCGTCTACTTTCGTTTTAAAAAACGGATAAATTGGCACTTGTTTTTTGTCACAGGACCCAGTAAGAGTTCTGGGACTACCTCACGACGTCGCACTGCTCCAAAAATTTCCAACTGCATATTTTTAGCAATTTTTTTAAATCGAACCATTCGAACGTACATGAAAATCAGCATGTTTTAACGCTTTGATTAGCTCTCTACCGCGATCGGTCGGCGAGTTATGGCCGAGACTGTCCAAAATGCGCTTCGGTGGTTTTCGCGGCCCAAATCCTATAGCCTTGACCATGTTATTTTAGAGACTGAAAAATAGTTTAGTTTTCTTTACTATTCAACCGCATGAGAACAATTTTCCACAGTACTTATCATGATGCAGTGCCACCTTTTATTGTGACAGCAGTACTATAGGACCTTGGCTTTGTCAAAGTTGCAAACACCATTTTGCCATGCAGCAAGATATTGTTGTCGAAAGTTTTACTATGCTACCGAAACCCATTCGAGGAAGTGGTTTTGGAGATGTTGGTAGGCTGGGAACATCTTGCATGTTCGACATTGCACAATGACGTTCTTCAACGTCTTCTTTCGCTTCAAGTTTCAGCTTTAGCTTCTGCTTTTCCGATTATACTGGCTCTTTGTCTCTATCTCTTGGCTAATANTTTTAAAAATCACTCCTAAGTGTCANAGTGGGTTGGGCACGTCCCACTGAAGCTGGTTGACTCAGCTCAATTCCGGGCCAGGCCGTAACGAAGACTTGAAAAAACGGTACTTATGATTGCTGCCTGTTTACCTTCGTGTTCGGTGTTGATGTGTGGGTTCAAGTCGGTGCTGCCAGTAACTTGCCCCCGATGTACTGTGACTATTCACTACGAAAGTAGCCGCGTGGACTCCGGCGCAGGCAAGCGTAGGTGGGGGGTGCAAAGCTGAAGGGAGTACGAAACGATTATAATAAAACTGAATTTAATGCCACTTAATTTAATTTTTGTCACTACATGACAGAGTAAAAAGTTTTTTTATTATCATGATTGGCAGACCTTTTTTTATCATTGACGTTACTTTCTTTACAGGCATACATAAATGCATAAATGCAAGCACAAGCATAGCTACCAGGCTTTCGTCTTGGGTGTCACAGTCAGTGGCGTACCTGGGGTTTCCCGCGCCCTGGGACAAAGCCTGCTTAGGCGCCCCCACCTAGCCCGTTCGTGGTAGCATAGATGCGAAGAATGAGTTGGGAGAAACGGGGCGTCGAAAGCTGACTCGGGCTCCACATGTAGCTGTTTCTTGAACCGACTGCTAACTTCATGTGAATGTGACGTCAGAACTTTGAAATCATTAACTATAACAGAGTTGAACCTAATCGTTTCGCGTGAAGCTATCCCGCCCAGGGCCGAATTAAGGGGGGGGGCAACGGGGGCAATTGCCCCGGGCCCTCCGCTCCAAGGGGGCCCCCCGTGATGACATTTATTTGTTTTAAATAAAGTATT
>JGI24158J21664_10014622_pt1 | contig 10286 bp, 9 predicted proteins | sample Ectturendosymbi3_FD_21664 | JGI IMG/M metagenome (IMG submission 21664) | reverse complement strand
AATGGTTGGTTTACTGCATGCGATGGCTTTTATGGTGCTTCTGCTTATTGGCTGAGTCATATGAAACAATAAACCATTACCATTACCATTATATCGCAGTAAAATAGAGTTGTTTTCATTTCTGATGGTGATCTGGTAGCATTTACAATAACTAAATATTCATTTCCAGTGTTCTTCTGCAGCTAACCTTTGAGATCTGGATCTCTCAACCACTCTATCTTGAAATTGCTGTGTGTAACACTTAATTTTTTTGGGCTTGCTACATCAGTATCTCTGCCACTTGAACTCATTGCACCTAGCTATATTTGCAGCTTACATGGTGTCAGTTGCTTGCTCCTCAGTTATGCTGAAGTGTAAGGTACCTTGTTAAGGCAAGGTAAAGAAAAGTGAGGCTAGAAATAAGAACTGTAGTAAATCATTAACAGCTACGCAGTTAAATCCTAAAATCCCTGAGCTTCAAAAGAAAAACCCAGAAAGGCATTAAAAACTCAGATCTGGGGACAAAACCCCAAATGTGGCACCATTGACCAAATCATTTTGAAAGTACCAAAAAGGTAACGAAGCTCATTTAACAGGCCAATGTGATGTAATACATTTTCTGAAAATGCTATTCATAATAATACAATCAAACAATATATGGAAATTGCTGCAATTTTGCCACATTGCTTGATTGGTCCCATAATGATGCAAATAACTGTAAAATACTTTAATTTTCAAATCATAGTAGTCTAATGTAAAAGCGTTCAGCTGAAAACTTTCGCTTAATTGCATATGACAAGTTTAGCAAAATAGTGACTTTTTGGACTGAAAAAATTCTGTATATATATAATCAGGGACTGGATTTAGGGGAGGCGAAAGAGGCGGTCATCTCGGGCCTCCCTTTTGAGAGTTTCGCATCTCGGCCCGCTAACTGCCACCCCTGACTTGGGCAAGCACAAGAGACAGATGGAAGTTTGGGGCATTAAACTAGTGGGAAAGCAACCTGCAACAACAGAGAGCCTCACTGAGTTCATTCTACTACCACTAAGTTGCACTATTAAGGATAAGTGAATTACGATAATTCGCTTATGGTGACTATCACAGCGACTTGTTACTTATGGGCACCATCTACCGGTGACCATTTATTTATATGTGGCGCCATTTTCGTTTCATTTGAGTGATATTATCGCATCAACCAATTAAAGGTAGAAAAAATGCAGTTACTGCTTGAAGGCTAATTATACTGCAATGCAGCGAGTGTTCTGGCATGACATGAAAAGGCAAACAGAGATCGTGATTGAAATTGCGAATGGAAAGCTGCAGGGTTCTGAATGTGGCTTTACTTGGTGTGTGTGCATCGAAATTAACTAAGCACGTGATATGTCGCGTGTCCACTCTGACTTTCTCGGCTTGCGTGAGCACACTGGCATCAATGACGTTGCAATTTGTTCCTGTGTTGAGCATAAAATGATGTTTTTTTCGGAGCCGTGCAGGGAGCCAAGGCCCCCTGAATTTTGATATTTTCCCATGAAATGTGTAGAAAGATGGTTGTTCTCTTAGTTTCGAGTGGGTATAAGGAAACGTCCCCAGTTTTGTTCCCCCTGGAAAATTCGTTTGCCTAACTGTGGAAAAACCCATGTTTGACCCCCTACTGGAAAAAATCTTCCGACACCCATGTCTGTCTTCATCCTAAAAAATATTTTTCTGTGGTTTTCGACGAGGCCATTTCGGAGCCAACATCACTGAGCTCGCTTTCCGTGTCCTGGTAACTGTGATATTGCACCATAGCTTTATGTACTTGTTCAGACATTTCTGGCGGTCGCTTCGTTTCGAGAAGCTGAACAAGAGTGAAAGTTTATTATTGCTTAGGGAACACCTGCTCCTAGCAGGTTAGTTGGCGCAAGCAAAACCAAGGACTGACCGTGGTTCGTGGGTTGTTAATTTGCGCTCCCTGCGCGCGTCGATTGCTAACCGAGAAATCACTGGTATGAGCTGGACAAGGCACACATTGAGAGAGAAAAATTACTATTTATTTGGTTCATGTATTCTCTGGGGTTAAACGCGATGTACAATGGGCAAGACTGAGCTAAAACTCCGGGGCTTTGAAATGAAACTTGTGGTGGCGTGGAAAGTGTAGTGAAATGGATTAAGAAACGATTTGATGAAATAAGAAACAGCATGTGACGTTGTGATGGTTGCAGGTGTCGGTGAAAGTCTACTTTGCCTGTGTCTACTTCCGTTTCCATCACTTCTTGCTCAAGCTTCGACGACGTTGCGCTGTTTTCTTCTTTCTTTTGTTCAGATCGGTGCTTGACAAGGTTCTCTCCATTTTCGGTTTTAATGTGTGACATCGATGGTAAGACCAACAAACAAACTTTAGGCTGGCGGCAAGCTTCTGAGGAATCTGCCTGCTTTCATTGTTCTGCGATGATTAAGACTTACAAGCGTATCTCTTTTTCATAGTTTTAAGCCACAAAGATGGTGGCAAGTAAATCGATCACAGTTTATTAACAGGGACGGTAAAACCGTGTAACACTTTGTAGATCTTAGCATTGCGCTTGCTAAACACTGCAATGTCGTTTTGTGTAGCTCTTTCGTTCTACACATTGACTGATTAAAATATTTTCTTACGGACTACAGGTTGGTGTAAATGGCTTGACGACTTTCATAAGTTTATGATGCAGCACAACGATGGCAGCCAACCACAAAAATGTGCGTTTCTAACGTATGTTTCCGCTTTATGACGAAACAAATATTGCAGTTTAGCTGCGCTGCTTCNGTACCGCACACGAAATTAAGGATTATTGATGTTGATCAGCAGGACCAGGGAAGCCGGAGCATTAGTAGGGCAGGGGAACAGCAAAAGAGCTGTGGGCAATGGAAACTCATACAGAACGAAAAAATCGTTACCGATAAAAAAACATTCTGAATTTCTGGGTGCGCGAAAAGCTGCAAAAAATTGTTTCAAGTCGACCTTGATACACCATGAAATTACCCATAAGATTTTTATGAAAAGCACCTCTACCACCGTTTGCCCCCTTTTTAAAAGTTCAGGGTGGCAATGCCCCCGTCATGCTCCATCTTTAGCCCGCTCATAGTTTCGACATTTGTGCAGTAGATGTGATGGGCGAGTAAAGGATCATACCCAGGTCCAAAAAACGTTTTTTAGGAAAAAGCTACAAGCCAAAACCGTGTGCAAAACCGAAAATGACTAATCTAGTAGCGATTGCCAAATCTGGTAGAAAGTCATACTTGTGAGTAATCAGCAAAGATTCTTAACGCAACAACGGAATACAAAGTTGTTTCTGTATCGCTTCTGACTGACAACATTTTTTCAAAAGTATTTTTTATTTGAAATAAACAGTTTTTATCAAGGTGTCCCCCTTGGAGCAGGGTCCGGGGCAGTTGTCCCCGTTGCCGTTCTTTGATCTTGCCGTTCTTTGATCTTGCCGTTCTTTGATCTTGCCGTTCCCCGTTGCCGTTCTTTGACTGTACCTAGTCTGTTAGATTAGTTTTCGCTATTTTCAGATGCATATGGATTCATAAAAAATTGTTTATACCTTGCGACACACTGCAACTAATAAAAAAAATCAACGCAAAAGAAGCAAAAAGAAAATCACCGAAGTAAAATAAGATACTACTGGGGTGATGAGTAGTGTATACACTAACAAGGAATCAGAAAAAAAGCTTTTCATAACACAAAATACTGTAACGCAGTAAAACAAGGCGCAGCTCTGTGCTGAAAGTTAACCTCACATAACCCGTAATAATTTACACGGCGCGGATAGAAGATTCGCATGGGGCAAAAGCGTTTGGTTTGTTTGGAACAAGGTTTGCAGCATATAAATGAATATTTGGATTAAATAACCTTCAGTTTTTTTTATTTATGCTAGGCGATTGAGCACGAGAAACAACACAAATGTTTCAAAGTGATGGAGGTGTTCCATGTCATCCGGCATGATATCCATCCTCAACAGATTGCCGTCACTGACAAGCTAGCATTTGTTGCTAAGTCAGCATATTCGTCTTCAACAAGAATACTTATTTTTGCAGTTAAGTTTATGAAATTATTGTGGAAGGTTTTTAGGCGATGCTGTAAACACTAATCGAGGTTTAAAAAGTGTGCGAAAGATAAGTCCGTGTGTTTGGCTCTGACGTGTTTCCAGGTTGTAAACGCATGTTCTTAACAAATATGCGTGTGGGTTGGGTGTCAATACTGCAAGGTTATCGGCCGTCATGGATGGGGGAACCTATTTACGATCACGGGCCGCATGAATTGAAGATTTGCGGAATACCGTTGGTGAGCTGCAAAAATTAAATAATTGTATCTTAAAACTCTATCTTTATCTTCCCAAAAAAACAAAGAGAGAAACTATGTAATGGAGCGAGAGAGACTTCTACTGACTTACTGTCTACGTGTCTGCTTGTCATAGAGATTCGCTTTGACGCGATGTTGCGTTCTAGCTTGAGTAACGAAAATTCCGATGCGGACCATATTGAATGTTCACGCGGCCGCAGGTTCCCCACCACTGGGTTAGATCAAGCGGAAAGAGACCAACTGCAAAAATTAAAACATCACCCTCGTGTATCCTGTACTCAGGATGTCTGTCAACAAACTTGTAATATGCAGTGTACCCCCAAACTATATCTTCCGGGAGACTAAGGCTTACTTGGTTTACCTCTTCTACGTTCATGGGTTCTAATAGACAGGATTGGTAAAAGCCTGAAATTTCAGTTGAAATGAGCTTTTCTTTTACAAACTTTTNTTTGTGAATGTTACGCCTCTTATTACTTGAAATTTGCAATGATAGGGCGCGCTTACGTCAACAGGACTACAACACAAAAGTCGTTACTTCGAAACACGCAATAGTGACGCTTCTGCTTAGAAAAATTCCCGAGGAAAACACGACTAATGTGCAAAGTGCGATAGCGTTACACGTTTGAACAGCAACGCACAAAACAAAATTACACCAATTAAATAACACAACCGGCACTTTGAAAATCATTTAATTAGCTTCCTAGCTTTTTCAACTTTAAATAAGTCTTGGTTTGGATTCTTTATTGGGTAAAACCGAGAGCTCGAAACTTTGACCCCCAGGAAATTCGAAGTACGAAATTCTCCCAAAGTTCTCGTCAGAGACTCTTGGTTGGTTTCTCAGCTTTATTGCAAGAGTCAGACTTGTTTTGGAATGCTCTCTGGGCGTCTTAAACATCTTATAAATGTTTTTTTACCCTTTTTTTTATTTGCTTTGCAATCTTTTCTCTTGGGACTCGCTTGATAAAGCTTATCTCTATGGCACAAAGCTCCCGCGTTTACGTGTGCAGTTCACTCCGGAGACCCACATCACCCTTTTTCTCTTTACAGCGGTTGCGCGGAGAAGATGTTGTGTAATGTTAAACAATGCATTTCAACCTGTCCGCAATTTGATTTTCCTTGTTTGCATGACAAACTTTTCTTAACAATTAAACATTGCAGAAGGCTACGAATCAAAATCAAATAAAAACACACGAGAAAATGCGCACAATTACAGTTACAAATTATCAACAATTAAGATCATCACCAACAATTTTACAATCTGTTTGCAGACGTTGATGGCTGGATAGCCCAACCTGCGACAACAAAAATTTTCGTGCTACGCTCCAGCGAATAAGCATGCACAAATTATTTTTGAAACTGTGAAAAAGCATTGGTTAAACAGTTGCTTTACCCATTCTTATTGCATGCCTGCCGAGCATAACTCGAACCGTTGTCGTTCGGCAAACCTTTACATGCTCGTCAGACTTCTTCGGCATGCAAAATTATCACGATCGCAATCGCTGCAGCTGTGTTTCTCATACTTCAGAATGCACGGCCCCTCGTCTGAGACCGAGACGCAACGCGACTTACTGCAGGGATGAAATATATTGGTGATCAAGCTGAAGCAAGGGAATGTCGATAAACGTTAAAAATATTGATTTAACAAATAAGGGTTGTGTAATAACTTTCAGACTGTGTTGAACCCATTGATTGCTCAGACACGTTGATTGTACAACATCGTCTCCGCAAGGCCGATTTAACCCATTTTCGCGCTCGGTATCAGCCCATGGTCTGGTGGTAAGTGCGTCCGCTTCAGTGCTGGTTGGTCTTGAGGTCAATTCTCGGCCGGGTGTTACCAAGAGGTTTCAAACTGGTACTGTAGCTCAGGGGTGGGCAATTAGCGGCCCGCGGGCCACATGTGGCTCGCCACAGTGTTTTCAGTGGCCCGCGGAAGCATTCACGAAAATTGATCAAGTCTGAAATTTCCTCCAACTTCGCTTCTATTTCTACTAGAGGAGCGTTTCTTAATCTGAGATCGCGAAGTTTCTGTAGAGTACGCAAAGCTTCCAATAAAACGATATGTTCAACTTGCCATTTTCTTTTAACACTTCAGTTCAAATCGTAAAATCTGGTCATCGCAATGAATTTGCTTCTCGGAGCAGCTTGTTTGTTGCGTGTACCGTAAGTTTCTATACGTGCAATTTATAGCATTCGACTTACCAATTCAAATAGCACAATATGTTGCAAAATATGATTGGCAATGTATGCATCCGAACTCGCAACCTGAAGAGAAGATACATCTTTCCGTCGTCAGACCGCCGTTGTACATGAATCTGTTTTATCATCCACAATCCTGCGCATTTATTGTCGACATCCGAGGTGAAGTAAACCACAAGTGGTATATTGCATGTGTCAGTTGACGCATTTGGTCGTTCTTGTCTCAAAACAGTTGTAGTCTTTGATACCAGCCGATAATTATTGTGAAGTTGCTGCTAGTAGTCTTGCCGGAGTTTTTTTACCATGGACACAGGCATCATATGACGTCGCACTTGAAATTGTCAAGCAACAAAAACTCACACGATTGGAGAAACGCTAGTTTGTTAAAAATTATTTGTTGAAAACAGTAAAACTACTTCTTGAAGAAGCTAGTGATGCAAGATTGAGACGAATTTATCTGTCCATTGATGCTATTCAGAGGCGAATCTCAGATATGCCGAAAGATGTGAAAGACCAGGTGATAAATGAAATTAAAGCATCTCCAACTCCAATGTTTTCTTTTCCAGTGGATTTGTCAACATATGTTACTTCATGTGCTCAGTTGCTTGCTTTCGTAAGATATATTCTTTCAGGAGACATTAAAAAGGAGTTCCTGTTTTGTAAAGAACTGCAAGCTACAACAACAAGTGTAAACGTTTCGTAGAAGATAAAAACTTTTTTGTTTCTGTAGAGTTGCAGTGGAAATATATTTGCGTAGTTTGTACTGACAGAGCTCCTTGAATGATGGAATCACTTTCAGGTTTTCAGAAATAATTTCAAAAACTTGCTTCTGAAGCAAAAGGTAAACACCTGTGTCGTTCACAGATATTCGCTTTCCAGCAGAACTTTACCAACTCCTCTGGAAAATGTGCTGGGCTTCACACGATAAAAGTTACTGATTGCATCAAATCTGGAAGCCTTAACACCTGCCTGTTCAAAGAACTGTGCAAAGACATGAATTCGACATACGACGTTCTTCTATTCCATACTTCTGTACGCTCGCTATCGAAAGGAAATATTCTAACCGCGTTTGTGAGATTAAGGACGAAATGAAGTTATTCTCAGAACTGGAAGCAAACGAGTTCTCATCTTACATTAGTGACAAGATTTGGTTGAAAAGTCTCAAGGAAGGTTACAAACATCATCCAGCTTCGCGACGAATCTGCAAGCATTTTATTCGAAGTTGCAAAAGTGGTGTCGTAAAGTAATGCCAGGAAAAGTTGCTATGTTTGAGAAATTGCCAAGTATTGTTGAAAAAACTGAAGAACTTAATGACAATTGGAAGATATCTACAATAAACCACCTTTAATCCCTTGAAATTGATTTTCAACGATATTTGTCTGAGCTTAGGAGGAGGAAGAATTTGTACGAAATTCGTTCTCTACCTCTCTGGTTATATTGTCGATGGATTAGAAAACTAATTTCGTGATCTTCGGAATAATTCATGAGCACGTGATATTTTTCAGGAAATGCCACTTTCTCAGTTCTGGTGAGCTGTGTGTGAATCATACCCAGAACCCTTGTTCTCTTTAAGATGCGCAGCTGCGCAAATGAGCAGTACCACCAGACCATTTGCTCAGTGAAATATCATTCTAACGCACTTGCAACATTCCAAATTTAATATCGTATATATATCGCATAGCGCTTTTACTGCTTGAAACGCTTCACTATTTGTGTGTCTACAAAGTTGTGCCATTGCATGCGCAAAAAGACCAACATTTTCTCAGTGTAAATACTTCTTAGAGAGAACACTGTCCACAACTGTCTGATTTGATTTTTGGAATATTGCTTCCGTTGCCATGATATATCTCTACGAGAGTGGTTTTTCAGCTCTAGTTCACGTAAAAATGCAAACACTCAACCACGAATTTCGAAGTTGGCCATACGGTTGCAAAGTCAAAGGTCGCATTGAACAAGTTCATGAAATTAAATTGCCGTTTGAAATTTAAATGTTATGAAATGCATGTGGTAATCATAATGGTTATAATATCATACACATTGAAAAAAGATCAGGAAGGGTCGCAGGTTGTGTGAAAGCACCAAAGGGATTCACAGACCGAACAAGCTTGAGAAGCACTGCATTAGATGGTATGGCCCTCCGCTAAACGCGGCCTTCTCAAAGTGGCCCCCGAGCCAAATTAATTGCCCACCCCTGCTGTAGCTGGTACTGCAGCCTTCTAACCAGGCGCACGGTTTGAGGAAGAGNTGCGGAANCTATCGAGAAGGCAGCACGAACGCGTTAAATGTTACCAGACCGTTTAAAAGCTGGTGGCACAAGACCGCCGTTGTTATAAACACCATCTGAAGAAAAATTTCAAGCTCGGTGCTTATAATGGTTCGTACGCCTAGTATATTTCCTCAGTAGATAAAAGCCTATTTGTCCTGAAACGAGTGTTTTCATAAAGGAGTCAGTCAATGTAATATAAAGTATTATTTATTTGCGTGTTGGATTCAGACTTACGGTTCATATCACAAGGGTAATCGAATAACGTAAGAACACAAAAATGTTTAGTCACAACACATTACAAAGTAGGTATTAGCTGATGAACACAGTCAACACTGAGAAAGGAGCAAAACACTTTTAACATCGAACCAGCCATTCCTGCATTCATACCCGTCATGCACGAATTCGGCAGTGGGAGAGAAATGAAGACATAAAAACAGGTTTTGAAGCAAACGACTAAAAAAGTTGGATGGGAATGATCAGCGGCGCACAAAAGCATGTACTGTAAATTGCTTTGATCAAGGTTTTAAATTTTTTTTGAGACTGACAATCGTTTATACTCACTAAATAAAAAGCAAGATGTGGCGGTTGCTAGTTTACCAGTTTTATGTATTCACTTTTTTACTTGTTTGGCTTGCACACATCGTCGTCATGCTGGGGGTGACAGAGGAATCACAAACAAATACATTCACCGCGAGGCGCAACGAAGCGCAGGGAAGGTTTTGGTTGCTACACAGAAGCAACACTGAAACTGATAAGACGCGAACACCGAAACAATACACCAACAACTGTTGCAGTAGCAGGTCACCGTGATACAGAAGCGTTAAATAATGGACGAAAAGTAAAGATTTCAGCAAAGCATCAGCCATTTGAAGCGTTGGGATAAAAATATTAGATGAAGATGCGGATCGTTGTAAAAAGCCATACAGATTGTTTCTAAACAAGGCATGAAAGGTACTGACACAATCATAGGCGTACGGGAAAGCATTTTACTGGGGGGGCGGAGGCAATTTGCCCTGAAAATAGCAATTTTCCCGAAAATTAAACAATTTGCTTTGACACTAACTTTTTTGTTTAAACCGAATGGGTGCTGAAACCATATGTAAATCTGTTCTATACAGTTGAGTTCGTTTATAACCGCCTCTTGTGTAACGTCAATTCGCCCATAACGTTACATTTTGTTTGGTCTCGATGGCATCTTTTATATGCATTTCATTTCGCTTATAATGTCAATTCAGCAATAACGTTCTTTATGCAATCCTCTAGAGGTGCCGTTATAGGCAAATTCTGTAGCTACCTTGCTTGTTAACTCAAAGGGGTGAAGTTCTTTGCGTGTTGTGTTCTCCCAGACAATACATTTTACGGTAATTGCCTTTGCTGGTGCAAAAATATACGCGACTTCGATGAAAATGTTTTAAAAGCGACTGTTCCGGATCGTATGGTCTGACTCCATAAACCTGCCGGTGTTATCGCTGCTGTGCGCTTGAGCGCACTCAAAAGATCCAAGCAATCTGCACGTCCGTGCTGTCC
>JGI24158J21664_10014618_pt1 | contig 10288 bp, 7 predicted proteins | sample Ectturendosymbi3_FD_21664 | JGI IMG/M metagenome (IMG submission 21664) | reverse complement strand
TAGGGACCCGATTTCTCTGATTCTAGGGACCCGATTTTCTCTGACTGTAGGGACCCGATGATAATTTTCTCTGATTCTAGGGACCCGAATCGGGTCCCTAAAACGCCTTAAAAACCCTGGGTTTAAAGATTGTAATCAAATGTATCTGCGACCAGTATAACACTTTAAACAGAAAGAAACAGCAAGCAGCAAGGGCATATTCACCAGCGCAGTGGTCTGAATACGGGAGTTGAACATACTCTCAGGTTCATGACTGAACCAATTAAATGCAAAGCATGTTTTACGAAAGACGTTGAAATCCTGTTTTCCTTTTCCTGCGACAGTAGCAGGCTGCTGGCCTACACGTCGTACACGATCGCCACGAAGTATTGTGCGCTTTTTACAAGATCTAATTTGATCGATCGAGTCCAATCCAACTGTAATTCATGATTACCACTGCTGCCGAACCGACCTATCAACACGCAACATGCAGTTCACATGAAAAAGCATCGCATCTGCACAGAACAGCTAAAAATTTACTCACGCTTGCACTCTTTAGCTTAAATCCATAATCAAATCCGTCGCCGTTGTCACGCACGCCCAGCATGTCATACCACAGCGCAGCAGGTCCGTATCTCCACCCAGGTACTTTAGCAACAGATGATGAGCCGTTGCTCGCAGTTGCTTGGTGCACCACCTTCTTGGGCTTCATAGGTTTCAACATTGTGAGCTGCACGTAATCACAATTTTCTCGATCTCATTATTTTGAAAATACGCGAAATCTTACAGCAATCTTGCAAAAAAGAACTGACCAGCAGTTGATTTTAAGCGTAGATATTCAAAAAAACACGAATTAGACAGAATAACCCACGCTTTAGACTAGAGTTGAAACTGCCTAAGTTCCCTAAGTTCAATCTCTCCGACGTACTTCCTCATCCGATAAACAAGCATCCAGTGGGGGGGTCGGCGGTATTGCGACTTTCCACGAAGCGGTACATTCGCGTTCCTTTACTCCGTCAGACACTTCCTGATTACCAGCGGTCGCTGCAGACGTTAAACGACTGCGCTTCTTTCTGCGTCCTTTGCAGTTGCGCCAAATGTTAGGCAGAGAGCCAACTTTTGTACCGCCGAACAATCTCAGGAAACGCAACACCTGAGGGAAAGAGTTGCCGCGCCTGTTTTTAAGTCGAAAAACATCTTGGGTAGAAGTTCGCAATGCAAGCCTACCCAGAAACTAAATTGAAAACAACGAAAACGATGTTTTAGAAGTTAACGGTCAGCAAGAAATTACTAACGGCGACGGTAATTTGCCGAGAAAAACAAACTTGATGACGCTCAACAGCCACCAGAAAACCAGGTTCTTAAAAGCGTTCTGCAATCCTCGCCAAGCTTCATTGAATTTCACGTTGCAAGAGACGACCTACAATCACAGCACTGCCTCCATTCTGTCGCGAAATAGCCACATACTTGGTTTGGCCTAAATTCGGGAAACAGTTCACTCATGCCAGTTCCAGCGATTTTCTCTTCCAACTCCCGATATTTTGCTTCGAAAACCTTTGTCTCCTTATGCTGTTGTTGCTGTTGCAGCAACTTCTCCTTTTTGCGTTTCTTCTTGTCATGCTTGGGTAGACCTGCGATAGATTCGATAAATTAGCCAGTTCCACTGCTTCCAGGTGTTTTTTTAAGGAATCGCAGTGCACGCAAAGAAACTACCAGAATCTGCCATTGTGAAAACATCTACTGTATTTTTTCTGCATACAAACGAAAATCCTTCCCTTAACCATTCTAAATCAGTTCATTGCAAGACACCTGTCTGGTTTTGTGGACATGCAACTTCAAAAAAACAACATCAGATTATTCTTTGCATGATATAATTTGTGCCCAAAATACTGTATATAATCAGCCACCAGATTTTAGAAGGGTGTAGTTGTACAAAAGCAACACGTTGACGCAATTTTAGTGCCCAAATTCAAATACTAGTTGAAAGAGTAACTCCTAGTGTGCAATGGAGACTACGAGACTCTCCAACATTATGTTTCGTTAGTTTAGCAACAGTTATGGATCGACTTTGCTTGAAAAGAGCAAAGTCCGATAAGACAAGGCGCGAACCCATCCACGTCACAGCAGACCCTTTTCTCTAGAAAAACGCTGACCTTGCTTTTTGAAACAAAATAGTGCAACGCGTTTAATTTTCACAGAATTCAAGTGTGGCACTTTCGCTACAGTAAACCACATAACGTGTAAGGCGCTTGGTGTAGACGTTCAATTTTTCATCATCAATTTATTTACGATAGATGGAATTCTCTTTTAAATGTTTAGAATAATTAATTCATGTGCAAAATCATTAAGTTGTTGTAGTGTCAGTGTCTGAATAACATGCGGGAAACACATAACAAACCGTGAGATGGGCATAAAGCGCTCAATTTGAAAAAAAATATTTTCGTCAGAAAAAAATTGGCACCTCCTTATACCTGACGAACCTCAAATGATTTTCTTCCGAATCCACGCGTTCAACGCGCAAGGAATGTGACAGTTCGTACAAAATCTGCGTAGCGTCCGCAATTCAGTCGTGCACAATTTTAACAGTGCGTCTTTCTCTGGCGACCTGGCTGACCCATTGTGTCCGAACATATTGACGGGTCGACAGGATAACCTTAAAACCTACTCTAAGTTGTTTTATTTGATTTTGGTGACGGTAATTGGCGGCCAGCCAAAACTTGAAAACTTACTTCTTGCCGGGGCGGTTGAGTTGAACGCTCTTGCCCAAGGAGCGCTACTGCCGTGGATTAAACACCCAACCTTCCAATTGAGAGGCGAACACTTTACCACTGAACTATCTCCGCACTCTACTTTAAACGAATGCCACCAAAACCACGCAAACTATCAACCAGGAACTACCAACAGGTACAAACACCCATTACGTTTTCTCTTTTCGTGCTTGCTTCCATGTTTAGATCTCTGATCATCTGACGAAAGCTTTCTGTCAGGAGAAGAGCCGGTTTGTTGATTGGAATGAGAAACAATTGATGGCAATATGAAGTCGCCATCGTTTGACTTTTCAGTGCCCGTCTGATTTTTGCTGCAAAACCAGTCAAATTTAGCTCTGCAAATACAATTGTGCACAAAAGATTTTGCTAAAAAACATTGTTTGAAGCAAATATACGAGTAATACACAAACCCATCCTTGAGCAAATAAGGAACATAAGTAAACGTGACTCAAGTCGGAATGTCGCTGATTTTCATGTTCTAATTACAAGCTCTTTAAACCTACCACACTTCTGCATAACTTCAGGAACGGGCACGAAAAAACAAACTCTGCCATAGTCCCTTTTTACGAAAGCCGTTAGTAGCGCTTGGTAAGATGCAGTATACCAGTAGTCGGCAGCGCCGACAGCATTACACGCAGGAAGTTGTTGAACAAACGGAAAGGAGCTCATGAAATGCCACATAAACCAAGCCCAGCGACAAGTAAAAGAAATATTTCCAGAAAAATGCAATCCAAAACAAAAACAACCTTCTTTGAACTTTCCATGCCATTTCTAATTCTGTACTGCAGCTGGTGCATTTCACGGAATTCTCTTATAAATGCACGCTGTACAAGTCTTGTGTGACTGTGTTATAGCATGCCCTAACACACAAAACGCCTTTTCTATTGAAGTGACTGCCATTTCTATGCCTAAAAAAGACACGCATGAAACATAACACACAAATTTGGAGTTGTTTCTACACATGCTGCAAAAATGAATATCATTTGGAAATTGGAAAAGTCAATTGATTGCATGAGAGTTCTTACCCTGATTGTCTAAAATTCAATCGTATTGTTGCTAAACCTGAAGATACAACCATGGTTCCTCAAAACTTTCGACAGAGAAATGTGGTTTGTCATTAGTGATAAAAGAGTAGCACAAACACATAAAAAATTCACGCAAATACATGTGCTTAGTGATGCATATTGCAACAACAGATATGCCAGAACAAAAGCCTATGAACACACACGCACATACACATTACACATGTACATGGAAAATACACACACATATGCTAAAAACACAACAAACTGAGTAAAATCCATTAATCAGTTTTACATCAATTGCAATCACTGCGTGTTGTTTATCAACAGCAAAAGATGGTAGAGGTGGTAGAAGCAAAAAGTGCTAGAAATGTGATTACTTACTTACTGCATGTTGAGTTTGTTTCAGCACTGAGACCAGTGATTTTCCCACCAACAGAAAAAGGAGCTGGAATAAAAATATACACCATGAAAATCAAAGAACTGCTATTAAAAAGTTACGTTTTTAAGAAACAGCCACACCTAAGACATTTACTGTGTAATGTGGGCCAACCGTAATCATTACATATCACATTCATTAAAACAATAGAGGCTTAGGGGTGCAATCTAAGACAGTTCAGCGACGGCGGTTCGGCGACGGGAGGTTTCGGCGATGGTGGTCGCTACTTTTTTTTACGAAAAAAAATGTTTTTGAAATACTTCAAAGGTTAGACAACAAAAGATGTTTGCTTGATCAGTGTTATTGTTGTCTTCCTGAGGGCCCCGGGCCAGTGTAGCTTCTTTTCCGCCGGCAGTTTGGAAGAGCTTAGTGCGACTGTGACCATGCATGCAAGGAAATATGGTTTGTGACGTTTCTTTTTGCTGGCATGGGGTGTTTATGAGTTTACACAAAAGTTAAGCCTGGACAGCAATTATTGCTTGATTTTTCTTGTAGTTATACTTCTGATTGCATTTCACAGCTAATCTAGGCATGAATTGGAGAAACTTACTTATTTTTTAAAACATGACTATGAAAAATAGATACGCTTGCAAGTTTCAATCGTCACAGAAGAATGAAAGCAGGCAGATTCCTCAGAAGCTTACCGCAAGGCCAAAGTTTGTTGTTTTTTAAAACACGCGCAACTTCAGGTAAAACTTGATCAGCAATATTAAAAAATCATGTCATTACACAACATCATTACCTTTAATCATTGTAACAGCGTGTTTTATATTATGCACCTTTAAATGCTGATACATCACCAAGCACAGGATATGTCTTTTTCAAAATAATGGTTTATGAAAGAACAATGCAATGGGGTTTCTACAGCATGTCATGTGTATTGTAAAAAGTTAACATAAAAATTGTAGTATGGTTAAAAATGTTCTTATCAAAGATTCTTATTGCTGATTTATCGAAGAAATGTCCATCGCTGAAAGGGCGATCGCCGAACTGACCCATTCCATAGAGATGCATTCACTTGCTTAAGAGGTAAACATACACCCTTGGTAAAAAAGTTCAAGCACTGTTTCATCATTCACATGCATGTTCTGGAACATTTTTTGGGCTCTTTTCAAGGAATTTTGATTTAAATTTCTTGTTTTCTTCTCATGTAAAAACGTTTCAACTTAAAACAATCACAAAAGGGAAACTTTAAAGTGGCACCAGGCAAACAAACAAACGTGAATCCAAATAATATAAACCTGAAACTTATTACTCTTCTAGGAGTAATAAATTAGTGCAAACAAAACTTACATGGCTGAGACGGTTCACTTGTTGATGATGCTGCATTCTCTTCTGCCAATTCATCAATGCCAGAATAATCCACAGCATCTGGAGCAGCTACAATTTTGTGACCTAAAAATCATAAAAATGACAGTTAAAAATAAGAATTTGTGGATGTATGTTTGACATGATCACAGTTAGCAATAAACCTCAACTCACACAGCTGACAGTTGTTTAGAATAAAAACAGTTACTGAACACTGCATGGGCCTGAATTACTATCTGATCAACTGTGGAGTATCAGGTAGGGGCTTCCCAATCACTGCAATGCACTCAAATATACTACTAATTCAAACAAAATGTTCAAAGTGCTACTGCAAATCCAACCTGCCCTCAATCAAGGCCAAACTGTAATTGTAATAGATAATTAAGCAAGTTTTGAACTGTGACAAGAATATTTAGCTGAATATAACAATGGCATTTCTACTAATGTTTACCCATATCCCCAAGAACCCAAGTTTTTCTGGTGAATTTTTCAAAAATGTAAGATTGACAAGCACTCACAATCACACAAAACAAATGAAAGAAATAACACTTGTAAAAGGTTATATAATTATGTCCAAATGATGACTAAAATAGCACTTGCTACACCACCATGAAAGTTTCATGATTTTGTGGTGCATACTGATTTCAAGAACTAATATTTGATGTTCTATTTGAATAAGATCTGATTATGCCCGCCTAGTAGGTGAAATATATGCTCTGTAAAATCTTAGTATCTGATTCTTTGGGGAGAAAAGATCCCTTTTGATAGCTAATATTTGACGGTTACAATTTCCTTTAAAAAGTTATGGTCTAAAAACAAGAAGTTATGGTCTAGAAACAACAAAAATTGGATAATTAAATAATTTGTCAATTAGGGGATTAATCAATTATTTTGTTGTTTTTATGCTTTTACTTTTGAACCAGAAGCAGTAGAAAGCCAATCAAAGGTTCTAAAGACTCGGATTATAGCCTAGTTTCTGATAAAAGCTAGTCAAAAAACTCCCTTTAGCAGTGGACAGGTAACCTGTTCCATAATGGCCTAACACCTACCCCACTTATGACATCATCACAAAAAGACAAAGACATCTAGTTTCAACTGAAAAAAAATTTTTTCAGTTTTGGGTTCTCTTGGAGGGGTATCACAAGTGGGGGTGTTTTTGGCCTACTTTACCCAGCCTTAGGCACCAATCCAATGAGCTAATTTTTTCACTCAAGTTTTTTTTTGGAAACAAGACTATCATCCAAGTCTTTAGAGCCCTTGATTGGCTTTCTAGCATACCTGGAACCAAAATTATGGATCAAAAACCAGAAATAAAGTTGAGCAATTCCACGATAAAGGTACTCCAGGGTTGAAAAAATAAAACCAAAAAAAGTGTTAAATAACTTTTCATACATCAGTCTTTATGAAAACAGTTTACAAAAACAACAGATGCCAAAAATGTATATATGTTTTTTTGGGTGCATTAAAATGAGCTGAAATTGTTTTTTTCTCTGGTCAAGTAATTTTTTGGTTAGAAGCATTGGCAAACTAATAATTTCCATAGTAAATTACTTGTAAAAATTTTCATCACTGGGTATTTGAGCATCTGAATAAAATTAAAAGAGATGTCCCGTTAGTCACATTTTTTTTGTTAACTGTAAAACCTAGTAAGGCTTTCTACACAATACCTCAGATTAATTATTGACTTAGTGTGTACTTTGTATTTAAACCAGATTATTTTGTCAAAACTGATATTTTCTTTGTTTATAGTGAAAAAGATTTTTTCCCGTTAGTCACAATCATGGGCGCAATTTGGTGGAGGACATGGGGGACGTGTCCCCCCCCACTTTTTCAGCTGGGGGGACATAATATGCCATGTCCCTCCCACTTTTTTCTCTTTAGGTTTTGTATTTTGAGAGGCTTCAGAAATAAAAGTGATGTTTGTCTTGTTTTATGTTAAGAGCTTTTCATGTTAGATGGCAGGCCACACATAGTCAAGTTGATGTTGAAACAGAGCTTTGTGTGGTATCACTGATTCTGGTAGTTTATAAATTTTAGCTTCGATAAAACAATTTTTAGCATTAAGTGTCTAGAGACCGTGAAAGATGTTTAACTGCTTCTGTCTGACATTTTACCCTGTGTGGTATACTGTTAGAAAGGTTATTTTCTTGTAACAGTGAGAGTATTGCAGCTGCACATGTGAGAGACAACAGTACAGCCATAATTCGTTCTGTGCAGGAATGCAACTGGCTTTGCTGTAAACGTCAGAAACAGACACTGTATAATTTAATGATGCTAGTGTATATAATGTTAGAAAGTGAGATTTTCAGGCAAATCTCTGAAAAGCTTTTTGCCAAAGATAAAAAGCGGCACTAATGTGAAGACTTAGTTTTGGAATGGGGAGTTTAGCAAAAGACTGTTTTCAACCATTAGTGACCAGGATTTCAATTAAAACGTTGGAGAAGTAGCCTAGAATATTTTCTCAGCTATATATTGACCTATAGCTCAAAATGTAGGGACTTGACTCGGAAATAAGGATAAAATATACATTCAATCTAACTTCTTGTAATGTCGCAACAATGGTAACCAACAAACCCAAAAAATATTTTTTCCTTGACTCTTACACTTTGTGCTTGTGCTGAATGCATTGGTGCGTAAGTCATCTGATTTACATGAGTTTAACCAAACCCACAATGCAGCAATGTTTTCATCCAAGTGTGAAACATTTGCTTTACAGATACATCACACCTAGTTTTGTTGCACATTCTTTTCGTGTTAAAGGTGAAACTTGGTACTTTTTTGCCAATTCACTGTTGTGCATTTTGAGTTAATCTCAAATATTTTTCTGTGTCGTTATGCAAGTAGAACTCTCAGAATTCAACTTTTGACATGGTGCCGAGTTTAAGTCTGGCTGGCCTTTACGGGTCGGGTCGGACCAGGCTCAGGCTTGAGTTTGTCAAAATATTTCGAGCCAATTTCAGGCCTGCATAGAAAACTTTTTTATAACATTAAAGAGCAACGACTTTTTCCTTCGTGATGTAGATTTGTTGTGCTCACCGCAGTAACTTTAAGTGAGTGAAGTGATTGTGACTTTTCTTCAGCTAATTCTGTTTGCAAACACAACTGTGTTCTTTTGTTCTCTGCTGGGATTAGTCTCACACTGTTTTTGAGAAGGCGACAGCCGTGAGGAAATTATCACGTGATGGCGTTGCGTCGAAAATATCAATGACTCGCGCCATTCTTTGCTTGTTTTAAGAAGCCTACAAGCCAGTTTTACATATCTACAGAGCTATCCTAGAAAGTTTCATTTATGCCTGAAGCGCCATCGTACATATGTTCATAGTAGTTTCTTTTTTCTTGAGAAGCATTACATTCCGCAGTATAATCGTTGACTAACATGCCACGTTTGTGCCAGATTATGCCAATGTTTTGGTCAAGGTGGTTGCTATTTTCGGTGTGATAAACTGTGTATCTGCAACAACACCTGCACACAACGTCTTTTGTTACTCAGCAGTTGCACATGTCTTAACTCACTGGTATAGGAGACAGGGTTGCAGGAGGTGCAAGCACCCCCAAAGTCTTGATTTGGTGAAAATCCTAGCAAAATCTCTGAAAACCTTCACAAACTCTGTGAAAGTATTAGCAAAAATGGCATACAACATCTTTTGATTTAAAAAACTGGCGCCCAATTTTCGGGGACGTTTGTGAGAATCTGAGCAAAAACACTTCACTCCCCCAATAATTTGTCAGCTCCTACACCTATGCCATAACTACCTCGGTAAATTTAGCTTTCAGGCCTAAATCTGGCTTCCAAAATAAATGTCGGTCTCAAGCTGTGTTCGGGCTTGTGATTTCAGGTTCGGGTCGGGTTCAAGCTTCAAAATAAGGCGTTTTTACAACTTTGTGCGGGTATGTATGCAAGGGCCAAAAAGGGGAGATTGAAAGGACACATCCTCCACCTACCAACAGCAAAAATAGATTGAAATCATTTTGCGAAGTAGGCTACGCTAATTTTAGGCCAAATGTTTTTGATGCTGGTAAGAGGATATCAATGGATACGCATGCATGACGCCCAGTAGCATTAACCCTTTAACGACCGCGCGCGCCAACATATTGGCCCGCCCTTTTTTGGCTATAAATCACCAGCCGCTAGAGCTAGAGGGCTGTTCAAACCCTCTACTGATTCAGCAAGTCTTCTAGTTGACATCGAAAAAAAACATTTTTTGTTTTCGGTTTGGCTTTTCTGGGGGAAATGTCACAAGTAGGGGTGTTTTTGTGTTATTTTGGCCATCTTTGCCTGGCCCTGGGCTCTGTCCCAATGGGCCATTTTTTGCACTCAAAGTTTAGTTGAAAACTAAGCCAAATCCGCGTCTAAAGAGCCCTTGATTGACTTCCTAGCATATCGGGAGTGAAAACTATGGCTCATAAATCAAAATTTGACCAAAATTTTGTTCCATCAAAAGCCACTCTGGGGGGCATTTCTCCCCAGGCAATAACTCGCAGTCAGATTGAGCTAGAGAGCTGTTCAAACCCTCCAAAGACTCATGAAGGTATGTAGTATGCAATAAAAAAAAACGTGTCAGTTTAAGATCTCAGGTTTTTTTCAAAGCTTGTATGATGATAGGATGTTTACGTTATTTTTTGCTGAAGTCAGCATTTTTGCCCGACCTCCCTTTAACATGTATAGAGCCAGCCTACGGTATATTCGTACTTTGATTTCGGCCTAAAAAACAGCAATTTTCGGTTGCCTTACCAACGCCCTAGCTCCTCCGCCCATTGCGCTAGAGAGCTGT
>JGI24158J21664_10014617_pt1 | contig 10289 bp, 7 predicted proteins | sample Ectturendosymbi3_FD_21664 | JGI IMG/M metagenome (IMG submission 21664) | reverse complement strand
GCAAACTATGGTATTTATGTGGAGACTTTTGTGATATGCAATCAACAGTATGTTGGCCTATAGCAGTAAGCTAATTTCCAAGATATGGTCAACGCACCGAAGTACTTGGAACAAACCAAACATGACAGATGACAGCGACCAAACGGCCTTATCGCGGCATAATACAGTGTTACGTATTTATGACTCTTGCAGTGTTACTTTTGCAGAACCCAGTTTCGACTCTGCATACCTCTGAAAGTGAAGGGACTCAACAAGCTAAAGTATTCATATCATGATCTCCCCACATGCGGAATTATTGTTGTCCCACTCTTTTGTCAACTTGTGATGATCACTGATAGGCTTTTATTGCTATACCGCTTTGCCCAGTTGCTTTCTTACCATATATTTGAATACGATTGTAGGACTGAGGATGTGTGGAGTCACGTGAAATCGATTTCCTATTTTAAAATGTGCTATTTCTGATTTGACTGCGTCACCTTTGTGGAGGCTAATTACTTGAGCAGTCCAAACGCATGCACTTTCAAAACCAGGATGCAAACCTACGTAGTAGGTTCAAACCTACCTAGTAGTAATGCGTATCTGCATAATGCAAGTCTACGTAGTAGTACAGGATGCAAACCTACGCAGGAGTACAGCGTACCAACGTAGACACTCTGGGCTGAAAAAAGTGGTATGATAGAGTTACCTCAAATTAAGGTCGGTGTAATCCACGCCACAAATCCTGCCTTGGTTGTCGGTCGGGTATAGGAGAATGATAGGGTCCCCATTAAGCCACGCTGCAACAAAAACAATGAGGTGGCGTTGTGTGTTTTGGTCGAGGCAACAAAAGGTTCGTGAGAGCAATTCTGTAGCAGCAATTCATACTCTTTCCACCGTTGAGAACTGGACGCAAATGTATTATGCAGAGCTTGTCGGTGGAAGTAAATACCCGTTGCTGGGGACGATTTCGCGACTGACGTGAGCGGTTTGTCGAGTACGAGTGATCAACGGGTCGCACACTGTATCAGGCTAAACCAGTCGAGCGACCTGTTATATTGTTAGCGTCTATGTAAAATAGGAGCTTCCTGTGTACAATAACGTCAGTATGAGCTCACGTCTCACTGGCGTTAAAACCACATGCTGTGTTGCTGTAAATGTTGGTCGGTCACGTGGTGCTTGGGCGAAACACTTTTTCGTTTTCTTGCTTGAACAACCAGCACCGTATGCCGGGCTGCCAGACAGTCAATTAAACAAAACACAAGTCACAGCTTGTGATATCGGTTCGTGGAAAATGTTGGCACAGAGAGCTTGGTGCTCGTCAGCAGAGCTTCTCATTAACTCTTGGCGCACACGAGCGCGCAACAAGGACAAGTGAGCAAAACACAATGGCCGAGTCCACGAAACATGGAGCCAGTCAATATTTACGGGACAGGGATGAGAATGGCTTTACAAACAAAAGGACTTTCAGCCACTCCTCGCTGCCAGCCACAGCTGCGCAGACAACCAGTTATTTAGCAATTATATCAGCTGTTCAACAAAATCTTCACACCAAAGATATGACAATATGCTTCGATTATTGTCAGAGAGTTTCGCATCAGTTGATGAACAAAACCAAATTTTGAACTTTATAATTGAGATGACGCGGCAATGCTCTGGCGGCTTACGGCTGAACTTGACATATTTCGCGTCTGATTGTTGACAAATCACCGAATGAGGTTTACCGCATAAGCCCTAAATGCAACGTCCCAACTGAAATGCAGATTGCAATCAAAACTTAACAGTGTCAGTGTCACACTTGGAGGGACACATGCCCAGGGATGTGGTGCTAATAAAAAAAGGTGTGGGAACGCATCCAAAAAATAGCCGTTTTAAAACACGTTCAAAGCTATTTTAAAGCAAACGTGAAAAAGGGGTTCCCACGCGTTCCCGCCCCACTACACCCCTGCACAGACCTAATAACATGGGTTGTACACATAATTCAAGCACGAGGTTGTTTTAAGTGGCCCGCGACGTAAGAAGTTCGCAAGCAGACTTTTTAAATTTTTAGTAGTTTTTATAGGCTCAAGTATATTTGCCTTCAAAACACACCAAAATCATACCGCTTGTTTCTGTCATGGGCCTACCACCCAAAAACTTGTATAACAAACGCTTCGAAAATATGTCAATTTTTTACATTTGGTTTACATCCATACAAGCTGGCAACATTGCGTGCAACTATAGGACTCATAATCACCTCGTGTTCAGTGGCGTAACTAGAGGTTTGACCCAGGGGGGCAAAGCTTAGCTGAAGGGGCCCACTAGGCAAAACTCAGAAAAAGATTAGGAAATGATAGTGAATCTTTGGATGTCGCGGATGTCAATATTGGACAAGAGAAAACACTCCGAAAAACGCGAAAAAACAGCAAATTAAAGAATACTAAATATCAAAATGTCAACTAAAGGGGACCCAGTTTTTACATTTAACTTGCCAGGGGGGTGAGCAAGGGGGCGGGTCGTCCCCTTGCCCCCCGTCAGCTACGCCACTGCTTGTGTTATCGCATAAAACTTATCAAATCAAAGTATTTTTACGTCACAATAGCTTATTGTTACGTCACAAAAACGTGTGTGGCCCACAATAAATTTCCTCATGTGAAAGTGGCCCGCAACACTAAAAAAGGTTGGGCAGGCCTGACCTAAAGTTTAGGCCATGCAACACCTTTGATTTGAACGTGGATCACTTCATTCACATGCTATTTGCGCGTTAAGGCCTTTGACAGTCGTCCCAACTTCTATAGTTTTTAATAAAATGTAGGTGTGGATGATACACGCGCAGCATGACTGATAACAAAGTAACGTTTGGTGTTACATCAAAAGGCAAGCCGCCGGCAATTCACAAGCAATATAAATTTGTTAGACATCGAAAATACACAAATGGAAATATTCAGTGGCGTTGTAAATGTTACAAAATGACAAGAAAAGTCTCAGTTACAATGCAGCCATTAACTCTCTATAGTGGTTAAATGTCAGTGAAAAATCGTCGCGTGATTGAATGATACGTGATTAAATGTTCCCAAATCGTAATCTGCTGTTGTCGTCTTGAAAACTGGTCGAAGCACCATTCACAATGTGTCTAAAGATTTGCAAAGAATCACATCAGTACTTCAAAAGCAAAGCTCTTACCGAAAATTCCAATCACAATGTAGCCTAGTATAAATACAAAGAATAGCAAGCAGCACAAGATGTCAGTGCACGATCGACTTTTGATTGGCCCTTTAAAATCTGGATCAAAACTTTTTGCTTTTCCTGAAAAAAATAAAATGGACAAGTTAAACCTTCGCTGATTAATTAAAATTTATTTTACTTTAATTTTGACTGACACTAATATCAGTTGCATTGTTTGCGACTGAAGCTTGCTTAAATTTCCACCATTAAATAGTACATTAGTTGTGTGACTCATATCAGTCTTAAAACCAATCATCCTCAGTTTTGGGAAATATTTTTTCACAAATTCAAAAGAGCACAGGGACACTTGACGATGTAACAGCACAAAACCGTAATGTTTCTTCGGTACTGCCAGAGAAAAAGACGGAACTTTAGCAAAAAAAAGCCATGGTAATGGGAGAATTTGGACAAAATTGTAATGGGCACACTCCAAGTGCCTAAGCACTAGCATGTGGTGGCGAGAGTTCAATGGATTTGACCAAATTTTTCTTGGAAATTGCAGTCAAACAGTCAAAATCTACGTAAAGAACCACCGTAATTTCTGTAAATCTGGTGCAAATACCAGAAGAAGCCTTTCCTTCAGTCAGCCTCAGAACAGAAGCTTTAATCATGATGTGCTAACAAACGACTTCGCCAAGTTTTAAAACTGGTTACGTTACTGAAGAAAAGTTCATAAAAAAAACTTTCCTTCACGTTTAGTATGATTAGATTAGCAAGTTCAGATTGTAACAATATCGCTAAGTTGGCTAACTTAGCGCAGAATTTTTATTGACGAGGTACAAATTCGAATCACCATTAAATGCGCAGCTAAGTAGAACAACAATTTAAGTTGCAAATAACGGGATACCTGAATCAGACGAATCTCCACAACATCCCATGGTGAAACCTACGCTTTGTTAACGCGGATGTGGAACAACGTTATCACTCACGTTGAAAGCAAAACCTATCCTTGACGTTAGTGGCAATCTCAATAAAGCAATATTAAATCACTGTAACTAACAGCTAAAGTTTAACTGTTAAACGAAGCACAGCAGCAGTCAGACTGCGGCTCTTGTAAAAACCAAAAGTCTGTTTCGTTTCACTTCTGTGGGTTAGCTGGCAAAAGCATATCGAGAACAGTCAACGTTTCCGGCCAAAAGTTTGCCTACGTTTCCGTGGCGCATAAGCATAGTTTTATCGCTAAGCCGCAGTTAAGTACGTTAAACCTCACTCTTGTTTGCTGCACACAGCCAATGAAAGCTTAACATCTGTTGGTACCACGATTTGTAATAAATATCAGGAAGTAGCACGTGACAAGGCACGCTACATAATGAGTTTGCGGTCTCTAGCAAAAGCACTGCCACGATTTGTATGTTACGAACGCACTACAACGTGTCGCTGAGCTTGGTCTTTCACGAACAATATAACGACTTCGGCTAATATCGCCTATTTCAAGCAAAAACCACTCGCACTGTCAACTGGAACGTGCTAAGCCCGTCGTTCAACAAAACAGCCGACACACGAGTGACGAACCGTGGTTTACATGGGTCGTACGTAGCAACCAGAAAGCTTGGATTCTCAGCGACTTGCAGCACACTATGGAAATCACCTATTGTTCCCCAATTGAACAGTGGAAAGGTTTCGGTCAACCTTTTTCATTCTTGTTTTAGGCTTTACGTCACCGCGGCAAAGCCAGTTTGTGAAGACTCTCTTGTGTGTTATGAAGCGGAACGGCTCGATCACCCCGCGCAATACGCTAACACTGTAGTTGGTGTTGTTGAGACAAACCACATTCGCGGTGAATTTTTAAGGCTTCAGCAACGTTTTCAGCAAATTTTGCACTTGTCATACAAAATTGACAAACATGATCTTTTCAGGCTACAATTGCTTGATAATTACAAAAAATACAAAAAAGATTTAAGAATTGTATGTCTCAAACGCTATGCGGTAAAGGAATCTTATTTTGTGACTGTCATTATGAAAAGCAGCATAAAAATTGCTGCACTGTCAGGTGGTCGCGCGTAATCGAGTCCGCACGCTCAATACAAGAAAACGGGTATTCTTGTCTACGCTGCAGCCCGAAAACCTGCAGATATTCACGAATCATCGCTTCGGCTGTTGTGCCTGTGGCCACACTCACAGGGTTTCGATTAACATTCCATTGTATTTGGCAAATAAACGAATAGCTGGCGCTGTGCAGAAACCTACTTCAGTTTCGTTTGCGTATAACTTCGGACTGCTGTGCACTGATTACCGCTTTAGCGTGCAACTCCAAACCAAACACTGGTTAGAAAAGTCCACGGTAGTTACACTGACGGTAACTGAAAAACTTTTACACTTTCAACAAAAAAACAACGGTGAGCTGTTATATTCGTACAGACATTTTTATCAAAATGAATTTATGCTGCATGTACGAACACTGCGTCGACATCAGCAGCATACCATTAAGATTGAATGAGTACCTGCCAGTCATCAAAATTGCCACGTACCGAACCTGATTTTTTGCTCGATCTGTTCGGATTGTTCTGCACAAGATGTGTAGCAGCGCAGGTACACACATTCACATACAAGCAACAAAACGACTTTCCGTGTGTTTTGTGCATGAAAAATACATCTAGTATTTGAAACTTTGGGACATCCAAACAATGAGCGTGAAAAAGTACGTTTCGCCATTAATTTCCTCTTAAAAGGGATCTTATATTATAATTTTTGAGTTGAGCATAAAATTTATACTGATCACTTGCGTTTCAAATGAGCGTTGTCAAACTTCGTTAAGCAGCACCACAAAAAACACCAACAAAATTTTTTCCAGGTGGAAGTGAAACATCGCTTAACGGTAAATGCAAAGCATGTCAAATTGTGCTTCATGCTGGCGTTTTTTGTTTTTTTTTGCTGAACATTGCGAGAACGAAGTGGTACTGTGGTTGAGCAAGAGCCACACAACATGTCGCTGAGTCCAGACACTCGAGCTCTGGTGAAGTCAAATGTATTTTTAATCTTGGTCAACATTTCGGAAGAATTCAGCTACCTACCTTCATTAGGGCGAAACAACTTGTAATAACAAGTGACTTACTTGGCCGGGTCACACAGAGAGATACTGAAGACAAAGGCAATCGAGCAACACGAATTGATAAGCTATTGAATACACAAGCACCACGTCACTGGGCGAAAGCCTACCGCCGATCATAAAACGCAAGAAAACCGTGTAAAAATTAGTAAAGCCTAAGAACCCAGCAAAAATAACATAAGTAGCTCAATCCCTGAGCAATAAATGCAAGCGGAATACTGAAGCAGAGCATGTTAAAGGCAGACGACCACTTATTTATTATTTAAGTTTTATAATTACAACGATATAGGTTTTTCGTCGTTTCATTCATGTTGGATCCGCTTAGGTTTATATGGAACGACTCAAAAAACTGTCTTTTCCAGAAGTTAGTTTCTCAATTTAAGTTTTAGATTTAGTCCAATCCATTGTACGTGTCGTTACCAAACACCTGCCGCGTTCGTGCGCTTTTGTCAAAATGATTGCTCTATACGTCAGACTGGTGCTCGTACGTCGGACTTGGAAACTGCGCTGAGTCACTCCAATGTAGCGCAGGTTACAACCGTCGCAGCCAATGCGAAAGACAACACCTAGTCCTAGGCATTGCTTTGGGTAAAGAGGATCTTCATAGGTTACAGGTTACAACCAGGGGCGGAGTTACGGGGGTGCCAGGGGGGCCACTTCCCCCCCAAAATTTTTCAGGTCTTTTTCTGAAAGTCCTGCACAGACCATTGACAGCTCCCCTTGTTGCAAAACTGACCCCTCCAGTGGCCCCCCCCAAATGAAATCGTCTGGCTCCGCCCCTGGTTACAACCCTCGCAGCCAATGCGAAAGACAACACCTAGTCCTAGGCATTGCTTTGGGTAAAGAGGATGCCGGTAACTTTTCTTGTTGGTTTTATAAACATTTTCCCTTGTGAGGCGATAAGCATCGCTTCAGCTTTTCTAAAAAACCTAGAAAATACGTAACAACAGCGATTACATTGAATACTGGTTGAGATTTATCATTGCGTTTGCTGTCCGGACATACAATCAAATGAAGATACCCTAGAAGCTTTAAAGCAGATTTATTCGTGTTTTCTTATAGTGCTTGTTCTTCATCACAGGCTGTTAGGGCTGCAGTTCGATTTGGCAATGTACTGATGACACAATGCTTGTAGTGGAAGCGGTGTTCTGAGTGAAGGCTGAAACACCGATCACTATGAGTAAGTTCTCTGTACAGTGTACACTGAAACGCCGAAACGGCCGGAATTAAGTCGCTGTTTGCTGGTGTCGAGGAAAGCAACAGACCCATTAGATTCTGTCTGCAATGGTAAACTGGTGGGTTCAAGGTTGTTAGTTTTTGGCCCAGTAGCATGATGCTTGTATTCATAGTTTAACAGTTCCTGTTGCTTGATTGCCTTTGGCTTCAGTACCTTTCTGTGTGACTGGTGCCAAGTTACTCTTTTGCTTTTATTACAAGTTGTTTTGCACTGATGAAGGCAGGTAGTTTAACAACAGCGGTACTATAGGGGTTAGTCCTTGCGTAGGCGAAAGAACAGACGCCGATTGCTCCTAACGTTGTTGCACAAATAATTTGGGTTTTGACAACCAATAGGCGGTGAGAGACTATAACGATGAGCAAACCGTGGCCCATAAAGACAAAAACGACGGCTCCTGAATGTTTCGTCAAAACGGCTCTCGTGCGCAGGAAAAAGACCTAACCTGGGGAAAAGTACTGACGTACACTAGCCCTGCAACACAAAGCAATTCGGACAAAATCTTTGTTTTACGGGCAAATTCGCTAGAAAGTCGGCCAGAGACATATTTTTCAGTCGTTCGTTTCCAAAACTGACCCAACAGCAAAAACTTAGAAGCTTATGGAGAAACGCTCGATTTTACTAGAGCGCAATGAGTAAAATGGCGAGCAAATACAGTGAGTAACAAACCAATTGACTTAGTCAAGTACAGTGCTGCAACAACAACCAATAGCCATGACGTCAATTGACGTTCAAGCACTTGCTACGCAATCACAAAAATTTTTAAAGTTTGCAATTTATTATAATTGTTACTCGCTGTGTGTCGCTTTCTTCGACCAGTGAGGACCTCTAAAATAGCAGTTGGATACTGCAAACGCAATACTTTTTCACTTTAACAAAGCTACGACAAACTTTAAGGGTTGCTTTTTGTAGACAACACGGCCAAGTAAATCCTTCCAGATTAGCGAAACCAATCGTTATAGTCGCAAGAAAAAACTTTGGGGGACAACACCAAGGTTAGCCATGGTTTTGGCCATTACTGGCACAGGTATTTTGCAACAAAAACGGTCAACAAGCTAGCAATTCACGCAGTTGTTTGTTAATATTCCTTTTTTGTGCTTCCCAATAAACTCATTGTGAAATTTTCACATAGTAATTACTCATTAATTTTTTCGTGCTTCCTCAATGAGCTAACGAACTATGAAGTCTAGAGGCAGTGTGCGCAGTGCAGTTTACATTGTCAGGATGTAATGACGTAAAGACTCATGCTAGCCTACAAATATGCTGAACTACTGTTTGCTCGTGAACGTACAACAAAATCAACAATTTTAGGCGTCAAGGAAGAAAAAACAAGGCTGTGCAGATAAGGATTCGTGCGAGTGCTTCACAATCCACTGCGCAAAACACACCCAAAGACAGGCATAAATTCATTATATGTGAAAAAGTTACGGGAGTTCAGACCTTAGAACGTTCTACAACAATATCAAAAACATATAAACCTGTTAACGCAATCACCTGCTTCTGTGTAACTTGAATAGCTAATTGATGTCATCAGTCGACATGCTGACAACAACTTTGTCAGTTCAGGAAAATTATCTGAGTTTTTGTACCTCATCAACTTGAAACTTATGGCTTGCAAACTGATAACTAAAATTACAGGACAGATTCAAATCCTCAACACAAACCAAAATTAATTCTTCAAGGAAAGTTCGATGTCTGCTCTTATTTCCAACAATATGCATGTAAAACACCAGCATTTTATGTGGCACCATACTGAAGACTGTGAAAAAAACTAATAGTAGAGTTATCAAGCTATGCTGAAAACTTGTGTAATCAAACATGGAAATTAGTGAGGAAGCCAGCGTTCCACCTCCAGTGAATGACTTTGTGGCTGATACCAATGGCTACTGGTACGGTTTAAAAATGTAGAAATCACTGCAGAGTTTTTCCCACAGAATTGCATTATGTATTTGGAAACAGCTAAGTTCTGACNTTGAACAAACATTATTTTCACGTGATGAAAGAGGACAATCTGATTGAAGGGAAATGATTGCTTAGTCTAAATATTATGTAAGAAGATATATACAANCAAAAGAACTGCTATATACAAACAGAGTTATTAGGAATAATCATAATTAATGAACAAAATATACTCTCTTGAAAAAAATAAAACTACGCAACTACATACCATATTTTTCATCAGGGGATGAGTCATCTTCACCACCACAACAGCCCATTCTCTAACTGAACACCAACTGAAATTAACGATGCAAAAGTTGCACAATTGAGGATGTTTTTCTTAATAGGCCCAGTAGGGACAGTTGGCTAAGTTTCTGACAAGTTGCTAAATGGAAATGCTGAAAAATGAGGCACAACTGTGAACATCATGAATCTACCACTTTCCATGGATATAAATCATGATATAATATATAATATGGAGCCTGATAGTCAAGCCTGCATTTGCAAATACCCTCATTGGTATACCAGTATTTTGTGTCTTATTGTACTTTTTTCATGAAGCATTAATTACCAACACACAAATCGAAACTTATTTCATCATGATGATAAAAAAACAGTAAAAAAGCTTACTATTGTATAACATTAATCAATTTACACATTGGTTCTTCAAGTCAAGGCAATTAAACTTTTTATAAGATTTGTCAGCAAATCTCTGAATATTAGCACAGGCTTAACTCAAAGTCTAAAAACTGTGGAAGTCAAGGGTGTACGCAAAGGGGGGTTGGGGTTGAAAAAAACCCTTGAGCTTGATATTTTACAAAATTTTATTACCTGCGCAAAGGAGATTAATTGTTTTCGCATACTTTTTTGCTTGTTAATTTGTCGACTTAA
>JGI24158J21664_10014615_pt1 | contig 10290 bp, 5 predicted proteins | sample Ectturendosymbi3_FD_21664 | JGI IMG/M metagenome (IMG submission 21664) | reverse complement strand
AAGTTTAGGTTTAGTATCTACTAAATAGGACTACATGCACAAAGAGACATGCAAAACGACAAAATTTATTGACTTTAAAATTCAGAAGTATAGTCAAAGTATGACAATTCAGTAACATTGTGACACTCTAATTCTATTTCTGAGTCTCGTGGGAAATACAAATGTGTACTGTCCCATCCCATGGGATTCCCATGGACAAGCCTGGTTATCCCTGATAATAACTTAGATGCCGCCGCAAATACAACAAACAAAGCAGGTTAGCACAAGCCAAGCCAGTACGCTGACAGCTGAGTTCACTACCACTTCCTGCAAAGATCACTGCTACTTTGACTTAACCTAGCAGCACAAACCTAACTCTAACACGACGAACAAAAAACTGGGCATAACAGCGTGTTAGGCATGGCTGAAATCTGACAGCATTGAAAAGGTTATCTGAAAAACTGCTTTTGTGACACCTTTCTCGTCAAATGTAAAGAACATACAATTAATTTTATCGTTTGGCTTTTCTTACGATAAAGGCAAATCACTGAACGTGCACGAGTCACAGTGAAAAACTTCCACTTATGTGGTTACGGTGGTAGAAGTGCTGCAGTTGGAGATGGAATGAAAAAAAAAACGTTTCATTATCTAAGGACGCGAAGTATCTTACATCGCCCCCACTTCGTTTAGCAACCGACGGCAGTAGTAGTTGGTAAAAAGATCCACTTTTAGAAAACATACCTGCTTTCCTGCAATGCCAGCGGTTTTTTGTTTGATTGTGTATAAAATGTTATTGGTGTTGTTCCATTATGGTCGTGGCAGGTCGCCACGATGCCGGTTGATTTTTGTGGCTATTGCTAGGTCAGGAATCCGAGATTTTTTGTAAGGGATGTCAGCAAGCCACAAATATTCACCATCAAAGTTTTTGAAAAGCACTACGATACAATAGAAATGCTGCATTGTGCCAAGTCAACTGAAAGAATTCCTCTACTTGAGTTCGTCGTCACACGATTGTATATGGCACCTCACACTAAAAGAACCTCTGTGAAGGAGGATTTCAAAGGAACTTTGTTTGTTCCTGGCGATGATCGTCCTTATCCTGGTAAGCCCTGCGAGATATGAATCGCCGTAAACTAGAAATCCGTGTTAGTGAGGCTCGTTTAGTAGAGCATGAGGCGCATTTCAATAACTGCTAGAGTAAGGTCTTTCAACAGCTTTGTAGCTGTAGTTTCTTTAGTCTAAAAATAAATAGGCAAAAACTCGGTTGCTTGTTGTTTTGAAAACGAAAACCAGTTGCTATTGCGACTGCTTGAAATCATCCGTCCAGCAATCGGCGCTAGTTTAGTTTTTCAGCTTCGGTGATAATACAGTACCACAGGGGTCGTAACGCATGTTTTAAACTAGTAAAACACCGCAGGTAGATTTAGCGGTTTCGCCTTTCTGGTAAATTGTCACTGAAACGTCGATAATTATAGTCAGGATCACCGCCGAGTTATGAAAGCACAGCATGGCAGGCAGATCCCTCGAAAGCTCTACTTCACTTTGGTTGCTGTTGGCTCTATTTGTCATTAAAGCACGAGGTTGGCAAATTCCCGGAAATAGTAATCGCCCATTTTAAACAAACATGCGTAGACTTTGTGATGCTACGAATATTTCGCTCGCATCACAAGTAACGCGAGATAACATATTAAAAGTGCATAACTGCTCGTCCTTCTGTACAGCTTGGTTTTAATTACAGTAAAGCGATAAAGAAGAAAGTGTCTCATAGGGACAGAGGTACTTTTGTGTGGTAATTGACATTTACCCGCGAAACTTTGCTGTTGTAGATTGTAACCTAAGTTGCTTGTCACTCGAGAGCAGTTTTAGATCGTATCTCGTGTGACTGCATTTTGGTCGCGAGTTACATTTTTCATGGTAGCGTAAACTCGTGTTGGGGAATACCGTAACCTAAAACGAAACAGTAATGCTATGGTGCTATGCGGGGAAAATCAATATTTTTGAACCACCTGTTCGAAGCATATTGCTCTGAAAGGACAAGCGTTTGGCCGACGATATTTTTAAGGATGGATAATTGCGGTGAGAAGGGCTATGATTTTGACGAGATGTGCTAATAGATACATCCTGAAAGTTTTGGTTAGTTGATCACATAAAATACAATTAGTTAGGTGCTCCTCACCGAAAGATCCAACTGAGAAAAGGTTTATGACTGCAACAGTTAGCGACCTGGCGATTGGGTTTGATTGCTATGTGCAATGAAACACTATTAGCGCAGTAATAAATGATAACAAATAAAACTCAAGAATGTTTGCAAAAACAGTGTATATCTCGCGTTGGTATTCCAACTTTGGGAGGAATTGTCTTGCATCCTTTGTTCTTTTCTATATTTAAGTTGCCACTAAGATAGCGAAGTATCGCAGAAAGAATTTTTAGTGCTTAGCTTCAGATGCATAGCCACGGGGGTATTTGGGGGAAGTGCCTTCCCCAAATGTTGTTATGCTCCGAAAATTTTTTGTTGAAGCAGATAATGTAAACAAAAATCTTGCCCTCCTAAAAATGTATTTTGCTCCCCAAAACCCGAACACGGGCCTGCTTGACTTTATAATTTGCTTTTTGAGCTACACTGAACGTTGTAACTTATCTTATCAGCGGTTACTCATACATTAGTGCAGCTGTGATGCTGATATGTAAGGGTGTAACGAGGTCAGATGGCGCCCGGGGCAAGAAGCAAGTTTGGCGTCCCCATTTTCGAACCTGAGGTCTTTTGAAAGCAAATGTACCATATAGAAGAAAGTACTTGTGAGAGTGTTAAGACTTTTCGCTCCTCCGCAGTCATTACGCGCTCTCATAGTGATTCGGTGCCCGGAGAATTTTGCCCCCCTCGTTACGCCCTTGCTGATATGCACAGCTTAATATGCACTTGTTATATTTAGTTGTATTTATTCAGGCGTGATCAATATGCTTGGTGCATTGGCCAATCCTCAAGAAGCCAAAGCGTCTTTATTATCGTCGCATGGCTTTGCCGTTCTAAACGTGGAGTATTTCGGCTTCGCTGACTATGAATGGAATATAAGAATGGAAAAGTTTGAATCAGCTCTCCGCTATCTACAGAGGCACCGGTCAGTTGACAAAACTAGTGGAATAGCGATTGTCGGGCTATGCAAAGGTGCACAGATTGGTTTGTGCATGGCTGGCTGCATGTCAGGAATATGCGGAGTCGTTGCAATAAACGGCGCTCCCATGCCTGCGCACAACTCTCACCAGTACGGCGAAAAAGTTTGGTCTTCGCCGGAGACCAATTTCACTCAATCGATTGGGGCCGAATCAAGGCTCATGTTTCCGATCCATTACGACGACGATACTGGTCCGGCTGATTGTCCTGTGTTTCCTTTTTACAATCGGCACTACGTCTCAGTAATGTACGTGGCCGGCTTGAACGACGGCAACGTTCCAGCAGAGCATTTCGCCAATTGCACCGAAAAGCTGCTTTCTTCAGCACGGCATCCAGACTACACCATAGAAAGATATCCTGGTGCCGGTCATTTGCTTGAGCCGTCCTATTCGCCGTTCTGCGGCAGATCTAAAGCAAGTGGATATGACCTAATGTTCGACTTTGGTGGCATGAAAATTCCCCATTGTCGGGCACAGATTGACTGCTGGGAGAAAACTATCACATTTTTACGTCGCGTAACGAATAGTTCTAACCTGTTCCGCGGAAAACTGTAAGTACCAGGAAATTTAACGCAAACCGTTTATCTTAATGAGTCGTTTTTGCTTTGGTTTGCAAGGTGTGTTTCGTGTACCGACTTTCTGTGGTACTTTCAGGGCGCTAGAGAGTGCAATGGGATCAGTCATGACAAAATGCACCAGTAAACGTCGCTTCTGATTTTTTAATTTACTTTAATTTTTTCATCAGTTTTATTTATTGAATTGCAATTGCATTTCTTGTTTGTGTTTGATAATAACATACGTGGCTTTTACAACGCCAATTCCCCTCAAGTTCATTTCTCAAACTGTGCAAGTTATTAGACACAAGCACAATACTTTTCCGAGGCACTGTCGTCAAAAGTTCCACGTACAAAGCAACGTTCACAGTGGGTAATAGTGGCGTACAAACCAAACCAGACCTGCAAGCTTTTGTGAAAACGTTGCTTGGCTCTGTTTTTTTTTACAAAAGAGCTTTAATAAGAAAAAAGTTTTGTAATTTGAGGTCAGTTGTTTTGCGTTGCGATGAAATTTTCTGACCTGTAATTGAATTGCTTCAGTTTAGTTCCCTTAATGTACCGGTCAAGATGAAAGGTCAGGGGCATGGGCGTCGCAATGATTTTTTCCAGGGAAGGGTCAATAGTGGACTTTGCCAGGGGTAGCCAAAAGTGGTGAAATATCATTTTACCTACTCGAAACTGAGAAAACAACTCTTTTTGCTAAAAATTTGGTAAGAAAATCTCAAATTTTAAAATCCAGGAAGCCAAGGCCCCCATTCCGACGCCTATGGTCAAGAGTAGGTTGTCACGGTGGGCCACCCCTCTTACGTGGCCCTAGAAACGCCTAATTTTATTATCGGCAGATCAGCACGCTTTCTAGCATCATTCCCAGCAAATCACAAGTAGAAACTTGCAAACAAAAAACAATAACGAAAAGCATCGGCGAATACACTATGGCGGAATTCCTGTTTCCAAAAATTTTTCAAAGGCAGTGCAAAAGTAGCGTGATGTTGGCTACCACTAAGTTGTATTTTTCCCTGGAAAGACAAAATTTTAATCCAACCGTGTCACATTCGATTGACTTTCATTCCAGAGGTTTCATTCATTGCAATAATCAAAACAACTTAGAAACATCTTCCTCCAATACAAAAGTAATTTATAATTTAAAATAAAATCAAATAGTTGTTACAATTTTGATGTCTAGTGCTGGCAAGTGAAGTAGGGTGTTCGAGGAATCTTTCTGCCATGCTGCACTTTCATAACTCTGCGAGGATTCTCACTGCACTTATCAACATTCAAGTTTCGAAGTACCACAAGGGTGAAACAGGCCGAATCACAATGCATTTACTTGGAAATGAATTTCGCGTCAAGTGCGCATTTTCAATCCCTATTCAATTAGATTTTTAATAAGAATGTCAGTCAAATGTGATACAGTTGGATTTAAATTTTGTCTGGTGCTGAGTTACAGAAATCTGCGAGAATTTTGAGATGAACGTCTGGATTATTTTAATAAATTCAAAAATCGCTGGTTTGGCGAAAAGCTTGAAAATTTGAATTACAATGAACTTGAGCAGAAGGTTCATTTTTTACCTTCTTGCGGAAAATTAAGAAAGTTCTTATAAAGGTGGAAATTATTGATTTTCCGTAATTGCGTGTTGATTTTTGAGGGGGTCCGGGCATTTTGTGCCGTTAATAAATTGTAGCAGGCGAAAAAAACAAAGAAGTTTTGACTGCGATGTGCTCGCAAATATGGCTAAATATTTGAGTTTATGACGCATGTTAATATTTACCGCAAGTTTTCGTTGCCCCATAATGATTATTAGGGAACTCGTGAGCAGCGTGGGGGAGTAATGGCGGTTTATGCGAGAAATCTTCGTGGGTGTTTTTCAGCGACAGTACTTATTTTTGTGACTTGTGACACAAGATCACAGTATGTAATAATTTATTATGGGCTTTGTTGCAATTTTATTCCTAAAAGTGATGCAAGTATGTAAACCAATTTGCGCAACGTTGACTTCCAGATGTTTTTACCCACGGCCTGTACTGGTGCGAATAGCAGCGACTGCTTTGTGACATGAACATATTGCGTTTGACGAATAATTTGTGACGTAAAACTTTCCGACGAGCCTATACGTGCATTGCAGGTTTGCAGAATCTGAAAAACAATTGCTGAAGAACATTTGCTCTCTGCTAATAACGTTCGCTTCGAATAAAGAACTCTGTGTAGCGACTGTCTTCGAACCACTGTATTTTTTGTTCTGGCAGTATTAATTTTCAGCTGCGAAGTTATCGAAACAGAAAGTTCTGACCGGTGGCAACATTACGTGAGGCCGCTGGCCTTGCGCTATTTGCGTTATGAAGTTCATTGTCTCATTTGTTGTAGCAAAATACAGCGTTTTCACTCATAAATAAGAACAGAAAAGCACGATACAAGAAATCTTTCTTAGCCGTCAAGATGACAATTTCAATGTGTGTAAATATAAAGCTTCTTAGAATAGGTCGACAATGAAACAAGAAAACAATCGAACGTTGAAACAAACATTTTTTCTCATTTGTATGTTTAGGCTCAAACCCCAGACAGAGCCTACGAGAGGAGGGTACAACACGTACATTGTACCCAGGTCCGGGAGGGTTGAAGTACAGGCACGCTAAGTTTTTCTGTACTCAAGCCTAAAATTTTTAGTGCAAGCCAGTTGTCAGTATAGCAATTAATCCATTTATAAATCTTAACGTAGTAGCTGTTTTATCTATATTCTGAACAATATACAAACAAACTATACAAGTTTCCACGAGGACCCAAACGCTAGGAGGGGCTACTATCGGTCTTCGTATTCCCTGGTAAAATTTTTATCAGAGGCCCTGGCCCCAGGGGTTTGCAATATGACCATCTCAAAGCTTTCCACCCTGCGGAAACATTTGGAAGGATTCCAGTGATGTAAAATCGAATCTTTAACTTAAACTACAATCAGTGATTTAGTCCAGGAAACGCTATCTAGCCACTAATTTTTGGAGGAACGTCACTGCCACTTGCAAGTGGCATCAAAATATCACCGTCGTACTTGTGTGAATTTTGAAACAAAAAGTATTCCGACTGTGTTGACTGAAGCAAGTTACATCTTGGTCTTTATGAAGCGTTCCCCCACTGCAATTTCGGCACAATACCACTGCTCAAAACAATTGACTGATATCTGCTATTACAAACAGTTGGAATGCTCTACTACTGAGATATCCATCTAGGCATCTACAAAATAAGGATAATCAGACTATGGTAATTTCACTGCCCACTTGCCTTCTGTTGTTTTCCAATCATCGTCACTGTACCGGATTGATTGTTTCAAATTACGTGGCATCAAAAGCCTGCATTAAAAAATACTTAAGTTCACCTACTTGTATGCAGATATATTCATTGACTGTTTTATCCCTGAACGAATTTTTAAGATCTTTACTTGGATAGTATCGTTGATTTCCTCCATATGCACAGCAAGTTCAAAATCTCTGCTGCTCTAACCTGTAAATGGCTATGGTCAGGGAGCCTAGTAAGTGGTACCATCGGGACAGATGTAGTTTAAACTAAAAAATTAACGAAATTAATATTTTACATCCAACTGGGCGAAGTCGAAACAGCAACAACTGTGGGCAAAAGTGTGAAAGACTCACGGAACAATTTGGATTAAAATTGTACATTTCAACACAAGTTATGTTCAATGAAACTGCGCTTTGACTGTGTTCTGGTGCTGAAAAGATAAATCGATAACATTCTCGAATATTTCAGCAACTTGGAATCTTGTCTGCTTTCAATTCAAACACGAAATACAAAGTTATTCACTCATCTATTGGTAAGAATAGCGTTGCGCAAAATATATTGGCAAGTAGGGTACATACATAGGTGCTATCTTTATTACACCTCAGTACTTTGTTTTGAGACAATTCAAACAAACACTGTATACAGTTGTGATCATGGGCGTTGGAAGGATTTTTTCCAGGAGATGGCCACTAGGGGTTTTTCTAGGGGGGTGACAAAAGTGGTGAAATCTGATGTTTCCCACTCGAAACTAAGAAAACAACCTTTTTTGCTAAAATTTTCAAAATCCAGCGGGGGCCCTTGGGCCCTCCCTGTCTCCCCTTCCGACGCCCATGTTTGCGATTATTTGGTGATAGATGAAAGCAGGGATGTAGTGCAAACAAAAAAGGTGTGCGAACGCATCAAAAAATAGCCTTTTAAAAAACAGCTTCCAACTCATTTTTAAACAAAACGTCCCACTACAACCCAGGGTGAAAGCTTCGCATTAAAACAAACCGTGAGTTACTTTGTCATCAACTGCACCGGAAGGCATTCACAAGTACGCGGGTACTGCTTGCCCAGAAAATATCTCATTACACCCATTTCCCATGATTATTTGTTTTTCACTAAGAAGTATACGCTTACATTTTCCGTAAAATCAAAAGAGGAACAATAAAACACGTATTTTGTCACGAACAAGAAACCTAAAAAATAACATTTTATTGATCATTTCCGTTCTTTGGAAATACCCTTTTTTTCACAATTGTAAGTACAATTAGTGGCGTAGCAAGGGGGGGCCCCGGGCAGCACCCTCTGGGGGGCGGCACTTTGTTGATAAAAATTAAAATTTTGAAAGGGGTTTAAAATTTCTAACTCTTCTTGATTACTTTTAAATAACGTTTTAAACGGTCTAACTCTTTTCAGTTTTTGTATTTAGAAGCCCTAGACTGGTAAGCTAGCCTACAAAACACATCTGGCTGTAGAGTGAGTGAACTAATGAAATGTTTGCTCAAAAATCTTGGTCAAATCCAATGTGCCAAAGTACCCCATTGTCTTCAAATCAGGTTTTTTTGACACACTTACGTGGGGAGCAATTGCGCCCCAGTCCTTACACTTTCCTCTCCAGACAAAGCCGTTTCCCCATCCCAATCAAAAGTCCTTACAACAAAGGAAAGAGATGACATTCGACCGCAGATTACAAAACATTACTGATCTGGTATTTCGAGGTGTATATTGCCCCTCCTCTGAAAATTTCATGAAAAATGCCCTGCATTAAATCACGGCAAATAGTCAAGGCTCAAGGCTAGCTTAATTATTTTTCTCCTATCGTTGGTTCCTTAGCAACCCCCAACGCCACATCATAACATCACGTGACACCTCGGCATTGGCGACGAATGATTCGTTGAGGCGGCGATGGCTGGTCCGCCTCTCTATCGGAGGGTTCGGGGTTCGATCCACGGCCACTGAGTGAATGGCCGTGGCGCTCTTTGGGAAGAGCGTTAACCTCAACCGCCCTGGCAAGAAACATAGTTTAGGCGTTGTCTTACTGCTGCTTGCCGTCACCAAAATTAAAAAAGACATTTCTTGGTACATCTCATACTATTTTTTAATGTTCAGCGAGATATTTCCAAGAAGAGCCATAAGCTGTAGCCTGGTTGTTAGGTGGGGTTATCAACATTAAATTTTGGCTGTTGAAATGAAGAACTCTGCAAAGGTAACATTGCTCAGTTTCAATTCAACTGCTGTTTTTCTGCATGACGTAATGGTGCCGGAAAATGACGTTCTTGAAGCGGGTAGTGCTGTGGATGTGTTTGCGTGGCAAACTTAGAGCTCAGAATGCAAGTTTGAACTGCAAGTGGAGTGAATCAGAGCCAATCGGTAGGCAGTCTAGTTTCGTAGAAGTCCCCTTTGTTCAACGGTATACTAACATTTGCAGTCACAGAAAAAGTCATTTAAACAAGAAAAGCTTAGAAAAAGGTGTTGGTCTCATTTTGATGAATTTGGCATGGTTTGGTAATACTGTTTTTGAAATAGATGTCTCTTCGTAATCAGTTCCGTCGCCACAAGGGGTTTTGGTGGGCTTAGTCCTCCCTACCAAATAAATTTCCAAGCCCCCCAAATTCAACTATGAAACACTATAAATCAGTGGATTTTTTATAAAATTTTAGAATGTCAAGCCCTCCTCCACAAACGTAAAGCCTCCCTATTTAAGACCTTCCGGCGACGGTTCTGTTTGTAATAGACGAAGGCAAGAAATAACACTATGCACGTGTGATTGGAAGAAGGCTAGGGGTGTAGTGCTAAAAAAGTAGGTGTGTGAATGCCGTTCCTCACACCAAATAAAAAGGAAGACTGCACCAAATAATTCGAAAAAAGTGAGCATTCACCCACAAGAACTTCCACACTGGATCTTCCTGTTTCACTGCAAACGTTTGCCTAGCAGTGAGAATCTGCGTGTCACTGTCACATCTGTGAGTTCGCAGCCATGCTTCAATGCAGTGCAGAAAGGTGTGGGAACGCCGTTCCCACCACACAATAACCCTGAAAAAGTCCAACAGCTAGACCAAGTGTGCAGGTCACGATGAAGGCTGCAAGTCAGCATTTCTCACCCAGAGCCTGTTTTAAGCCTATTTGACCTATTTTATCAAAATGGGTCCCGTGTGGCAGTCTCCTTCTAAAGAAGAAGACCACTACACATTTAGAACAATTCCACGAGAGCACTAGTGAATAGGAAGTGTCCATGGCACGCCCAAGTTAACAATTAAGAAACTTAGACCCGCCGGTTTCGCTCGACCCGCTCAGTTTATCACAACAAAATTGTATTCACTC
>JGI24158J21664_10014613_pt1 | contig 10291 bp, 8 predicted proteins | sample Ectturendosymbi3_FD_21664 | JGI IMG/M metagenome (IMG submission 21664) | reverse complement strand
GTTGAGCCAGTAAAGTTTGCCCAGGCCGGGGTGGGACTAGTTGTAAGACCTCAGCTGGAAAGTTGTGCTAATGAGACTGCTCCCTGTGTTTGATACGTCCCAAGCTCAGATGCACTCTATCCGAAATTCATGGAATAAAGTAGTGATGCCCTGCGGAGAGCAAAACTAAGCAATCCACGATCGTTTTGGCGGCGTTAACCGCACATGCTGGGAACGATGCTCTGGTATGGTAGGGTATGAGCGGCAAAGATGACAATGTTGGCCTAAATGATAACGGAAGGCTCCCGCTGCAATTGTGCTGTAAGAACGCACTGTTTGTCACTAACGCTTTCTTCCAACACAGAAATGTGCACAAGTACACCAGGTGCAGAGGTTCTTTGGGTGAGCGGTTACTCATTGATTTTTGCATGGTTTCAGCTGACTTGTTCCGACCACTGCTGGATGTTCGTGTCAAAACGGGTGCAGAACTGCCAACCGACCACCATCCTGGTAATCTGCAATTTGCATCTATAAAAACCAAAAGGTTCTCCAAAAACGCGCAGGAATAGGAGGTCTTACCGAATAAAGTGAGAGGCCCTGGTGGACAAAAATGCAAGAAAGATCTTAGCAGACAGCTTATCGCCCTTGACAAGGGTGTGTGCTGTCACCTCTCCTCTTCATATTCTGTAGAAGTTGGAAGGGTTGTCACAGCCGAGTCGACGAGGTTGTCACTGTTCAAAGTTACAGGATCAACCGTTTACTTTTTTCGGACCGTTTGGCACTGCTTGCATCCTCTGAATAGGGTCTTCAACATAAACTTGGTCGTTTTTTTACCCACGTTTTTCCGACGCCCATGCTTTGCTAAATGAAACACAGTTTTGCTAAATGAAACACAGTTCTGCGTGAGCTTTACCGCTCTGTGGTCACAAAACGGGATGTTTCAAACACTGAAAAGCTGTCAGTTTTTAAATCGGTTTTTATTCAGATCATCACCTCTGCTGGTCATAAATCGTGGGTAATGACTGTAAGAGTGATATCTCAAGTACAAGTGGCAGAGATGCGATTTTTGCAGAGTTCGCAGTGTGACACTTCGTGACAAAGTACGCAGCTGTGAAATTCGTAAAGCAGTGAATATCGAACCAGTTGTCCGAATCGAGATATTCTACCTACGTTGGTTCGGGCAGGTGTCCAGAATGTCCCAGGAAATATCGGCGAGGCAAGTCCTGCTGGCGAAACCCATGGGGAATTGGCCCAGAAAGTCGACCAAGGATCAGACGGCTTGTTTACATCTTCAACCTTGCCTGGTCCTGTCTTAAGGGTGCAGCCAGGAGAACTACCTGAGATTGCAGTTGATCGAGAGCTATTTTGATTCCTCCCAGGGGTGCTACCCCGGCGACTTTCCCAGAAGAAAAGCGGGTATGAAAATAGATGAACGAAATACAAAATCCACTGAAATTTTGTTTATGACGTGACACACAAAGTTGTGCCGTCACAAACTTCTGACGCACCGCACAGGAAAAACAAGTGTGTGTTCAAAGATGTTTCGCAGAGTAACAGCAAACATTATTATCGGAACACTGATCAGTGGTGCAGTGCTGCCGGAGCGTGACGGAGCTCCGCTTCGTCACCTCTATCTGTGAACGATGGGCCTTTGTTTGCACACATAACCGAAAATACCCAGCAGAGCTCCGGCACTATAAAATTGCAAACACACCCTGGCATTGACAATGCCTGCTTGATGTAATGTACGTCGCGATTGCTTTGTTCTCCGATTTTTTTTCAAACAACTCTTGTGGTTTTTGGAATTAACAGATATTCTGGTAACTCAGAAGCGTAACCACAGCTATTTAATTATTACTGTCCCACTTAGCAATATGAAAACAGTTAAATAATCGTTTGTGTTTATTATGTACCTGCAAACAAAAAGCTCTATGAGGGATCTCAACTGATAGCCTCTCGCATCCAAATAGGAGCTCACAGTAAAACCAGGGATTAGCTTGAAGTACTGCAGTGAAGAAAAATTGACCGATTCTTGGTTGGCACCACCAGGCGTTGTAAGAGAGTTCAAAGCTCGAATCGCCATCAGTTCCTGTAGATCTATACGCTGGGTTGCAAAATACCTGAAAAAAACTCACAAAAGTTGTATTTTCTGTTCAANAGTCTCTGAATAGAACACAAAAGTTAACATACACAAAAATAAGAAAGGCTTGTGTTTATTGAGGCTCTGTTAATCGAGTAAAAATGATGTGAANAAATTTTACAGTACAATTTTTAGGCTTTGTGGTGTGGTCTGGTCTTAAAAATGTTAGAGGATNTGTGAACTTAACCAAATTCTTGTGCTGGGTGTGTGAAGACTTAATGCATAAAACGAAGCGTGTAAATGAATACTTCCTGTATTAACTTATTCTGTGTATTTGGCACTTTGCATGCTTCTCGTATATGTACGGTGGAACACTTGATGGTTTATGTCTGACCGACTTAGCATTTTCTTAGTTATATCTTTCCTATTGTATACAACAACACTTCACTAGGACACTGGAGACGGAGGGATGACGGGGGCATTGCCCCGATGCCCTTTCGCAGGGGGCAAAGGGAGCGGAGGTGCCTTTTCAATTTCAGAACAGTATCATAGATAATTTCATGGTTTATCTAGCTAGATTGACTTAAAACAAATTTGTTGCAGCTATTCGCGCAAGCAGGTAATCACGAATGGTTTCTCTAATCCCTGTTCTTATTTTTGAGGTCAGTATTGTTGCTGAAGAGAAACAAGCAATTGGTAACGATTTTTTGTATTTTTAAGTTTCCATTGCCCTTAACTCTTTTACTGACCCCCCCACACCCTTCCGCCTCTCCGGTGTCCTGACACTTCACGTGTCATACCTGTCGGATTTAGAACTTGATGTGTTGCATCTGTCCGATATAGCGCTCTGTGAGCTATTCGCAGGCTTTGTTAAAGGTGTTTTAGGGACCCGATGCGGGTCCCTAGAATTGAAAATCGGGTCTCTAGCATCAGAGAAAATGATCATCGGGTGTCTGGAATCAGTGAAAATCGGGTCCCTAGAATCAGAGAAATCGGGTCCCCATAGGTCCATACCAGGCACCTAACATTTTCCTTAAAAAAAAACTGCTATGTGTATCCGATTTAGCTTTATTTGTGTTAAATTTTTCCGATATAGCACGAAGTTTATTTTTTTACATATGGCGCCCCATAGGACCAAGCTCACTTGGTCAAATGAAAAAACTTACGGGACGAGCGTGTTTTGACCCTTGGAAGGTAATAAGGTAACTTACCTATCCTTTGCAGGATAGGCAGCTGGTTATGAATTCTTGTGAAGTATTTAATCATAGCTGGTCAGCTGTACTATACTGTTTGTGTGGTTTATTGAATTTAGGAATTTCATGTACTGTACTTCGCAGAGTTGAAGATGCCTACTCCGCAGAAAAAAATGTATATTTTGATAAGATCGTACTGGCTGGTCCTTGGCTGTGAAAAAAAACTCTTTCGATGAATAGCTGAAAAGTAGTTATTCGAAATGTGGAGTACTGCAGTAATTTGTAAACTTCTGTGAAACCCCTGAATTTTTATGGAGAGAAACTAAAAGGTCCGAGAGCATTACATACTGTAGATAGTAAAGCTCAGATAATATTTTGGAACCGCTTATTACTTCTCATAACAATCTAGGTGGATTGACTGGTCAGCAACTGTAATGCAAATACAGAAATACGATTTGATAAAAACAAAATGCCAGTAAGTTTGAGAAAAGAACGCCTGCGGAAGAGGTCAAACTGCCTGCAGATATGTAAATTTTTTTTTAGCATTTTTATTCTTTAAAATACGTAACAAATATTTTATTTATTATCATACTTCCAAATGTCCAGTAACAACAAACGTGCGAAATGCATGGAGCTTAACCTTTTTGTTTTAAACAATTCCTGATACTTTGCAAACAAATAGGGTTTAGAGTTTCGAGCATGATATCAGCTTATCTCTTTTTCAAGCTCTGTAAGGACCGCGAAGCGAATTTTGTGGTTTGGGCTTTGTCTAGTTATACCTTTCCGACCGCTGGATCTAGAGAGATGCTCACACCCTCTGAAGCAAGGATGGGCAATTAGCGGCTCGCGGGCCGCACGTGGCCAGCCACAGCGTTTTCAGTTGCCCGCGGAAGCACTCAGGAACAATCATCAAGTCTGAAATTTTATCCAACTTAATACAGTAAAAGTTATTGTTGAGGCTAACTTGAACCGAGACTTGCTTCTATTCTACTAGAGCAGCGTTTCTCAGTCTGAGAAGTTTTTTTAGAGTACGCAAAGATTTCAATGTAATGATATGTTTAGCCTGTCATTTTTTGTCTTAGCACTGAAGTGCACTTAGTTAAAAATCGTGAAATCGCAATGAATGTGCCTCTCAGAGCAGATTGTTCATTGCCTATACCGTAATTTATTACGTGCAATTTGTAGCATTTGAGTTACCAATGCAAATATCTCAATATGTTGCAAAATATAATTGGCCAAGTGTGCATCGGAAGTCGCAACCTGAAGAGCAGATACGTCTTTACTTTGTCAAACCACCGTTGTGCAATCCAATCTGTTAGTCCTATTATCCACAGTCTTGAGCATCTATTGTCGAAATTCGAGGTGAAGTAAACCACAAGCGGTACATTGCTTGTGTCAATTGACGCATTTGGCCGTTCTTGTTCCAAACAGTTCTAATCTTTGATACCAGCAGCTCAGTATTGTGAAGTTGCAGCCAGCAGTTAGGTAGAAACATATTCTATCTGCAATAATAGTATTATTCCTTTATTTCTATTTTTACCATGGACAAGAAACGTAAGTATTTCGAAGAGTATTTGAAATTTGGTTTCACCTCCACAGTTGGAAAAAGCTCAGCAAAGCCATAGTGTGTTTTGTGCCAACGTTGCTCTCGGTGTTAATGCTGAGTTTGTGAAACTTTCGAAGTTCGCACAGCATTTAGAGCCAAAGCCTTCGAACACGCCACAAATAACTTTTTCTAGTTTTCAACCAGCTGCTGTGTAAGATAACCTGTGTAAGATACTAGCAGTTTATTGTTGCGAAGTTGCAATCAACATTCAGAAAGAACAGTATTGCAGTGGTTTGAAAGACTCTCAGTGCTGAGTTTATGAAACCTGCCAAATTGATTCTGCATTTAAAGACAAAGTATCCCAAACACGCCACAAAAAGTTGAGAATTCTTCCGGTGCCATGAAGCAAGTTTGAAACGTCAGAGACTGATCGCGCCGGAAGATTTCACCAAGAACACAGGCATCATATGAAGTCGCTCTTGAAATTGCCAAGCAAGAAACACACACACGATTGGAGAAAGGCTTGTAAAACCCTGATGGCTGAAAAGAGTAAAGCTACATTTTGGAGAAGCTAGTGAGGCAAAAATGAGACGAATATATCTTTCCAACGATTCTATTCAGAGGCGCTTTTCAGATATGCCGGAAGATGCAAAAGACGAGGTGATAAATGAAAGCATTTCCAACGTTTTCTTTTCAAGTAAATGAGTCAACATATATTACTTCATGTGCTCAGTTGCTTGTTTTCGTGAGATACATTCATTCAAGAGACATTAAAGAGGAGCTTCTGTTTTGTAAGGAACTGCCAAATGCAACAAGTGCAGATGTTCTGGAGAAGTAAAAACTTTCTTGCTTCTGCAGAGTTGCAGTGGAAATATGTTTTTGTGGTTTGTATTGATGGAGCTCCTGCAATGATGGGATCACGTTCAGGCATTCAAAAATGAGTTCAAGAACTTGCTCCTAAAAAAAAAGTTACACACCTGTGTCTTTCTCACATGTGCGCTTGCTAGGAGATTTTTACATGCTCCTCTGAAAAATGTGTTGGATTCCAGGATACTGATTTTAATTACATCAAATCTGTAAGCCTTAACACCTGCCTGTGTTAAAACTCTGTAAAGACATAAATTCGACTATCGAAAGAAAACGTTCTAAACCACGTTTGTGTGATGAAGAACGGAAGAAAGTTATTCTCGGAACTGAAAACAAACGAGTTCTTGTCTTGCAGTAGTGACAAGATTTGGTTGAAAAGTCTCACTTATTTGGCAGAAATTTTTGAAAAAATGAATAACTTATGTAATCTGAAGCTACAATAAAAGGTCAAATCATCATTCAGCTTCGCGACGAATCTCCAAGTATTTTATTCAAATTTGCAAAAGTGGCGTCGTATAGTAATTATAAGGAAACGTCAAGTCTTGTTGAAAAAACAGAAGAATGAGATTCAAAATTCATGAGAATTTGAAGATATCTGTAATAGACCATCTTCAATCCCTTGAAATTGAGTTCCAAACAGCGACGTATTAGCTATTAGACCCGTGAGGCATACGCCTCAGGGACCCTGCAGTCAAGGGGCTCCCGACATGAAAGCTGGCATTCAATACAGTTATACCCTGCCTACGCACTATGATTGTTGCTCAACGTTCAATGCAATAACACCTTACAGGCGTTTGTGACATCATTAGAAGAACGGTATGGGATCTTATTCATGACATAGAGCAGCGCTTTTCTAACTTTTTTATGTTACGGCACACTAATGCATTCTGAATTTGGCTGCGGCACACACACTCCCTAAGTTAAGATGAAAAGTTAAAACCCAAAGCAATGCAACGCGGACCAAAAAGATTTTCAGCATAAGATTTTGTCAAAACATAAAACTTTCACGTCACACTTCAGCCTCTTCAGCGTGCTGCGGCACACAGTTTGGGAAACACTGACAGCAGGGCATAAAGCATGTTACGATGGTAGTCTAGATACGTCAGTTAGAAAGGCTAACTTCGTAGTGAAGGTTGTCGTCCTTGAGTGTTGTGAGGAAACAGTGTGCCTCGTACCTGAGATTACGAATATCATAAATCCAGGCCAAATGCAGCGGAAGCACTAAAGCGGAGCGACTAAAAGGAAACTCAGAGTAGAGTAAGAAAAACTAGATAAGCAAATTAAGAATAAGATGCCATGTCTGGTGACACATGGGCTTAAGACAAGCTTGATCTCAAACAAACGTAAGAAGTAATAGCCATCATTCGACAAGAATGAGTGCGGTGAAGCTAACGAAGCCAAAATAACGTCAAAATCTTGTTATCAAATCAGTGTAGCTGTAATTGAAAGCAATGGCAATATTAACGTACCAACAACCTTCAAATCTTTTGTCGCTGATGAGTATTGAGAGCGAACTATTATCGAAACAAAACTTTGACAAGCTGATATATGGATTTTCTTGCCAAAAAGCGCGAAAAGTAGTCATATAGTTTGAGTGTCTAACATGGTGGTAAAAACTGAGAACTTTTTCGCATTCCTGAGTTTATGATAGGACAAACGTTTTCATTTTCCCCCTGCATATCTACCGTTTTCATTTGATGTTGCAGAGTGTGTATTTCGTATGATGAACACGAGTATTATGGGGACACCATGCGACATTGGTTTTAAGTGAAAAGATGGGGGCCCTCGAACAATTGTATCTCAGGACCCTTCAGCCTCATCTGGCACTGGTTCCAACTATANTTCTCTGAGCTCAAAGAGGAAGAAGATGTACTTGTACGAAATCCGTTCTCTACCTGTCTGGTTATAGCCACTATTCTCGATGAATTACAGGACCAATTTTGTGATCTTCGGAATGATTCATCAGCACGTGATAATTTTCATTAAATGTCACTTTCTCGCTTCTGTTGAGCTGTGCGCGAATCATACCCACAACCGTCTGAACTGGCTTTTCGAATATTGCTTCCGTTGCCACTGCATTTCTTTACGAGTGTGGTTTTCAGCTCTACAGTAGTTCACATTAAAACAAAGACACGAAATAAAAGGAAGGTCGGGGATGGCATGAGATTAGTACTGTCAAACACACAACAACGAATTTCGAAGTTGGCCACACTGTTGCAAAGTCGACCGTTGCATTAAAATTGTTTGTTTGTGAAGTTCAATTGCCTTTTGAAATTAAATATTATGAAATGCATTTTGTGGTAATATTGTTTTGATAGTTTTTTGAACTTTTTAGGAAATGCATTTTGTGGCAATCATAATGGTTATAATATCTTTGTGTATTTAAAAAAAGAGCAGGAAGGGGGTCACAGAATGTGTGAAAATAACAAAGGGAGCCACGGACCGAAAAAGGTTGAGAAACACTGCATCTGAAGGTACGGCCCTCTGCTAAATGCCGCCTTTTCAAAGTGGCCCCGAGCCAAACCACTTGCCCACCCTTGCTCTAAAGAAGCAGAAAATCTCCTAGGTTCGAATTTAAAAAATCGGAGCACTTTGGGTTTGAATTTTTTTGGTGTTAAGTCGCGATTGGGGAGTCAAGGGGATTTTTAGATGACGTATTCATGTTCTTAGTAAAAAGTTCAAGTGGGAATTAAACGTTTTTATTTCAAAATAAACTAAGCACAAATCGGCATTTTTAGAGCGTTCATTTGGTCATTCTAGCGTGAGTGGTTTGCAAATCCCCAACGTAGGCGTAGCCAGGAGGGGGCCAAAGGCGCCATAGCCCCTCGAAATTTTTAGAAAATATAGTCATTTTGTGCTTTGAGAGGCGTTTTTTCAAACAAATTAGTGTTATTAGCCTAAAATCANACATTTTGGCCTCCCAAAATTTTTGCCCCCCTCCGAATTTTTGGGCTGGCTACGCCGCTGATCTCCTAGGGCAGTGGTTCTTAACCTTTTTTACGTATCTTAACCTTTTATCGAACAAGATTACCAGATTTACCCCCAATGCACTCAATGGTGCTCATTTATTGAAAATACAAAATTAATAAACTCTTACAGTTTAGAATGATTTATATTATTTACCTTGGCTGCAATTCATGGTTCAGTAAATTTACTCCATTAGAAAATGAAATTTACCCCCGTGGGTAAATTTACCCCAGGTTAAGAACCACTGTCCTAGGGGAATAATTTGAAATAGATTCTATTTGAATAAGAACTGAGGATGCGTAATTTTATGTGAAATAGATTTCCTATTGGGATCGATTCCTTGCCCCATCGTGGAGAGTACTCACTTGAATACAGATATGTGCAAGTTTGAATCATCGCAAAAATATTAAAGCACAGCACAGTCAGCTGATTCTTCTAAATCAAGGGTGCACAACCTGCGGCCGTAGACATGTAGTTTAAAATATATGTAGTTCATTAGCAAAAACGTTTTGTTTGCTGTAAACAGGATACGTAGTAGAAAAGAGGCCAGGCAGACGTGTGGGAGCGGCTAGGCTCAGTGGGTTGAAGCAGATCAGACGCAATGCAAAAAATAGATATCTTGAACTCACTGGCGGGCGTAATTCATGAAAACAAACGTAATGCGGCCGGCAATAGCTAAAAGGTTGTGCACCCTTGCTCTGAAGCTTACACAAAACCTAGAGCCTTTAACTGTTTTACCATCTTTATCGCCTTTTTTGATTTATTGCAGCGCATACTCCGTTGGCACTGCATGGTCCAATAGTGGTAGGTAATTGTGTCTTAAAAATTCTTTTAATTGTATCAAATGAGTCTTTCACTCAAGCTACTTGTGGTAGATAAACAGGCTACACCTTGGTCACATATACCTAAGCAATTGCCGTTTAAGAGATCTGATGGCGAAATGGCATGCTCTGCAAAGCGCACTGTAATTGCGAGTCGTGCGTAGTAGCCACGCCTGAAGCACGAAATATCGGCTATATAGAACGGATCAGTCCCGTCGCCACGGGGGAGGGCTTTGGTGGGCTTAGCCCCCCAAACAAAGCTCCAAGCCCCCCCAAACTGAAACGTGAAACAATACAAATAAGAAGAATTTTGATTAATTTGATAATGTCAAGCCCCACCCGCACCAACGCAAAGCCCCCCCGGCAGAACTGCAAAGCACCCCTATTGTGCTTTGCAGTTCTGCAGGGGGGCTTTGCTTTGGCCTGTTGGTGCGTGTTCTTCCGCAGCCTATACATCAGCAACAAGGTGTCAATACACCTATAATCAGGAGCATAACTTTATTATGAAGCAGCTTGTAAACTAGTGGTTCTGAACTTGTGGTACGCTTACCAGTAGTGATAAGTGACTGCTTTCCCGGTGGCGTACAAGCAGCTCTCGGAACCATATGCAAAGTTTAATGTCAGATAAACAAAGCACTGGAAGAGCCCTTCCATAACTGTTTGACTGAACATTACCTCCACATACAAATTTGCAAGACGAACGCTTTCCACTATTTTTGAACGTCAACTAGACCAGTGCTCTTCAACCTTTTTCGTCACGGTGCACCCTTAAAGATGTTTTGACGAACTCATGCACCCTATTTACTTAAACACTTAAACTCATGCACCCTATTTACTG
>JGI24158J21664_10014609_pt1 | contig 10292 bp, 7 predicted proteins | sample Ectturendosymbi3_FD_21664 | JGI IMG/M metagenome (IMG submission 21664) | reverse complement strand
TTGCGCCATTGATGTCGCGTATATATTTGCATCAGTAAAGGCGATTACCGTAAAGTTTCTTGTCTGGGAGAACACAACATGCAAGGAACATCACCCCTTGAGTTAACAAGCAACGTAACTACAGAATTTGCCTATAACAGCACCTCTAGGGGATTGCATAAAAAACGTTATTGCCGAAATGACGTCATAAGCGAATTGAAATGCATGTAAAAGATGCCATCGGGACCGAACAAAATGTAACGTTATAGGCGAATTGACGTTACAGACGAAGCCGTTATAAACGAATTCAACTGTATAGAACAGATTTACAAGAGGTTTCAGGCCCCATTCGGATGAAACTAAAAAGTTAGTTTCAGGGCAAATTGTTATTTTCAGGGCAAAATTTTTTCGCCCCCCCAGTAAAATGCCTTCCCGTACGCCTATGGGTACATATAAGGTTAGCAACAGAAGAGACAAAATGTTTGTATATTATTAATTTCGAATTGATTATTTATACATACTGTATATCAGTGAATATTATTTTCTAAAATCACTGTATGCTTATTGGTGAATGTAGTTTTGTTATTTTACTCAGCCTTTTTGTTATAAGACATTTTAGGGGTACATGCTCATTTGCCGAAATGCTGAACAACCTTCCAATCTTCGCAGGCATCCAACCTGCTGAGCTTCGTCGCGATGGTGCCACACTGTCTCTAGCACGCCGTGCCATGGAGCCTGGACATCTGCTCCGCTCAGTTCTTACCCGTCTATCAAGTGCAGATGTACCGCCCCTCAAATAGAGACACGCACTTGTCAGAGATGAGCATGGATCTGAACTGGATCGGACTGGATCAGGACTGAAGCCAATTGTGGCCGGATCAGGACTGGATCGGGCTGCAAATTTTTTGAAACTTGGCTGATCAGGACTGGATCGGACTGAGAAAATTTATGTTGTTTTGATGTGATTATTCTAATCACATCATCAAAAATGTTAGTTGTAATATGATTTTACAGATTTGTTAAATGGTAATGTATATTTTGCCATCATTGGCAAAAGCTCTGATGGAACGATTTTGCTATGCATCCACCTTTGACCAGACTCCACATATAGCGTTGAGTTCGTATTACTACAACAAGGTGAACATAGTCGAGGTGTTAGTGTCTATGCCTGCTGTGCGAGTGTGAATTAGTTCTGCTCTCACCCATTTGCTTTGGCTTAGTTGGTAGAGATCACACCTTTGATGGGGGGGGGGCTTTTTGTGTACTTGTTCAAAACGATGCAGGTTTAGGGTTAACGTTTCAGGTGTAGGGTAAGGTTCAGGGTTTACATTTAAGGTTTAGTTTTAGGGTTTAGTTTTGGGTTTGGTTTTGGGATTTAGCTTTAGGATTCAGATTCAGGGTTCAGCTTTTGGGTTTAACTTTTAGGTTTAAAGTTTGGGTTTAGACTTTGGGTTTATGTTTCGGGTTGAGTTTTCGGGTTGAGGTTTCAGGCTGAGGTTTCAGGTTGTGGTTTCAGGTTGAAGTTTCAGGTTGTGGATTTGGGTTTAGGTTTTAGATTCAGGTTTAGTGTTTTAGGTTATGTGACAGAAACCAGCATGCACTAATCCAAATGTATTCTCCTTGTCATTTGACTAATTCTACCAATTGGGTTCGCCTAATGGCAAAATAACTCCAGCAGTGCTTTTGCCTCTGATGGCAAAATAAACACTGCCTTGTTAAATTTTGGAAATGCCAAAAGGTTGTGACTATTTTGCCTCATGAGGCAAAATAAAATACAAGGTTTCACATGGGCGGATCAGGACTGGATCGGACTGTTGATTTTCAAAAATTTTGCAGATCAGGACTGGATCGGATTCAATTTTTGGGGATCAGGATTGGACTCGGGCTGAAAAATTTCACAGTCTGCTCATCTCTGCCATATGTACTCACCGCACAATATCTCATCAGTTCATTTGACAACAACAACAACATAGGTGCGATGCAGTGGGCGGATCACCAATGGAATGCGGAGTGGGCGAACAACCCCACAAGACTCCGCATTTTCATCCCTGACACCGGCACCACCCTCCGGAATGACCCTCCCAAGAAGAGCCTGGGTCTGGCTTAACCACCTCGTCGGACGCTTCCGTTCCTGCTTGTACAAATGGGGTATGTCCTCCTCTGCGGCCTGTGAGTGTGGCGCAGAAGAACAAACCGTCGACCATGTTGTTCTCCAATGTCCAATCCATCGATCTCCTCATGGACTGCATGGCCTGACGGTTCTGGACGATGAGACAATCGAATGGCTGGTCAACATCTGTCCTGAGATCTACTGCGGCCAAGCAGTGGTTTCAACAACTAGCTCAAGAGAAGAAGAAGAAGAAGAAGAAGAAGAAAAAGGCTTAGTTTCATGATTTGCCATCGATTACTTTGAAAACTGTTGCCTTCTCAGTCAAAATTTGTCACCACTCTTGTCAACATTTGCCTTCTTGGAGCTTTTGTTGTTGAAAATCTTCATCAGTTCTGAAGATGTCATTGATAGGCCTCCTGTTATCAACATCTGAGCACCACGATCCCGTTCTCTGTCATTTAATCTGGGTTTGAAACGCATGACGTTTCGTGGAATCAGGAAAACATTGTGAATTATTCATGATGTACTGCATTCCATCCCTGGGGAGGTCCTTCACATATTAACACAGCTTCCTACGTTTCCCGATTGATGACAAGAGTAGATGACGTATTGTCAGTTCCAAGCCATTAGGATTCCGCCATCTTCGTTCACAGGTGGTGCTTCCCCGGTGGCATGTTCATCATTAAGTAAAAGATACACTCATCAAACCAGTGAGTAATATCACATGGCTCCGAGAAAATCACCACCTGTAATGACGATGATGTTGCAATACATAACGCTTTAAGATGATCATAAGCTAGTCGCTCTTTCCTAAAAAACACTAACTTTGCGCAAACTTCATAATAAAATTGCATTGAAGAATTGTCAGTTTTTATTATCAAATCACGTGGTTCAATTTGGGGGGTAATATGCAAATTGACAAACGCATTTTCAAACTAAAATATTGACAATATAAGTATGTAAAGCTTTACATTTTAAATCATCTTGAAAAACATCTTTTCTATGTGCGCCCTAGGTTTGACGTGAATATCTTTAGTGCCATGTTTTAATGGAATTTACTAAAGAGCTTATGTTGAAAATAAATTTCCATAAACCTTAAAGTTTTAACGACACAAAAAGTGAAGTCATTATCTTTCGAGCAAAAGTGACGTTTTCTCATAAATTAAGTAAAGTTTCACTGAAAGTAAAAACAAAGTCAAAGATGTCAACTTGAAAGTCAAATGAGACAAAACACGGTACGGTACTTTTGTTCAGTAAAATGAAGTGAATTATTGAATTTTTGTTGAACCACTGCAGGGCGGAGGAGATTTACAAAAGTATATTTCAACTTTAGAGCTAAGAACTCTTTGAGACATTTTCTGATTTTATTCAGAACCTATTATCATCGCCATTCTCCCCATATATTTTTCTCAATAGCTTTGACACTGTGGAAAATTTGAAACTTTCGGTGAATTTCACCAAAAAATTGCTTAACTCGAAAATGTTAAAACAAATCGCTTTAACACGTGTTTAAGCGATAGGTGTATTCACAATGAAAGGAAAAATCGATCATTTATTTTTCTTCCTGGTGGAACAATGGTTCGACAGCTACAGTGACCTTCAAGTCTATTTACAGACCTCCCTTTCCTTAACCTCTCAGAAAACACGACCTTTCGCGAAACGCCATCATGTGGATTAACATTAATAAGGTTCAATCAATGAGCCGCACGCAGGACCATATTAATGTATTGACGTACGATATTGGAGATCAATACAGAGAATAAAGAAAATCATACGGTTTCATCACAACCCTATTTCTATAATTCTATAATACCTTGAAATGGAAAATACTTGAAATCAAATCGCGGTGATGGAAAATTCGAGATCAAACATTTTTTATGTCAGTGAAAACTTTCACTCAAATGTTGATTCCAATGTTTCAAAAAAGTAGAAATTTTTTCTTGAAATTCCAACATGATTTTATTCTGTTGTTACCTCCAGCACGGCGTTCGCAAATCTTCCAAGGTCTATTTTTTTCAAAATTTTCAAAACACTAATAATTACAAATTAAGATTTAAAAAAAATCGATTCGGTTTTTGACCCAACTGACTGAATTGGAATGCGACACAGCAGAAGAGAATCAGATTGTAAAAAGTACGTTTGGTGTTAACTTTTATATCTGACATATTGTCAAAACGCAGTATATATCTCTTGGGTTTGAAAGCCAAATCGTTAGAAAATTAAACTAAAGATGAACGTAGAAAACTGACTGCAATTAATTTTCCACGTTGTTTGTTAGTAGCCATGTGCATACTTTAATGGCTTCGTTGCATTTTACATTGCCATCCAATCAGATTATTGTGTGAAAAAACGCCACAAATAGTAAATCAATGTTCTCTTTATCTGAACTGTTGTTTTTCAAATTTTCACTCTGATCGTTTTGCTGGAATGGAATGGATATCAACACATTTATGGCACCCAACATCTTCCCTTGAACATCATCCGCCCTTGTTTATGCGTCGATTTAAAACTATCCAGTAGTGTTCGTTTGCTTCACCAACTGAATCAACAACTGAACTACCGCAGCTAACTTCAAAATCAAGTAACAACTAAATTTTTCGATTACTTCCAACTAAGCTTCTGCTACTCTACAGTAGTTGCAAATCCACCATTTGAGTTGGTCAAAATGTCTAGATTTCGCCGTAGAGCAGTCCTGAGTACGATCGATGTGAAAACAGAGATTCAGAAAAAACACGAAAAAACATGCAGAAAAATATAGAAATGGCATGAAGCTTTTGGATAGCAATGACAGTAATTTAGGTTGAATTAATCACCATGGAGTGTTACAAAAAATAAACGGAAAACTCTTTCATTTGTCAAACGTAGAAATTATCCGTTAAAAAACGCTGTTTTGTAATTGGCAAAAACACTTCAAAATGTTCGGAGCTACCGTTTCTTTCGTGTAAAAATATCTAAATAATGACGGAAACTGTCGGGTAATGTTGTTTGCATGACATGCAGTGCTTCAGATCAGTGTAAAATGCAAGTCTTTGTCTTATGAGCAAGTCTTGTTTTTGAAACCCTGTTCATCATTACGGCACTGGATGAAAGATAACAATAACGAGATGTAAGATATGGTAAAATATTTCATTTTTCTACCGCCATCCGTGTCTACTGTATATGATACCAGTTAAACTTCGGTAGTCTGGCGTAACCAACACTAAAACGTAATAGATACATGGTTGTGATGGACTTGCGTTTGCGGTAAAGTAAAATAAATGTATGGTGCTTCAACAGCGAAGACCTTTTTCATATATTTTTCTTAGAAGATAATACATCCACCGGTGGTTTCTGCGACGTTCTGGTATTACAAACAATAACTGATGAGACGAGTATAAACTTACAGCGTGCAGACAGTGAAAGGGAGTTGTTTGACTGAATAAATACCTTTTTCATGCAAAAGGAAGCCTCTGAAAAACAAGTTCTCTTTGTTCTATAACTGCGCCACAATTGGTTGTTTGTGAAACAAGGGAATCGTTCAAAGCAAAGGTTGAAACTGTAAAACCTTTTGCGATAGATGCAACACACACTGCAGTAGTAGATAGAGAAGCAACTGGATGGATCAGCTAAATTTTTGCAGCAGCTCAAAGTCTGCACGATGCTGCAGAAATCTCTAAAACTCAATTTTGCAATTTCACATCCCTTGCATGAAGTTGCTGTTATTCAGAGTAAAACATTCCGCACCCAAAGTGTGTTGCGCAGTGTGTTACTCTAAGGTGTGTGTAGTGTGGTGTTTTTGATATGTTACGTTTCGCACACCAACCCATCACTTGTCACGAGCAGCATCAGCATCACTTAATGTCACAGAGCAGTGAAGAAATCTCCACTCAGAAAGATCAGCGGGTGCAACGAAAGAGCAATCGGAAGCCGGCATCATCAAGCAAACACGACGACGTGCGCTGTCACTGACCTGCGCCAGCACGCGACCACGAGCACACACTGACCTGTACCAGCACACGACCGCTGCTATCAATCCCACGATCCCGATGACGCACGAGGCGACAATCGCCGCTGAAACAAGAACAATGGCGGGGGTTGCGTGAATTTCGTGAATTACTTGAAATGTAACACTGTCCGGATGGCAAGGCGGTTTCCGCCGAATCCGCCGCAAACCGCAATCTGTTCACGCGCGTTAAAATGTCGAGGAAAATTCAAATGCATGAAAGAAAGAGTATTCGGGGAAAGGTCTGAACATATTTTTGGCATGGCATTTGGACAAACATGTTTTCAGAAGCATTCCTCTCTTGTTCTCTTAAATTGACGCACGAGGCATTTTGAAAGACATTACTGAATAAAAATGGAGATCCTCACAATCGCCAAAATTCAATAAAGGCCAAATATTATGGCAAGCCAGGGCCCAGGACCATTAAAATGTTACATGTGTGAAACAAACAACCGCGATCGCAATTCATCGCTGCTCATCAAAGGTCAGCAAAGTATTTGTCTTATAATTTACTTCAGGTTTTCCTGATAGAGTTCCATGGACAATTAAAGGTGTTATAAGAGATCAAAAAGCGTTACCATATGAATTACTGTATTTTCAATGCAATTCAACTTGGTGGTTTTGACAAACAAGGAATTATGTGGCGCTAGCATTTGTGGTTTTTGTGGAAGAAACCAGATATTATATTATTTTGGCTGCATATAGCCAGCTACTGCGATACTTAACTTGAAAAAATAGTTGAAAGATAAGAAAATGTAACGAACGTGGAGTTATGGCACTAGATTGCGCAATTTTGAAAACTTATATCATAGTTGCTGAACTTCTATATTCGTCAAACAATCATCTGAAGTTTCCAACAGCGTTTCATACAAGAATATCTTCCATCAGACAAAATGCTGAGTGGCAACAAGAACTTACTGATGTAAGCAACATTGGTCAAAGGGTTTCCATAAGTTCCTGAGTTGGAAACTTTTTGCGGTTCTTTGGGTGAAGTAGGAGGTTTTGAGTCTGGCGCAGAAACATCGTCGTCCGTTTCCCCTTAACAGTGACAAGTGCGTGAAAACAATTGTTAATGCCAAGTCATTAGAGGCTTCGCACAATGAGAAACAGAGTTTGTAGCAACTTTCCCATGCTGATCAACACTCTTACCTTCGGCGAATGTGGTTGCTATGATTGACAGCCACAAACAAAAGACAAGCAAGGCAGGGAGGCGGATCAGAGGGATGCGGTTTCTTGGCACCATCAAGCTTTCTGCACGTTGACCAGCTCACGTCCCATATCACTGCTTCACCTGCCGCGTGTAGTCTTTGCTGATACAGTGACTCCGGCTGTTCTGAATCAGGCCTTGTTGATATTACCGAACGTGGTTTCTAATTTTCTGCAAAAACCATCTGTAGATTTTTTCACCCATGAAATGTGTTCCAGTCAGGAATTTTACTGAAAGTTGTTTTTGCAGAAAACGCGGCCGAATCGGGGATTTCTATCTTTTTTCAGATGAAATGCGTGCAATCTGCCCACGCTGGAGAGCGCGACAAACACCACGAAAAGCAAATCGGGGTTGGAGAGAAGCTATATGATCAGAGTACCACGGGCATGCAGTTTGTGAGACTTCTGAAGCCTCGGCGCAGTTTAATGATCAGGGATCTCACTTTCTAGGAAAAAGAGCTGAAATTTTAACAAAACAGTTGCACAAGTCAATTCTTACCCAAGCAACAGAGTCAGCCTTTCATCATTCCATAAAAATGTCAATCTACAAATCGCGAATTTTCTATCAAATCCTGGAAAGAGTTGAAAACTGACAGAGATGATCACCTTATTTTGACAAGTGTAGCAAAGAAAGATTGACGAAACCTTTCAATAGATTCAGTCAAGTCCGAAAAGAGAAAAATTATTCCGATCATAACAAACAAATTATTAAAAATAACGACGATTCTGCAAAAATATTGATGGTCAAGCTGAAACATTTGACTCGTTGATGACTTGCTTTTCACGAAGAACAAATAGTTTTAACGACAGCGATTATTCTATTCCTGCTTTTTTCGAAACACGAACTAATACCAAATAATGCCAAGCATATCGGGGAAAAAATAAGACATAAACTCCCACTTACGAAGCATGTAGCCACTTACGAAGCATGTAGCCATGAGATAAAATTTTACGCCTTGGAAAGGGATATTCAACTGAACGTCAATACCAAAAACTACGGCTCAACTTCGCACCTCTACGTTGTAAAATACTAGTTTTCAAGACCCTCAATGATCTTTGGCTTTACCGACGCCATAAATCTCCTTTTCAACAACTAATCAACTTCTTGTCCGTTGCAAAACGTCTTCCATACATTGCTAGTTCACTGCACAGATTAGATGGGAGAAGAGCCCGAACAGAATCCCGACAATGCTATAAAAGATCGATGCATGAATTTTTCAGCACCTTCTTGGTTTTTATTCCTACACCACTCGGGATCAATTCTGGCAGTGCCGGTGATTCAGATTTCCTTCGTGACGATGTAAATTTTGAATAACAACTTCCGTTTTGAGTTGTCGTGTGGATGTACATGTGAGATATCAATTCTGGTTTGTGGCTGTAGTTTAAAAAAATTAGCAAGAGAGAAAATCAAGCTTCAGAACGTTTAAGTGCTGCGAGGAAGTACATTAAGTCGTATCAATCCGACAACCAGTTAAAGCTTCGCTTTTGCAGCGTGACAAAGTTAAAGCAATCAAGCTCGGGTACATGATGAGCATCGGCAACCTTAGCGTTTCAAGGATGGTTGGCATGTTGTGAGTCCACACATTTGTCCTGATCAAGGCACGCCGTTGAGCTGATCAGTCAACAGGGAACGATTAAATATAAGCTGTGAATTGCACGAAAAGAAAATACTTTCAAGCACGTTTGAAGAAAGACTTAAAAATCTCACGTACGCATGATCGAGAACTTGACACTTAATTCGGAAATTGCCAACACTTTGGAGCAGGGGTCACCAACGTAGTGCTCGCGGGCACCAGGTCGCCCGCAAGGACCAAGTAGGTCGCCCGCGGGCCTGTTCTAAAAATAACATCAGCATGATCAATGTCTTCACATTAACGAATATCAATACTAATATAATTGAAGGTAAATTGAGCAAAATTTTTATTTCAGAAGTGTGTATCAAACCAGTAGCCCTTCGCATCAATCGGTGCACAAGCAGTAGCTCGCAGTTTCAGAAAGGGTGGTAACCCCTACTTTAGAGCATTCTGGGATTAACCACTACAGAAGTCATTCCTGCTGCTTTTACGCTGAGGATCAGGTTTCTCGGTAATCAGGAGTAATGCTGAAGGGCATTTTATCTCCTCTTCCCCGTCATGAACTGAATTATTTACAAGAAGTTGTTTTTCATGATTTCTATCGAGAGAGAATGTTCCACTAGACACAGAAGACGGGACTGAGTTGGGGTCAGACACCACGTTGCTATGGGTAAAACTTCGCAGTCATTATTGCAATAAATGATTCCATTAGCAAATGGTTCTTAAGCCTTTCTTGTCAACAGTCTTGCAGTGGTAGCATTTGAGTTTCTTGAAGTCTACTTTTATTGATTTCACGAACCCGAACATTCTGTTGCTGAGACACAAATCTTCTGCGATTCAAATTGCGTTTTGGTAGACATTCAATTTAAAAGATTATAAGCAGGGCAACCAAAAGTCAATAAAGTCAAAATTTTTCTGTCGTTCTGAAAGTTCATGAAACGTCCACAAACCAAATATCACGCTCATACCATGAGGAAATCCCAAGTCATTAGGTCAAAAAAAAGTCAAAATTCATCATTAGGTCAAAATTTATCGTTAGGTCAAAATTTTCTTGCAGCAGAGTTTATTTCTCTTCATCGATACTTTACTGAAACTACAACAACAGATATTGATATGCTTTTGCAAGTTTATTTGCAATTCTGTAATAATAATGGGTTTGTTGCGACTTCTGGCGTAATAATGCTGTTTTGCCCACTACTGGACGATTGAATAGTATGTAGGATAAGCATGGTAAGGCAAGAAACGATGTCTTATAGTTCTTGGTTTGGTAAGTGCTCAATCCATCATACATATAACATTTCAACTTTGTGATATTCTCAGGCTTGACTCAACACCTCAACACCTAAGGCTGAATTATTTTGCAGTTGCAAACGCAGAAAATTTATAGGTCAAAATAAAGTCAAAATTTGTAAATTATAAAGTTAAAATTTTAAGTTTTTAG
>JGI24158J21664_10014607_pt1 | contig 10293 bp, 6 predicted proteins | sample Ectturendosymbi3_FD_21664 | JGI IMG/M metagenome (IMG submission 21664) | reverse complement strand
CATAACACAACTTTAAACTTAGAATGGAAGTTGGAACAATAAAACATACCACCAACACCTTTCGAAACGCAAACTTCTCGAATCAGGCGTCGTTTTCGACAGAAAGTGTGCGTTGGGCTTTTGACTTACCTTTATACAAGAGAGACACCGGTTGACTAATAATTTTTGCGTAAAGTTGTTATAGTCGCAGCAAAGGTATTTGGCACTTCTTAGTCAAAAAGCTACGTTGAGAATTATTTGTCTTACAATACTCGATGTTGGCCGAGAACTTTTTTCTAAAGACACTGGAGATGAGACTTTGTCCTGGGAAATGGATGAAAATTGCTCCAAAATTGAAGACTGTGCTTGGAGAAGAACACAGATGACGGCCATGTTGTTTCAGATGCAGAAAATAGCGAAAACAGCGACGATGAGAGCGACAGCAAACAAGAGTTTCTTCCATTAAGCAGAAAACTCCAACATTATCATCCAAACGAGTTATGTGAAAAAGTGATGCTTTGTTTGAAAAATTTTACGTCAACAGTTTCTGGATGGGTCATGACACGCAACATTTTCACCGCATCACAGGGTTCCAACAGGAATTGCAAAACCCTAAAGTGAAGTTTCGCAATTTGTAGCGAAATACATCAAGTAGGAAGCGAAGACGCCACTTCATATCTTATTGATTTATAGAAATTGAAAGCCCTGATTTGAGTTTCAATGCGCACGTGGCACTGAGGAGGGCATGCGGTTGTCTTTCGTGGAGCAAAAGGTATGGTTTCAAATTTCTTAATGAGATGAAATAAATGTTAGAATTTTCGAAATTCTTAAGGTTTGCCAATAAAGCGATTAAAATCAGGCAAGTTACTGGCTTTGGCAAGTTCAAATCAAAAGAAAAAAGCTTTCGAAAAGTTTTCCAAGTCTGTGACGAAATATGTGCATTTGTAATTTCTCACTGAGTGTTTGTGAAAACTTATGCTTTGCAAGTGGCAATGCTCTTTTATAAGCTTTGTTGTAACATGCATGGCAAATCATTGTGGGATAATTGTGGACCACTCGCTTTTTCCACTTAATTTTCACACCCATTTTTCTTCTAGGGACAGTCGCCGGGGCAGCAAACTTAGGAGGTCGCGACATACCTAATGGTTTTCAGCAACTAATGATAATTCTGTTGGCTCCACACCAAGACGATGCTAAGCTAGTTAGATGAAATCATGCCACCTGATGCTTGGTCACACTCTGGGCCGCTTCACGTGGTTGTAACCAACAGCAGCCAAGAAACAATCTCTCTTGGGCCATTCTGGCCAAGTGACCGAACCATCGTAGCTGTGATTTCTCTGAAAAGTAGCTCAACGCTCAAGGTTTTGCCAGTTACACAACCGCGCACTTTGTCGTTAAGTGTCACATCGTGCACTGTGAACTTTTCGCAAAAATCCCCTCTCTTCCGGTTGCACTTCCGGTAGCACTTTTCAGTCATTACTTAAGATTCGTCGTAGGTGAGGATCGGAAAAAGGCTTATTTAAGTGCTGACAGGTTTTCGGTGATCGAAAGCTCCCGTTTGCGAAACCACATGGATGAAACTCACGCAGCTGCGTTTGCTTTAACAATCTACGTGTCGATCTCCTTGTCTTGCCTTTCTAGTCACGCCTAAAGGGAACTCCAAGGTGCTTGAACTTCTTGACTTGTTGCAGTTCCTTACTCCTTACTTTTAATATACAACAACTTGGTTTTCTGCAGAGACATCTTATACCTTCTTCCTTTAGTGCTAAATGTCTACTTATGAATCGTGACTGGTTTTCTACGCAAAATCACTTTTGAAAATAAGGTTTTGGATGAAACATTTAATAACACGTATACTTAAAACAACTGAGTAGTTTTATCAAGTGAAGATTGTTGAGACATAGAAAAGTGAGTCTTATTTGTATAAGCAAATTGCTTGAATAGGGAACCGATCCGAATAGATTGTATCGCAAATCATAAAGAACAGAATTAAGATATGAATGTATGTGAGCGTTGTAACATGTCGAGAAGTGCTTGAATATTGCAAAACATCGTACTTTGGTGAGTAACATTTTGTTTTATTTGAACATATATGTCGTGACGAACAAAAGCTATAAAACTAAGAATTATGTGTTTCACTGGTGTGTACATTTTCTAGTGTGAACCGTTGAGAAGTAAGTAGTAATCGGGCAATTAATAGGGTCGGTTAACCAGACATAGTTTCTGCGAGAACGGCCCAGATTCAGTAACGAGAACTCACGCATTCATGTTATCTACTGAATCTAAAGCACATTACGATGCATTACGAATCATCTGGTGATTGGCTGTTTTCACAAGCTTCTGAAACCTTCGGGTGTTTGTTGGTACTTGGGTTTTCACCCTCTGGTTATCAGTTCGTGCTCCTTTTGTGCATTTCCTGTCGTGTGCATTTCCTGTTCGTGTTTGACCATTAGCTAATTGTCTTGTGACTTCTGTTGACGTTTAGGTACGTTTTCACTGAGGTGACTTGAGGTTAGTGTCCTTGAATAGCAGTTTTTAGTCAAGTCAGCTGACTAATAATTAATTTTGATTGGTTACAGCCATTAATCGTTGTTCTAGCTTTCTCAGATTTGAGGATCTTTCAGCAAGATTATTTTTGTACGAAGATGATATGTTTCAGGCAAAACGTGTTGCCTGTAACACTATATTTGTGATCAATAAACCACTCCATCCGAAATTAGCTCACGCTTTCGGTTACAGGCTGAGTCTAAGTGCAAGCGTGCATTATCAAACCTGAGCGGCGATAGCCACTGCAACGAATCGGACATTATTAAGCAGCTGTTTACCCGTGCCAAAAGTACAGCTGACGAAAATTCCAATCATAATCATTTCATTATAGAGGACTGTTTTACTGTGCAGCTTACCTTTAGTGATGGAAACTGCAGTTCATTAATTCATCTCCTAGCATTTCACCTCTTTTTTGTTTCCAAAACGCTAAGTTTTTGTTTACAAATTGCATGCATGCATGTTTGTTCACCATACTGTTTTTTATGACATTTGGTCACTCAAAGTTAGTAAGACAACAGAAATGTAATTGTCAACTGGGTCTCCTATCGCCCCTCAATCGCCCATTTTTGCTTCACCGCCCCCCAATCGCCTATTTCTGCTTCAACGCCCCCCTAGAGTTTCTCACCGCCCCTAGGGGGGCTGTACCGCCCACTTTGGGAACCACTGGTGTAAGGTAACGAGACAACGTAAAACTGGCTATGTAAACGTAGTACATGAGCATGGCGGACTGTGATGTCGATGCTTCTCGGAGTAACATAATAATGGGATGGCGGTCCGGATTGAAAAATAGGGACATCTCTGTTGATCACAGGTAAGAGCATACTTTTTGATCATGTTCTGTGCAAAGATATGATCAGTTTGAAAACAACATCTGATGAACAAGTGACACTCAGACATCCCCACAAAATGTTAGCATCAGGTTGTGCTGAAGTGGTTGCACGAAATTGGCAATGAATGATTTATTAAACACTGAACTGTCGTATTTCACAAGACTACGATCTTATTGGGTGCTACTCCACGTCATAGACGCCATATTTGTAAAGATTAGAGATGCCAATTTTTCACAGAAAATATCATTAACAATAACACACCATAAAATGCGATCAATAAGACTGCGGGGTATCAATTCCTGAGATGAAAATACCAGACTTTGAGATGTCGTCTTCATGCGAGAACTATAAGTTATGAGATAAAATGTATGTTTGTAGAATTATGTGACCCTCATTGAAACGAGATCTCAATGAAAATAGCTTCTTATTCAGAAGTGTCAAAGCTACAATTTTGCAATTTAATATGTAGGAGATTGATCTTTGCCATGCCACATGTTGTTCTGTCGCTGCCCTCACTTGCGAACCACATCTTTGTTAATGTGCTTATAAATAAGCGATGCCCAGTTTTGCATTAAACCCAGTTTTGTTTCCAGAAGCAACTGTTACTCATGTGAGACATCTCCGCAAAATATGCAGAGAGGGCTGCTATTGCGAAACAAACAAGAACACGTTGGTTTTGTCGCTGAAAGTAAGTAAAAATGGCGTATGATTTGTTGTGTAACAGCATTTAGCAATGTACCGTGCTTTGTTTGTGACTTGTTTCAATCAATTACAACGTAGACGAATGCCAAAGAACCTGTGACAAGGATTTGTCATTCTGCTTTTGGTTGGTATTTGAGTTGTGGTTAAGTAACGAAATAGTGTAGCTCACTAGTATTTACTGAAACTGTTCACGTATTTTTGGGAGAGGCACTGAAACATTTTTTATTTTTATGGGGAAGTACTTCTTGTGAAGGATCTTTGGAATGACAAATCGTTATATTTTAGATTTGTAGTAACATATTTTTGCATTTAGTAACTGTTTGGGACAAAGATGAGGGATAAGACAAAAAATACCCAAGTACCGTCGGTTCTAATCTGACAAGAAAAGTGTGCAACATGCAGGCTTTTCCTAGCAGGTGTAGCGATTTCCTGTGGCAGACACATTGCCCTCTCCTACACCAGTGTTCATGAAGCAACGCTAATCCAGTATCCAGGGTGCTTCCTGTTAGCGCAGTAATTCTGTGATGTAGGGCAAACGGTTGTCCAACTTTATGATCTGGGTTAGGATTTTTAATTTCCCGCTTTTTATGAAAAAGGAAAACCGGAAAAAATCTAAACTCAAGTCCTGGGATCCCGGGAAAACAACTATAAAATTAACATAATGTGCAAGTGACAATACAAGCGAAATTAAGCAGGCAAAAATGCATGCAAGTTTTTTATTCAATTTTTTCTAATAGCTTCGCAGGAAACTGAGGACATTGACTGATTGGTCACTCAGTCGCGAACGAATTTTAGTGGCATGACAAGCTCGCAGCGGAAAGCTTGTTCCGCCTCAACCGAGGTTGTTGGAATGGTCAGTAAAGCAGTGTACAGTTGCTCAAATTTGCTCGGTCTTTTTCCAGTAGCTTCCAGCAAGCTCATCTTCTGCTTGATGAATGCCCGACGCCGGTTTTGCGCTGTCGCATGATGATATTTCGAATTTGTTTTGTGTATAATGATCAATATGAACCTGCAGGCTTTCCAAAAGGCTATCGCTTTTTTGACTGCTGTCCGGCAATTGCATTGTCTCCGCTTCATCGTGACTTTCTGCTGCAGAACTGTCATTGTCCGTAAACAAGCGGCTGATCAAGGCCGAAGCTGTCTTCAGAAAATCTTGTTTTGCATTATTGCTCAGCTGGGCGACATCAGTATCATCATGTTCTACCAACACCTTAGGATTGTGAAGATATCGCAGCAGGTTGACCACATCGTGTTGCCGTCGTTGTTGCATGCGATTTTTGATGGCGCAAAACACGCAGATGCAGACCATGTGTGTGACAGAGCTGATGGTCAAGTTGGGAATTTTTTCCCAACATTTTCATCACTGATGCGCCATCAGACACAATACTGTCGATATACGTCTGCATATTTGTGATCCCAAATTCAGCAAGGTTCTTCTCCAGCAATTCAATTCTAAAATTCTCAGCATCACATGATCCGAGCATTCTCATTAGACCCAGATTAATATGGTCGTTGCGATAATGGATGTTTACGTTCATGTATCGTAGACATCGCACCGAGGTGTATACTCGTTCAGAGTGACACTGACACGAGTACTGCATTTAGGTTCAGGTTCGATCTTGCTTTTCATTTCCTTCTGAATGCTCTTGCGTGGAGTATGAACTAATTACATAATACTTCGTTCTGCAAGAGGAAGTTGAAAACCTTTGGCACCAAGCGACTCACGGGTGAAGTCACTCTTGCATATAGCATCGATAGAATATCCGTCGTCCACAGCTTCAAGTTCAGAAACAATGCTCTGCAAACTGTCCTTTTTGACGGTTACAAACGACATCATAAGATTTCTGCTGCACTTTTGCTTTCTTGGATCAAGGTTGTTCCTCACTCCCAAGGCTAAGGCTGCTTTGCTGACTCTTCAGTTGTCGCGAAAAAACACCAGTTGATCCTCCTTTGCAGCTTATCTTTTTGGAACAAGGACGAAAGGTAGCTTTATGACTGTCTAAACCAGTTTAAATTAGTTGTTCACCATGGAGTATATGGACGGACAAGTTTGAGAGAAATATGATATGCTGTCACAACAGGGCCCAACACAACAGTCTGGGCCAGCGGTCGGGAACCTATAGCCCAGCGGTCGGGAACCTGTGGCTCGCGAGCCAGATGTGGCTCTTTTGATGATGGCATCTGACTTGCTTGATATTTTCTTAACACGATTATTGCGAATAAAACTTTCTGTTATTTTCCATCTACCAGACTAAAAAGTCATTAGCAACACAAGTCGCATTAACAGCAAGAAGCATGTTATTAGAGAAAATTCAGACATTTACCATAGTTTAAAATTGCTGGTTTTGGTTAAAAATACACGTAAGTTAGTTGCATTAAGCGTTGAAAAATTTTATATGGCTCTCACGGAAAGAAAATCAAAAATATGTAGGTTTCATGGCTCCCTTAGCCAAAAAGGTTACCGACCCTTGGTCTGGGCTGTCTCTACCACTGCATCACTCGATTCGCTGCGGAGCAACTACGAATTTCAACGCTAAGTGTTTGGTCTACACCAGTGGTTCTCAACCGCCGGTCCGTGTATATTTTTTTGGCGGTTCACAAAACAACCTAGTTTTTTTCTGACTTACCTTTTTATGTTGAATTCGGTAAAATCCTGCACAACGACATGTTTGTAGTTGAATAGAAGGGATATTCCCACGTGGAACAATACTCTTGTGCAGTGTCACAACTGTTTTGTAGGCTACTTGAGAAAGTACCAATGGCAGTTGTTGGTGGTAAGTGTTTTTTAGGATTACCGTTGCTGACCGCTAGATTTTCAGAGATGATTATCTGAAATGTTTACCTTAAACGTTATGGCACGCCACGTGCAACAGCAGTGTGTTATATATATTGCGGAACATTGAAATAGCAGCGAACAAAGCAACAGGGAACTTTGCAGTTTTTTGACAAGGACAGATGTCAGTTTAACTCTTTCAGTGGACATGAAGCAAGTGCCAGTACTTGAAAGTCACAACAAACGGTTTGTGCAGTTATACTGACAGAAGCAGAAGAAAGTGAAAAGGAAAATTTGTCAGTCAATATGATAAAAACACTTGCAGCTTGCTTTTGCTGTAGCTCCATGTAGTAAAAAGATGCCGCGACCCTTGTGATTAGTATGATCCCAAATTTAACAAACAACGTAATGGACCCTTCCTAACATGCTCTCAGTCACCTTTATTTGAAGCACAGCAATCTTCCAAGGCAAGCCACTGGCTTATTTTCAAAGACTATTCAGCGCGATAATTAGCCAAAAAAAGCAAATAAAACCGGTGAAAACTACTGAAAAATCTCTTCTTTAAATGCACCGCATCTATGTTCTATTGAAATATCTAAAACAAAATCATTAACCCATGGAGGAATGTTAGTAAAACTGTGCATCCTATTTGTACCTAAATCTTTGATTCCTCAAGCGGCTCAAAAACTTGGCGTATACCACTTTCTAACGACACAGTTCAGCGAAGTATTCAAGATATGGCAGTGGATGTTAAGGAGAAGGTTTAAGAGTGAAAGAAGTCGAGGTCTTTTGTAATTCAACTTGACGAGTCAACTGGCGTGAGTATTGTGTCATTTTTCTTTGTTTCGGCCGTTGTATGGGAAAAGAAAATTTCCAGGAAGACTCCTCTGTTGCATTAACTTACGAGGACGTGCCATGTGGTCAGATATCTTTAGGTTTCTTCACGAATACTTTAATGCCAAAGGTAGACTGGGGAAACTGGGTCAGAGTGTGCATAGATGGAGCTGCAAGCATGACTGGCCATCCTTGGTGTAGTTCCAAAAATTAAAAAGTAGCGCCTATAGAAAAATGTTGTTTACTCTTTGCATAATCCATCCGGAGCATTTAGCTGCAAATTATCCATCCGGAGCATTTAGCACCTGTTGATTTTAAAAGCGTACTAGATAAGGTAGTGAAAGAAGTCAAGTCTATAAGTACAGATTATTTAAAACACTGTGTGAAAATATATGGTCTCGCAGTTTGAACATTTCTCCATACGGAGGTAAGATGACTGACAAGAGGACGAGCTCTTTCGCGTCTTGTTGAAGTAAAGTGAACAAATGAAACAGTTAAGGAAAAGGAACCCTCCGTTAAAGGAATTTATTTTGAATGAAATGTGGATAAGTAAGCTTGCGTTGAAGGAAATATATTGCCATTTGAAGAAGCTTAGATCTCTTGCAGGGGTTTTGCACAATTATCTTTAGATTGAGAAACGACAGACGTATTCAACAAGAAACTGGCACTTTCAGATAACTTTGCACAGATGGGGGATACAGAGATTTTTCCGTCTTTAAATAAATTGCTGATGTTAATGCTAAAGAGTTAGACATCTCAAGTCAGCGTTTGAAAGAGTTAGCTGAAAATTTTGACTATTTTTTCCTGGACGTGAGGATCCTCGAAATGGAAACCTTTGAATGAACAATCCTTTCAATGAAAAAATACATGAGAACTTAATCTCGTGAAAAATAAAGTCTGCTCGAAATGTGCTGTGATACTACTTTGCTGCTCAGAGACAAAAATGAATGACTGTCCCAAAGTTGGATATCTCTTGAAATTGGAAACGAATGTGATTCAGTGACAATGCAATCAAAATGTTGTGATATTTTCAAGAACTTACGCGAGAAAGCTCTTTCAGCATTAGCTCAAAACCACACGGAGAAATCGTTTGGATGCTAACGCGGGACTTCGTGTTTCTGAAACTTCATTACGGCCATATTTATCTCGCACACTATCGATGAAACAGCAGAACATTTTACACAAAATTTGATAAATTGATTTTTGCATGTTTACAAAGTAGCCTAATCCCCTGCGTTAAGCATACAATAGCTTTGTTTAACAAAATGATTGCGATGATCTGCTGCACTCATTGCGGTTGTATGCTACCGGTCCGTAAAAAAATTGTGCTATTTACCGGTCCGCTGGTTTCAAAAGGTTGAGGACCACTGGTCTACACTGTAGGCAGCCTACACGAATTTGTTCGCGAAGTACAAAATGAAATATTTCCTACAATATTTTCAAATTGATGAAATAATGATACCATCCGGGTATTCCTGGTAATTTCGTGCGGAAAACCGGGAAACACGAAATGAAAAAAGCCACAAATTCCCGGGAATTCGACACCGGGATCCCGGTTTCTAAACCATCTGGGCAGCTGCAATGAAATGTTATAGAACGATCAGTACCATCGGTCATTGCGTGCGCGCGCAAAGAGGAACTGTGCTTGTGCGTTTCAGGCACACTGGCCTATTAAGAAAAACATTGACATATCCTCCCTCTCAAGCCTTGGAGCCAATGCACTGTTTCTACCTGGTTTGTTGGGGATATGAGAATGTGGACAGCAAAAACCAGCGACGCGGAGAGGAGGATTAAAGAATCAAGGGCAATGGCAACTTATAAAAAACAAAATAAATCCGTTACCATATATACTTGTTTCAAGTCGATCTTGATAAACCACAAAATTACCCATGATACTGTTATGAAAAAGCACCTCCGCCCCCGTTGCATCCCTTTTCAAAGGGAAGGTGGGACACTGACCTTATCATGCCCTCGCTCTCCGGTGTTCCTGGCAAAAACCGCTCCTACTTAGAGACTATAAAGCATCGTAAAATATGCAGTCTTGTCCTAAGCTAGCGAACAGAAACGAGAAGCCCGATTCACTTGCAGCGAAAGAGCAGGAACTGCATGAAACGATCGAGTGTGTGGTAGTGGTTGAAGGTTTCTTGGGTGAGGCACGAATGCTTGCTAGAACAGCGGACACGTAACTCTCCGTAACGTCACCAAACTTAGTCCAACCGACACGGGCCTTTTTGTTCTCTGACGCAGGTTTTTGCAAATGAACACAGAATACATCGCTTCACACTGTTGTCACGTCTGAACCATCAAGCCTCACTTCCATCACGTTCTCACACGAAATGCATAGGTCAGACACCAACCGTCTCGATCGCCTGATAACACTAGCTGTTATGTTTTGGCTGAGTTCTTTGCGCGGTCGAATAATTGCCTTTTAGATGGCGCGTCGCGACACAGCGCGAGTTGCGTTCGAGAAAGTGATCAGCGCAGCCATGCTGCGGGCCGCGACAAGGTCCGCTACAAGTGGATATTGTTTTTTTGCTTGACACTGTATCCATCCCGCTAAATCGTTAATTGAGGATTGCTGGGAGGAGCGTTTTCCGGAATCGCCTAGTTTCTGCTCCTAAAATATTT
>JGI24158J21664_10014606_pt1 | contig 10294 bp, 6 predicted proteins | sample Ectturendosymbi3_FD_21664 | JGI IMG/M metagenome (IMG submission 21664) | reverse complement strand
TATCTTCTGCTGATTTGTCCAAGACATTTTTGGGGCAACTATAGCTGCAAACGATCATCCATAGATTCACCTATCACATCCTGCAACAGAAAAGACATTCGAAAAATGGGTTTTTTATCGAACAAAATATGGGTACGCATCTTTTTGAGTCACCCTGTACTAAAGTTTTATGTAGTTAGTAAAAATCAAATACCTAGTAATCATTGTCAAGCATAGTATTTTGCAACTACCATAACCCCATGGGCATAGCCAGGGGAACTTGGGCCATGGTCCCCAAAATAAATCATTTCCAGTATTTGCCTCCCATTTACTACAGTTGAGTAAACATGTTGACGTCATCGAAACGCAAACAATTATATTGTATTTCTTTGTGTGACATGCGCAATAATATGCGCATCACACAAAGTTTGCCCTCCCCAAAGTTTTCTGGCAAACTCGGTCCCTGATCAGGGGTTTCCAACTTGGGGCACATGTACCCCTAGGGGTACATTTGCTTGTCTGAAGGAGTACATTTAAGGTTAGCAATAGAAGGGGAAAATATATTCGTATATTATTTTTTTCAAATTTTTATACACATATCAGTGAATAATATTTTCAAAAATCGTTACCTTTATACTTCTAAAAATCTCTAATATTTTTTTAAATTCAGTGGATTTTTGCTATTTTGCTAAGCCTTTTCGCCATAAGAAATTTTAGAGATGCATGCTCATCTGTCGAATTGTTTAAGGGGTACCTGGTCAGAGAAAGTTTGTGAACTCTTGCTGTAGATGATATCTTTCAGCAGAAACATGACCCAAAACACAACGTTGTATTTTTAAAACGTGAAACATTAGACAGTTAACATTCTGAAATGTAGCTGTAGATCACTGCTTGAAAAATATTTCCTAGAACTTTCAACTTTGGTCTTGATTCATGAACATATTTGTTTCAGCGTATAAACTACGTAATATTCAAAATGCAAGCACTGGTAAATACCGCTTTTAAGTTGTATCTTCGAGCTATTGTCTGCCACTGTCTCTTCCGTAGACGCGTTTTCGGCATGGTGGTCTCAAATATCACATGCCGCAGAACGTGAAAAACCATTACCTTCCACTGCCATTTCCAAGCCTTGTAAACATTCCATGCCAAAAATGTCCGCCGTGCATAATCGCTTGACCTGTTTTTCTGTTTTCAGATGAAAGATAAATATATGTGTGGCATTTTTTTGAATCGAACTTCTGCTAAGTCGGTCTTGCAAAGGCTTATCTTCAGTGCAAAATACCGGATCGGTGAGAAGGATGTGGCCATGTGGGTCAAGCACTATATAAATTTACGGCATCAGTCCCTGACCTTACGTACAACGAAGTAAAGGTCTTAGTGGGCGAAAGTGTATATTTGCGGTACCATAACAATTGATCACACAGTGTTCGCTAGCCACCACGCAAGAGTTTTCGGAGCTGAATTTCGTGCTGTTTTTCTTACTGTCAATTTTTCAGGACTTGACGTTATCTTACTTTTGATATCAAAGTTAGACATTTCACATCAGTGCCTTACAAAATTTTTTACTCGCACGGAAAGGGAACCAAATGTGAAACTGCAGTTAACAAAATCCAAGACCAGAACTGGCTGAGGTGCACAGGCTACTGTCGTGCAGTTCGATCCATACGTCGCAAACCATATGTCATGGTTCATGTTGATAGGACGCAGATAACGGTTTCTATAAAACAGGCTTCTCCCTCCCTTGTGTCGGGATCGAAAGTAGACCTCCGCGAGCGTCTATGCAACGCTCTTCACAGGCCCCTTGTTACTAGGGACAAAATAAACAAGAAAGCTTGTTCGCTGATGCTGAATACACAAAGCCGAGAATACCCGACAAGTGCCCGCGAAACCAGACAGCTACGGGAAATATAAGACCCCGGAATGGCGTAAAAGTGAAGCACTTCGCGATGGAAACAAAAGAGCGTTTTTGTGCAAGGAAAAAAAACGACAAAGCACATCAAGCAGAAAAGTTTTATTTTCCAGTTCCCTGGCCAGTTAGCGTTTACTCCGTGTCTGCTCCAGAGTCTGCTTGCTGGACTGCGTTGTCGGTTGTGCCGTTCGCGGCATCGTCTGCTGGTTTTGCTTCGGCACTTTTCTCTGTGGCCGCGTTTTCTGATCCCGTGACATCACCGTTGCCTTCAGGCGACGTTTTCGCAACCTCCTCGCCGCTTGGCTTCGGTTCTTTCGTTTGCACTTGTTTCGTATTGGAGCAGCCCATTTCTACGAGGTAAATTATCGACAAAAGAAACTTTGTGGACTTCAGCTAGAATGTTTCGGGTTGTGTGAAGCTGCAGAAATGCTCCTACCGGGAAACGCACTGCAAAATTATTTGAAAATTGAAGCTCTTGCCTTTGGCGAACACACACACACGATATTTGTAAGAAAAGTTTAAATTTTCAGTACAACCAAGGTTTAAATCTTCATGGCACTATGAATTTAAATCTTGGTACGTGTAAGAAGCTTTTTTGATAAGCGTTAAGAACTCAAACGCGTCAGTTTCTACGAATCTGCCGAGACGTACGCACGTTGTGAAGACATGAGTAACATAAAGCGTACAATAGAGCTGAAACACCTGGATCTTGGCGTTGCCACGAGACGCCAATCTGCCACAAACATTCCCATAGTCAGGCAAATACTGTAGCATAAACTAATCTGCAGTACTTGAATGTGCCGTACGTGCTGTACCGATAGACTACTACCGGTGAGCCTTTTGCGCGGCAGTCTTGCTTTTTCAACCCGTTTCCAATCACTTCACGAATCTTCTGCGCCTTTTGTGCAGCAACTAAGTTTCCGGAAGTAAACGAAGAAACCTCAACAGGGTGTTGGAAAGTTAACTTTTTCATCAGTTTAATCGGCGGTTCAGCTGTGATATTAACAGTCGTTAAATCAACAATAATATCGGCTAGATAAAATTCCTCGAACTACCTTTAAAATGTATTCAATTAAGCTAAAGCCTCTTTTGCAAATTCAGCTTTCCATCTCGTATGTAGTCAGGCTCGCAAGCTGCTGCTCTGTCCTTGTGGAAATTGTCATGCTCTGTGATTTGCCTACTAATCCAAGTACCTACTTAAGCATTTGTGACTTTAATCTTTATTTTCATATTCACATGGAAGCTTCCGTTCTGCCATTTATCACGTGAAGGCTGATTTTGAACTGCCGTGCCAAACTTAAGTCTCTCAGCTTGGGCTGAGAGCCTTTCTTGGTTGGGTCGGCGAAACCCTTTTCCGCAAGGCCGTAATCGAACAGCGTCAGGACAATTAGAAGACGAGGCAAGTGCCCACGTGGCGAAAGGATAATTGGACCGGTAACCTGGGAGCCCGGCAGGTCGACAACATTTGACAAAAGAGCAACGTCGGACCTACTGTACTGTGATAGTTCGTTTTACCAAATTACATTACTCCACAGCCGAATTTCACACTTTTGAGTTTTCCCTGGGCCGATTTGTCGCTTTGCCCGCTGCTTATCACCGAATCGCCTGGGAGAGTGCTAATTATTCCTTAACGTATTGTAAAATGAGAACATCGCTGTAGAAGACGTTGTTCAACCAAATAAAAGATGCTCAAAAACGTCNACTCCTGTNATTGCTACGGGCTGTAAAACTCNCTTGCAGGCCCTCGCATGAACTTGACCGCTCGGTTCACGTTTGAAAGGAAAACATTTGGTTATCTCAAGGCGCACCACATTCAAAGCTTCTGGTGCATTTAGAAGTTCAGTCGAATAAATAATTATCCCATTGGATAATTATCCAGCAGGAGAATAATTATCCAACTGAAGGAATAAAACAGCCTATGCTCTCTTGACCATAGCTACTGCCATATTCTTGTGTGCAAGTGCAACCAATAAACAAACGGAAGCACCCAAGCACTCTCCCAGGCGATTCAGTGAAAAGCAAACATAAAAACGTACAAATACCACGTGCGTCTGTGCCAAGTGAGAAGCGCAGGACGTCGGGCCTGAATCTGCTTATTTTGAGACCTGCCACGACCGCGAATAGTGCTTGTTTGACCTGTTACCCGTGGCGACTCCTTGACGATCAAAGCTGCGTACGTCGCGAAATATTGACAAGGTTCTGACGACGAAAAACCTGCCACTTCAACTCCAGCAGAGCGCTGTAAAAAGTTGAGCAAACACGTCTTGAAAACTTTCATGGCAGCGCAGTCGTTCTGTTGATTTTAGAACACCGCTTCGTCCTACATTATGTCAAGATCGTTACGCACGTGCCCACCAGGTCTATCAGACGCAATGGATACATTGCTGCTGCAGTTGAAGCTGAAATTTATTTCAACACTCACTACATTAGTGGCGTATTTTTAGCCAAGGACCAGGCGACGTGATTAGATCTACCTGATTTGATCGCACTTTAGTGTGGAGCCTGCAGAACTGTAGAAGATTGCTGAAAACCATAATATTTTTTTAAACCTCCTGGGGCTGCTACCCTCGTTAGCCCTCGGCAGTATACGTGTATTGAAAATGAATGGATTGAATGAACGTATTTGAAACAGATATTTACAACATGGGTGTGTAAAGGCCCTACGACTACGTGAATAGTCGCACTCTCACTTGACAAACGGATGACGTCAATCGTTATTTTGGAGGTTGCCTCTCACGTTTTTCACTGTTCAGAACATGGTTGCAACTTACCCGGTGGCAAGTGGTTGTTTCTGAGGCAGACCGTTGCGCAAGCACGGTTCAAACACACTACTTTCTNGTTCAGTCTTTGCGTATGGAATGGTGCTGGTACGAAGTGAGTTTTAAACAGACAACAGCTGGATAGACATTTTGAGAACTTGCTCTGACCTCACTTTGTCTTATGTTAATTGAAAAACAATGTCAATTGCAAAATTACTCACGAAATTATACACTCACCACGCCCAAGAAAATGAGTTTCAGTATTCATGGCAAATTAACGCCCAGTAGGCTAATTTTAAAATTCTAATAGCGATTACCATAGCTGCTATTACATGCCGTCTAATCAAAGCGTCGTAAAGAAAATAAAAAATCGAAATTTTTATTTTATTTTGTGATTACGAATGCATCATACGGATCACCTTGGCCACATTGCTTTATCTTTTTATCGAAAATACGCTGAGAATCACAATTGCTTTCTTCGTTAAATCATCCTTTTTCGACAACAATGCTGAACAACTGCTGGCAAGACTTCACATCCCGCGGCCAAGCATTTACTTACATCCCTTTAGATTAGGGAAAGCCCGCCCAAAAACTCTGTCCGTAGTGGATAGCCGCTGTTTTGTCGATCGGAAGCTTATTTTGTACAAACCATCTTTCAGATTGCAGTATAATCGCTCTAAAGCACAAAAAATGGCGAAACTTCTTTAACGCTTTTCAAGTCAGAGTTTAACTTGAGCGCTTGGCCCACTGTGCCCGAAAACAGCTGCTACTTCGTATGCCTTTTCATCAGCGAAAATACCACCTGCTTTTGATAAGACTGCCAAGTTGAACAGAAGCGCAAATTGCTCTTTGTCTATCTGCTTTGAGACGTACCAACCAAGCACTTGGCCGACATGTCCACCAACACCAAATGTACTTAAGACCACCGCCATAAATGAACTCACTACGCTTCACAACTTCGAAATCAGCGACTCGCCGACTGTTATCCTGAGTCTATTTATTGGTTCCAGCAGAGTGTGCGTACAAAGTAAACAAGCGAAGAGGCACTCACCAAAAATGAAGCGGGTGTGCTGTCAGCGCGTCTGACGCAAGGAACATGAGCTAACACGCCTCGACAAGACTGTTGTTCAAACCTGACAAAATGCCAAGCTAAAGGAAGATGTAGTTTTTTTTCCCCCAGAACGCATTGTTTACGAGCGTCAAGCCTTNTCAAGATTTATTGCCTGCTGCACAACCAAGGTGAGGAGCGGCTATACAAATCTCAGNACGGTAAAGAAAGGCTGGAAAAGTATGTCATCTCCAGGGCCTGCGAGAGGGGGTACACTGTACCCGAGCCCAGGAGGATGAAAGTGCGCACGCTACGTTTTTCTGTAAACAAACCTAACATTACTAGTCTAAGCCAGTTCCCAGCATACCAATTCACCTATTTCTAAATCTTAGCATGGTAACTATTTTACTACATTCTCATTACAATACAAAAAACTGTACAAGTTTCGACGAGGGTCCCCAAAGCGAGTTCTGGTGTCGGTCTGCGTACCCTCTGGTAATGTTTCTCTCAGAAGACCCGGTCATCTCCCGTGCTAAAAGTATTTTTTGGGAAAATCAACTAAATAGGCAAGAGAAATAATAGTACGGTTTCTCGTGGTCAGCTTCTTTGTCTTTCAATTGTGCAGATAAAACTTTTCGCTTTAAAAAATTTCGATTGTAATGGAAAGCTTAGGAGGACGGTTTCGACGACCCGCCTTGTTTGAAAAAGCAACGCCACCTCCAACAAAGTAGATAATCCAAGGATGCTAAGACAAAAATATCTACGATGTTATCTTTTGCTCGCGCTACTATCACCAGTTGCTTAATTGCAACCTTTTAAGCCAAATGTAGAACTACCGGTGGTATTAAAACAAGTCAACTTGCGACTTTAATTAGCTAAGTTGAAATAGAATGTCACATTGACAGCAAGAGCGCCAAATGAAATTACCGTTCTTGCGATCCTGTAGTTGCAACACATTTTTTCTCACAAGCCTCTCTAAGCTTCCCCGTGCCATGCTAAGTGACCTTTTAGTACGACTGACGTGTTGTTCTCTGCATACAAGCGGAACAGTGATGATGAGTGGTGTTAGAAACCAAAATCAACCCGATTTCGTCCACTTTATTCATAAATACCATACGATGATGCTCCATTGTCGTGAGGTTAAAAATCAAACGATTTACTTTGCTTCCCTGCGCTCTCTGACGACGCACCCGCACACGTGCCACGCACAATTTTCTGATTTTAGTCGCACATGCACTAGCGCAGAAGTAGGTTTCTAGGACTCCTTCTTCTTTGTCCCACCTTTCATACAATTACGCGAAGAGAGGATAGCACTTCGGTCAGCGAGATAAGCAATCACAGCCGGCGTCTTATAAATATTTCAAGATGTTGGCGCCCCGCTGAGACAAACGCGCTTACATCAACCAGTTCGTTACTGGAGGCAACCGATGATGCAGCGATCGAAAGTACAAACTTGAGGTGTATTTCTGAAACAGTCATGTCAGCTTAAACTCACGTTTTGTTTAATTAAAAGTTTTTTTATCGACTTTGCCACAAAGAAAGCTTTTTCTGCAGATAAGTTCTCTGAGAAAGTGACGGTAAAAACTCACTGTCGCTTTCATCATATTGCAGAGACTGTGAAAGTAATCTCGGTGTCAATCCACAAATGCAAACATCCGTCAGCACCTAGGCCTACACACGTTTTGCTAAATAGAGAAGTCTGGATTTCCAGATGTGGTTGTCTGGTTTTTGACGATAAACGCTCGGCCATGTTGGTCTGCTTTAGCAAATAATTTCACGAAATTCCATTGTGAATTTTACACAATGACAAACTATGACATTTCAGGTTGCTACTCATCAGAAAGTTTAAAGGACTAAGCTGAGCTCTTGCAGTCTCATTTAAAATCAATTCTATTGGGGGAAATTTCTTTCACCTCGTGCTTTCCACTTTTTCGTCACAAGGCGATCGAACATCTGGATGACGTGATGTCTGAGCTGCAGAGGAGAGTTTATATTCTGAAGATGACCTTTTGCTCTTCCGAAATCTGTCCAAAGCCGTATGTTTATGAAACTGTTGCGACTGCATTTAGCCATGGCAGTCATATCAAGATAAAAGAATTGCATCATGCGTTGTTTTACAGTTGTTTTCAAGTTTGGGATCACTTCATTAAGGCTGGCACACATTAAAATTATATTTTAACTGACAAACGCCAAACAAAGCCAACATACTGCAACCATGAAATCAAAACGACACTTGAAGTATGTTTCACAAGCTAGAACGAAGAACGATTCCTGAGAATATATAGTAGGGGTCTCAAACTCAAATTGCTCCGAGGGCCAAATGAGGACTTACTGTATAAAGTAATCCGAGGGCCGCATTGAGACTACTCAAGGACCGAATTGTGACGCTGACGCAATAATGGCGGTACCTGAACCTTACTAGAAACAGCGTTTACATCTTATTTCCTGGGAAAGATATCATGAGCTATAGGCAAATTATTTCTAGCCCTCTCTACGTTCGCTTCAAAGAAACTTGTTCACTTCCTAGCCGAGCACTTTTAAACACCGGTAAATAAACTAAATAACCAAAATGTTATTATTTGAAAATTCCCGAAAAGCATCGCGGTCCGCACAAAGCGCCTTCGCAGGCCGCGTGTTTGAGACCCTGATGTATAGGATGCCCCTAACCTTGTGGTAAGTTTTCACTGAGTAAGATTGAGGATAAACAGCTTTTAATCTCTTTGATGCTCAGCAAATAGTCTTGTCATTCACTGCCTCCAATGCTTGGCCTGTGCAGCGCAAATCGGTACGAGATGATGTCATCACGGAAGCACGACTAAAGTGTAGTTACTGGAATAAAGTCTGAGAGAAGTCAGGGCATCTTTTATAAATTTTCGGTTTGTTTGTTGTGCATGCGCATCCATATTATAAATCCTGCTCCAAGCTTTTTTAATAGCTCTCTGCCACATCCAATCGCTTTGCGTTGATTTAAATAGCTCGTTTCTGACTGAAGGTTTTTCTGATTGAAGGTTTGCAAACAAAAGCAAAGGTATTTTGTACAACGTGGCTCCCCGTTTAACGCAAGCAATTTGTGGTTGACTTTAAAATTTCTTTATAAAATCAGGAAACACCTCTTCTAAGGTAATGATTCTTGTTGTCATTTTAATACTGTAGGTTGTAGCTCCTGAAACATTCACAAAACGCTGTTCAATTGATTGCAGAGTGGCGGAGATAGTTCGTTAAAATGTTCACAATGCCATGTTGGTGCGTAATGTAAAAAATCTAAAAAGACGGCCGTTTCGTCACCAATACGGTGAGTATAAAAAGCTGTATTGGAATGCTGTAAGCTGGAGATATATTTCTAAGCGCCTCAACTGTCCAGTCTACCTCTAGAATAAAGCCTTCCAATAAAATGTTTCGGCGTTGCGCTTGCTTCGCGGTGATTGAAAACGTCACGGCGTTTGCTATGCGATTAGCGTTGTTTAAACTTCCGCTCGGAGACCACTTCTGAGATTTTGGGGCAGAAACTCTTTCTGTATTATGACGGCGCCATGGCATACAAAGAGAGCGCGACACGGCAGCATGGATACGCGAATCAACAGCTCAAAACAAAGAACAGCGGTTTTATTTTGTTCCCGCACACCTCATTGAAGTGACCGGATTTACTACCAGCTCTAACTGAGCTCTAAAACGAGCCCGAAAAATTACCTGTGTTCGGCAGCGCTGTGGTTCAACACAGGTAAGGGTTTGCGTCTGACGAAGACCTTGATATGATACACTCAAGTCCAAGCTGCTGAACTATTGAGTGAAAAAACGATGATGTGCGGCAAGTGGAAAATCAAACGATTGTTTTCATCCGTGATATTTTTGTGTTTTACATGAACGAAAGTGTTTTATTTCAAAATATATCGTTCATAGTTCACCATCTTGTTCCGTAGCGTTTCCTAAGAAACATTCTCTGAGTGTGTTTAAATGCTTAAAAACACGAAGCGTTTTTCTAATTTATGTTGAGACAGCACGACCAGTTTAATATCTGGAATTTCTAGATGTTCCATTTTTGTGCTTATAGAAGTGTCCCCTAAACTATTTGATTTTCACCAGCAATCAGCCGCTGGTTTTTGGACATTTTCCAAATTTCTTAACTTGCTTTGATGGTCCTAGGAAACCGAGATAAGCGTTGTTAGTGAAAAATCGCCCATTGTTTACTTTGACGTGCTGACAAGCAAATTGCATCGTCCTGAAATGATGTTGTTTCAAAGGGAACGTAAATTTTTGGCATGTTACGCGCAACACTGCCTTGCAAATTGAATACCATTTACAGTAATTCAGCAATTTATAAGTTCGCCTTCGAGACAATTTTTATGAGAAGTAACATGAGCTTTTCGTAGCCTTTGCGTGAGTCACGTTTACCAGCATCTCACGCAAAACATGTGTTTCACGTTTTGCTCCAGGCAGGAGCCAAGAGCAGATCTAGGAGGACGATTGGGGTGGTCGCCTCCCCTGAAACCTACGAAAGTAACTTTATTCACCATGATTTTGTACAATTCGGAAAACAACATTCCCGATATAAGGTCATTTTACCGTCCATAGTTTTGTCACAGCAGTGTTGTGAAGTATACG
>JGI24158J21664_10014605_pt1 | contig 10294 bp, 8 predicted proteins | sample Ectturendosymbi3_FD_21664 | JGI IMG/M metagenome (IMG submission 21664) | reverse complement strand
CAAGCTTGTTTCAACGCTGGCAGAGCACGGTAACACCCAGCGCTTGTTATATATGGTACTATGGTAGTACAAACCACGCAGGAACGAAGAAAGCTGCTTCAATATTTCTCAAATCTCGAAAATTCATAACCGCTTGGTTTGATAACAAATTAACTGTTACAAATTAACTGTTTTCATTATTAATTCTATTTATAATTTGAAGTTAATTTTTAATATAATAATTTTCTTATGCCATCGTATGTTACTCTGTTCCTGGGTGTAACTTACAATAGATGTGCAACGTACAAATTCACAATACATCAAATAGGTACACATGTTAGAGCGTTAAATGTCTCTAGTCGTTGTTTCGTTTTCGACTTCGTTTGGCTGGTCGTGAATTCGTCGGTAACTTCTAAGTTGCTTTCTTTATTTTTCTCAAGTAATCGAAGTCTTCTTTCGTTGTTGTTTCAGGGTCGCAAGACGTTTCATGTTGAGGAGCCAAGACTAACTCAACAGCTACCACTGAACGCCGACTGGTAAAGCCTGCATTTCAGACAGGCTACTTGTCTTATGAGTGCCTAGGTGTCTCGAGATTACGAATGAAACTTTCGGAAGTACTGCGATTCAAGCATATAATCTTCGCACAGGAGCACAAGTCCCTCATGCAGAGAACAGCAGATATTCCACGACCCGATTGAATAAAACCTGGCATCTCTCTGTAAAGTCAATACCCATTACATAATAGAATCAGTTAATTGCACTGTGGTTTTTCTGAAGTGATAAGTTGTTGACTGCTGAAGACGTAAAGTTAAAAGGCTGGAAGTTTGGTATTTTAGTCACGATTGCTGGTAACCTTTGGGAAAAATAACAAGACAAATTCACGTTGCCATAGAATGCAAAAAATTAGCAACAGAATTTCATTCACCCCTCTTCTTTCATTCAACCAGGGGTGAACCATTCACCCGGTTAAGAAGCATTGCTATAGAGACTTACATCCAGATCCACTATCATTTCTCTCATTTTTTCAGGTGTTGGCTAGCGGGCCACCTACGGTTACCAGTTGGCCCTCTCCGGCTATTTCCCCCCCTGGCTCAAATCTCTAGTAAGGCCACTGCCCATGTGGCAACTGTCCCGGGTGAGAATTGTCCTGAGAAAACCACAACCCTATCCATATGCTTAGACTTCATTCTTTATTATGAACCGTCTAATTATTGACTTATGTGTTGATTGGTTACATTTTATCTAAATTCACCCAAGGTTACCCTCACGCCACTGGCCTCGGGTTCAAAGTCAAATCGTGGTGTTTGTCTACAGGACAGCCATTGCAGCAAGACAGTCAAAGGCGACCATGGGAGTGGGACCACATGAAGTCCATTATTTGTTATCAATATTGGAGTTCATGAATGGCTAAGCTTATCCCTTAGCCGCTAAGGGATTCGTACAGAATTCTAAATTGTACTCTTTGCCTTATCCAGTGGCATAATTGACGGGGGCAGGAGTGTGAACCGCCCCGCCCCCCATTGAATGCCAAATGTAAAAACCGGCCCCCTCTTAGCATATATTTCGGTACTAAGTATTCTTCTGGTTTTCAGTAGTTTGTTGTCTTTTTTTTGCATTTTTCGTAAGTTTTTCGGAGTAACCTACAGCAGCGCTCTTCAACCGGTGTGCACGGTGCACCAAAATATGCGTGGGGTGCACCGCTACGAAAGGGTTCACCAGCGTACATCACAAACTTGTCACACTAAACAGATACTTTTTACAAAAACTCTGTTAGCAAAAATCAACCATCAACCAATGAATGACTTTCAGGATTTAACCTAGAACAGGGGTAACCAACCTTCATGTAACTGCGAGCTACTTCTTGGGTACCGATTCTTGGGAGTTCTAAAAAGAGGCCAGAAAAAAGCCAAACAAAATTTGTAGGCCAACCAACTTGAAACAAAGCCAGATTTCTGAAATTTGGCCTAAGAAAAGTCAATCTGGCAACTCTGACCTGCCCTTGCAGGCAAAGAGCGGACACGAGTGAACTGCTAGCTCACCACTGCATGATACCAGAACAGGGAACCTGGCTCTTGTGCAGTGTCATGCCGTATAACAAACTTTCATTGGAAGAAATCGGAATTGAGCTGCTGATTTCCAGTTTCCTAGAAAATTCTGGTGTAGCCACAAATGTCCGTTTTGTCCCTCTCTGCGAACGCCCACGGTCACCACCAAAACATGAAGAGTTCTTACTCAAAATCCAACTTTGAACAAGCATGTTTAAAAGGTCTTGGTCAAGGTTTTCTATAAAATTTTGGTCAGGTTTTCTTGAAAATTTTGGTTCTTAGTCGTAATCTCCAGTGAGGGGCAAATGCCCACGATTTTGAACTACCACGAGTTCAATACTATTTGCTTGAGTTCAGTGTAAAAGCGCACGCAGAACAGTGATTCTTTTCGTATTTATATGTTCAGAAACGATGCTGGCCTCAAAACAAATAACAGAAATTATAGAAAACCATTCTGAACTGTATGTGGGCGCGAATAGCTGCAATAAATTTGTTTCAAGTCGATCTTGGTAAATCATGACATTACTTATGATACTGTTATGTAAGGGCACCTGTGCCCCCCCTTTCAAAGGGCAATTCTTCCGTAATGCCCACCTGTTCCGGCGTCCCTGAGTATAGACATCAACATCCAGATTCGCCATTTCTCAACTTTTTTCTGAGTGTTGTCCAGTGGTCCCTCAGGTAAGTTTCACCTCCCAGGCTCAAACTTCTAGTTACGCCACTGGACTAAGCTATTGAGTATGGATTGCGCATTTTTTCAATGGCAGGCTAAGCACGAAAAGGCGGCGTATTCCATTAAATGCTTTGTAGCAGAACCTACAAATCTGGCTTTTTTGTTGGTGGGCTTTGCCCCATGGTGGCTACAGGATCGATCAGATACAGTAAAACATGGGTCACCAACACGGTACCCGCGGGCCTGTTTTGAAGAGCATTAAGATGAGTATCGTCTCATAGACAGGGCCGTCGCGGGGACCAGTGGTGCCCGGCCGCCCCATTTCACGTTTGGCCCACCGGTTGCTGCATACATCCAATACTGTATTTTAAAAATGTGCCCCCCCTTTCTGCTACATCCTGGCGACAGGCCTGCTCATAGATCAACATCCTAATTGATAACATAAAGGTAAATTGACCAAATTTTTATTTCAGAAGTGTGTATCAAACTAATAGCCCTTAGCGTGAATCGGACCCAAGTAGCTCAGTTACATAAATGTCGGTGACCCCTGCAGTAAACCTCGGTTAATCCGGATCTTGGCCAAAACCGGATAAAACTGGTGGTACGAATGATTTCTAACGTGTTTCTTTATAAAAATTTTTCGTCTATCCGGATATTTTAATCCGGATCTTCGACTTGACCGGATAAAATCTGCTATTTCACATCTCATAATCAGAAATTTTCTGCGCTTTCACGCTGTTGTGTTAATGCACTGGTCTCTAGAAAAGATTCGGCAGCTTTCAGACGCAACACAAACGTGCTCACGATCACCAACGAGCGCATAGAATTGCGATAACACCGGCTGCAACTGAACGAAACATCCGACTAACCGTAGACGATTTTTACGTCACACACGCCGGCTTAGCATATTCCCGTGAACATAGCGCTCAAGGCATGCCGACGCAACACGGTTTCAGTCTACTGATCAGTGTTGAGTGCGTGCGTGTAAAGCATTATCCCCTGAGTGCGTTGTATGCGGTAAGATGTCTGGAGGGCATTACCTTCCAAACAGAGTGCCTGCTTATGGACCAGTCGCAGAAACATCTGCGTCACTCCAAAATCCCAGATTTATTCGCAGCCAAGTAAATCCAAAATATGAACTTAAGGTTGTTCATAACTGCCTGAATATGGCGGTTACTAGTCTGATGTACCATTGTAAATGTATCAATAAATTCGTTTTACTTCTGCGAAAGCCTGCTGTAGGGTCGTAAATTGTGTTCAATTACGTGATTTTCACCGATATCTCAGTATTTAGACGACCTCAGGCCAGGCCCGTAACCAGCTTGGGATACCAGGTGGGGCGAAGAGTTTTCTGAGGGGTACAAATTTTTTAAACTACTGTATGTCCAACACATTTTTCCAGGGGGCGAAAAAATTTTTAGGGGGCTTCTGGTTACAGGCCTGCGTCAGGCTAGAAACAACCATCTTCCGTTAACCCGGATAAAATCGTCGGTCAAATCGAATCCGGATTAACCGAGGTTTAGTGAAGTTTTATGTCGCTTTATTCCAGAACTAAAGGCAGCTTCACACAGAATCCGGTTACGGCTTACCATCGGGCTTATGGCCAACGGCAGTCTTCCCACAAGTTTCGCTGGCAGTATCCGGGTGAAGTTTCTCGGTTTCGACCGGCTTCCGGTTACTTAAAATTGTTTTAGGAAAGCCGGTCGAAACCGAGAAAATTGTTTTAAGTAAGCCGGATTGCCGGTGATGGTGTTCTTGCTGCGTGGGAAGACTGCCGTTGGCCATAAGCCGAATGGTAAGCCGTAACCGGGTTCTGTGTGAAGCCGCCTGGTTAAGTGCATATCCGTCGCGTTCAGCCGATCAGCGTAAACTGTCGGAACGCTTCCACTGGAAGCGGCAACAGACCAGGTTTTAAGGTGAAACTGAACTGTATTTGGGCAGCACACGAAAAGAACGAACAAAAATGAGCGGATAAACGAAAGTCTATAGGAAGCCGCCAGCCATTCAAACGAAGAACTCCGGCCGAGCTGAACGTAAGAATGACGCTGATTCAGGTTGCGCAGCAACCGAAGGCCTTGCATTTGAAGGGCAAGTCGCGGTCGAGACCGAGGCCGCTATTGCACGAAGCGCAAGTCAACGGTCGCTGCACGGCTGCGTCACAAATAACCGCTTTGGTGGCAAAACAGGTTTTACTGGAAACATGGCCGATCGCGTGTAGGTACACAACCATGATTGCTGGAACACCTGTCAACGTGAGACAGTCGGGCACTTTCTTGTTGATGAACGGTGATGTTAGGAAACGGGCTGTTCTGTCACCCCTTTCATGCATCAAGAAGCATGGAGGGGGTCAGTTCAAGTGCAAGTCGGGCTGCAAGCTTTGTGAACGCCGCAGACAAGAGTTGCGGCCACAGGTGTGCGGCGTAAAAGTCGAAAACGGTCGTCGATCGAACAAAATGGAGGAAATAGCGGAACAGCGTGGCAAGCTTCTCGAACTGAGGGAGCGCGGCTAAGAACAAAGGAACACTGTGCAAGAGCGATGAACTTCTCGATGATGACGGCGGCGAGCGTCAGTCCCAGCAATCGTCGTCGTCCCCGCCGAATCCTTGTAGAAATAAAAACGCAAAAGTTATTCAAGATGGAGAAATGCTATAAGATTAATCGAGCAATATGGAGAAATGGTGTAAAGTCAATTGATGGCAGAAATGAGGCACCGTAAATCCGGCCACGCCAGTTTAACGGAGACAAAACCGGATTAAAACCAGGAATACTTCTACGGAGACAAGTTTAGCGAACGTCGAGCGAGAAGTCACAAAATGAGCGGCGAAACAACCTGCTCGGCGAACGCAAGCGCCGCACACTCACCACCGCCGTCATTGTAGTCGTAATCGCCCGTTGTCCTCGATGTGGGGGGCTCCTCGCGCGGACCCCCAAAGCCCTGTAGTGAAAACGACAATGGCAGATGTAATGTAGGAACAAATACAATACACGAAATAAACATTAAAATGAATTATATTGTGTGCGCCTGCGCCCAGGCCCGCAGGCAGATTTCAAGGTTTGGGGGTTGGCAAAATAAGCTTTTTAGAGGGATAGATTGTTTTATGTTTAAAACAAATTTTTTTGGGCACAACAAATTTGGGGGGCACCGCCCCCAAGGCTACGGGTCTGCCTGCACCAACCAAGTTTTACCAAGTGCACTCAGCTATAATGTGCAGCCGCCTCAAACAACCGATCCTGGAAAACAACTTCTCGTTTGGTGGTAAGCGACACAGAATTTCGCCTTCGCACTTTCCAAGTCCTGAGTGGTCGCACAGGCCGTCGCGACGGAGGCGCACGAACGGAAATTGCGGCCGAAGCTTTCAGGAACATGAGCAACACACACCTGTCGTCCACCGCCGAAACCTTTGCGCGTGTCGCGTGACCCGAACCGGCCCCTTCCGGCGCCGAAACTGGTGCCGACCGCAGCGTCCGCGCAGCCTTCCAACCACGACGGGACCTCCTGGCTCGCCTGGTAAGGAGAGAGAGAGAGAGAGAAAAAAGGGTAAACCGCAAGAAAAAGGCAAAAGTGCCACAGAAGCTGGGCTCGAAAACAATTTCTTTTCTGGAAAGGGCAGAAACGCAAGAGACTGAAAAACGATCGCTGTGTGCGCTCATCGGGCTCCAGTTAATTATCGTTTAGGTCGAGTATACATCTTCGTGCGTGTGCAGAACAGCTGGGATGCTTGCTTTGAGTTATACGAAAAGTTATTGCAAGAAAATCGCATCGCGAGCTCACATGCATCAAGACGTCGACGAGCGATCGCGCCAGGGTTGAATTCTGACTGTCATCGTAGAAAGACGTGGCCAGGCCAAGGTTGCCGCATCGCCCGGTCCGACCAATCCTGTGCACGTACTCGTCGATTTCGGCCGGCAGGTCATAGTTCACGACTTGTTGGACCTGTGAAAGACGACGAAGTTGGGTACGGAAGTTCCACATTCACCAGCTTTGCTCACATAACGCTTGGCATCATCACAAAAGATCACTTAGATTAGGCTGTTCTCTTTTTTTCCTAGCACTTACAGTCGCTGATATTCCAACACCTGTATTTCTATCGCTTTACGTTTCCCAAATTTGAAACGATCGCGAATTCGCTTGTTTGTGTATTGTAATTTTGGTAGTGCTTGGTATATGTTTCGCAATTTTGACGTTTTTTGGAGATTAAGTTTTTTTCGCCTGAAACTCACACGCACCTCGATTTAGGACACAATTTTCGAGAATTTTTTTGTATTTTCAAGCTGTGAAATATTGGTGGTGTAGGACGTTTGCGTGTCAATACTAATAACAAAATTACCGATTTATTGGGAATATCTCTGCCACTGTCAGATAAGGTACTTCCTTCGTTGCTTCATCGCATTGAAACAACGTTTACGTTCATTTCTGCTGTTTGTTAATGTTAAAAAACGGCCACTCTTAATTATTTCGCAAAGGTGGTTGGACATCAAGGAGGTTCCCTCGGCTGGAGCTGTTAAAAAAATCTTGTGACACTTACGCCATTTCCTTAAAAGAAAACACTTAAAGACGACTTGCAAGACAAAAGGTGTTGAATTTAATGAACATTATTAATCTCCACGCAACTTGAATCATACAAACCGCCAAGCAGACGTTCCTCAACAACTGCCACCGCGTGCCGCACAAGTTAGCGTGGGAAGAGAAATTCGCCAGACAGGGAAAAAGCAGCATTAGCAACAACAACAACATTTCACTACGTCATCAACACAGAACCGCCGCAAGAAACTCTTCAACAGGGGGGCTTCACGTTTGTGCAGGGGACTTGACATTGTAAAAAGTTACAAAACGCTACTGATTTATAGTGTTTCATATTTGAATTTGGGGAGGGGCTTAACCCATCAAAGCCTCCCCGTGGTGACAGGACTGCATCTACAGTCAACAAGTGGCACCGACCTTAGGTATGTCCAAACCCCTGGCAGCGACGGAAGTTGCGATCAGGATCGGTCGCTTGCCGGACTTGAAGTCGCGCAGCGCCTCCTCGCGTTCTTTTTGCAAGCGATCTCTGCGAAAAACAAAACACGGATGAGTTGGAATCCTGGAATCCCGCGCATTTCCACGACGGGCGGAAAGCTCACCCGTGGATGCTGGTGGCGGGATATCCGTCCTGGCACAGCGCGCAGGCCAGGAAATCGGCCCCTCGCTTCGTTTCGACGAAGACCAGGGTACGGGCCCCGGTTTCGCTTACATCGGTCAAGAGTTCTTCCAGCTTGCTTCGCTTGTCCGCCTGATCAACCTACAATGAAGAAGCTGAGTTGGAGCTTTTTGTGTTTTTGTTGTTTTTTTTTCAGGTGGGAATGCGCGGTCCGCAATTACGTAGTCATTATATCGACCGACGTATTGTTTGAAATTCTGTTTGCCAGCGACAATGCCATTCTGCACGTACTGATCCTAATCAAGAACGAGTTTCACACTTTCCACAACGTAATTCGGCGATATCCTTTCAAACAACGCTTCTGCAATATGAAAGCTTCGAAAAACATTGCACATGTCGGAAGGGGTGAAATCCGCGACTGAACATCAAGATTTATCAAAAGATCACTTTTTGCAGAAAAAATATTGTAAAATATCAAATAACGTTTTCGTTAACCTTAACCCTTGCGTCAATGTCATTGTTTAATGTTAGAATTATCGCTATTCGCTAAATTTAATATCGAAGTACGCGTCCTACACAATTTTTTTAATCCTTTCATCACAGACGACGAAAATCTACCCGAAAATGTTTTTTCATTACATCTTGAAACAAAACTTCAAATGACAAACGCAAGAAAGCAGAAATACCTTTGAAGCACAAGACATTCCAATATCTTGACGCATGCTTTACTTTGGTTCATACCTCTACGTATCTCTGTTTTATTTTTCACAAGACGAAACACCGTACAGCCATATTATTGTCTTCAAGCCACGGCCTTGCAAGCGCCGCGACTCACCTGCAGAACAGTTTGCGTGACGTCAGCACAAGCTCCTCCCACGCGACCGACCGTCAGGAACAAGAAATCCTCGCTCAAGAACTCGTGCGCCAGCCTGTGGAGCATTGAAAAACAAGAGGCTGTACTTCACCGCACGCAAAGCTCAATCAAGTAGCGCAGCCGTCGTCGGCTAAAAATACAATTTACAACAGGGGTGGGCAAACTTTTTGACCGAGGGCCGATATCGCGACTGCCTGGGCGCTGGAATACAGTGCGATTTACGTAATCTATGCAAAAATAGGTTGTTAAAATGTATTGTAGTGGTATAATGACAATAAAATCACACCGTTTTCTTTACATTTTTATAGAGCTGTTTACAGCTAAGTGCTGCTGCGGAAGACAAATAAACAAGAGACATGTAGCATCCGATTCCCAACGCACTGCCGTCCAATCGGAAACGTGGTGCTTGAAAAAAATGTGCAAGGTGTTTGGCGGGCGATTGTTTGGCCACCCCCCTGCTTTACAACAACCGACTTGAAACAACAGCAGCTCTTAAAAACCGGCGACACCGACCTCTGAATTTCGTCCGGAAACGTGGCGCTGAACATGAGCGTCTGTCGAGCGGACTTCACTGGAATGCCCGGTGAATCGACCAACTTCCGGATCTCGGCTTCGAATCCCATGTCCAGCATCCGGTCAGCCTCGTCCAGGATTAGGTACTGCACGGCGCACAAGTCGACCTGGAAAGCGACGAGAGCCCGACCGACATCAATCAATCTGACACTGTATCGAACCCTCGTTTCCTGATATCGACCTAAGATAGGAACGTCTTGCGGGTTGTACAAAATTTACCGGTGCATAGCTGTTGCAACCGGAAGTTTCCGGTGCATACCTGTTGCAACCAGAAATACGCATGGCATACTGCTTCTGGGACGTTTTGATTGATGCTTCATTCACTAGCATTGGCTTCTACCTTTTTCGTCAGCTTTTCTCGCAGACACGAATCGCTGCTGGTGACCCTATTTAATTTATTTGTTTGTGAGCAGACACGAAGTCCATAGTATGAACACACACACTCTGCAGAACGCAAGTTGATAAAAACAGACAAAACAGAACGTAGTACAAGACATTGAAGCCGGCGGAATCACAGGGTTACAGACACTTTTTGCAGCTGAATTGAAAACAGAACCATAGGGTGACAGACACATTCTTAACACTATTGTTAGCTAACACGTAACACTTGTTACAGCACTACTGCAGAGTAGGGCGCCAATTCCTAAATTGGTCTAGTCTAGGTAAAATGCGAAAGCGTTGTGGCTTGACACGACATCGATCAAACGGGCATTGCAAAGTTCGATCACTCAATCACAGAGCAAAATGCGATTATAGCGTTCAAAGAATAGTGACGAATACAAACAGTCTGACTGCATCAAAGCACGTAACCATATGTTGTTAGATTTTCTGCATCTTTCGAGAAACAGGTACAAGTATTTTCGTAACAGAGCCTCAATGGTAGGAATGTTACATTGGACCTGGTGGCCACTAACACTCGCTCTCCAGGGCAGGTTGTATAGAACTCTGCATCCAAAATTATATGCCACACGCAATCTGTGCATGCATGACTTCCTGAAATTACACCATAATT
>JGI24158J21664_10014604_pt1 | contig 10295 bp, 5 predicted proteins | sample Ectturendosymbi3_FD_21664 | JGI IMG/M metagenome (IMG submission 21664) | reverse complement strand
AAATTATGCTTTTTTTGAAAAGTTAGGAATTAAGCCCAAAACTGGGTTTTTGCCCCATAATTTTGGCAACAGATGTGCTAGGAAGTCAATCAAGCTCTCTATAGACGCGGATTTTCATCTCGTTTTCAAGAAAATTTTGAGCCAAAAGAATGGGTCAATGGGTTGGGGCCCAGGGCCGGCCAAAGGTGGCTTACTTTTCCAAAAGATGTCCTCTTTGTGACGTTACTTCCAGAAAACCCCCCACCGAAACAAAAAATTGTTTTTTTCGATTTTGACTACAAGACTTGCTGAATCCGTAGAGGGTTTGAACAGCTCTCTAGCTCAATCGCCTGGCGAGTTATAGGATTGTAAAGTTCTACAAGAAAAGTGGCGCACGCGGGACTTGTGGCGCACAGGGAGTTCTGTTTGATTTGTCAGTGTACTTGTGAGTATGGAGAATTAGATGCTCTTTAAGTCGGCCGAATTGCAGTCCGCTAAGGGTCTTGAAGGTGCTCTGTGTCAGGTTAATATATGCTTCACCACTCAAGCATATCCGATCTTGCACGATGCCTGAATGATATGCTGCTGTAAGGTGTACGTGAGCTATTCAAAACTAAGACTCAAGTCACGTTCAAGAAACTGCAATGCGTCTCGAAAGACTCCGGCATCATATACGCGCTATAATGCCTGTCTGATGAAGCACAACCCGGTGAAACCTACATGTTCCATATTTTGTAAGAAACTCTCATCGCACTGCGCAACTTTAGTTGAAATCTCTCACCTTCACAAGGTGTTGCTTGGAACCAAAATCAGGCAACTTGAGCAACCGGCAGTTATAGTAAGTGTTGTCGGGAGGAATGGTGAAATTATTGTTGAGCAGGTCAAATGACATGTGTGTTTCATTACCTGTATTCTTTTCCATTGACCCAGTGAAATCCAATAAAATAAGGCTTTTTGTGCCTGAAACAAGTAGTTATTGTAAAACCGTTACGTTTCATTCATTTCAAACAAATGCAAAGAATTCTCAAAACGACACAGGTTTTCTTGAACATTTTTTTAACGCGTTTTCATCACGAGTTGAAAACGTTTCCTTTGTAGATTCCTTTAGGGGGTTGAATCGATTTAGAGATTGGAAATGGAAAAAATTGAATTTGTTTTGTTTTTGAAGTCTGAAGAAATGTAGAACTTGTATACATTATTGCACATAAGCCTGGCCCTTTACATCATTTGCACTGTTTTTTAGACAAGATGTTCAAACATGGTTAGTGCATGAGCGTGCATTTTTCAGTTTTTGTAATAAGTTATCAAAAACTCAAAATTTGAAGTGATGTTTTTTTGAACGGCGCTACACTGTTTAGAATCCTAGGCAGTGGCACTCGAATTTCTTTCAGGACGTCATCTGAAGAATGAAAATAAAAGCTAGACAAAAGTGATTGCCAAAGTTTTATTTGGTACCTTGCAAAAACGTGTAGGCCTAATGTGGCCAGACCTGTTTACTTTTTTGACTCATGTGAGAACTTGCCTTTAGAATGATACACCAACAAAGTCATTTTGAAATAGTTCTTACAAAGGTGCAAGTTTTTTTAGAACTTTGTGAAACTTGAAATATTAAACTTCGTTACCCAGATGTTTAACTTCAACTGCTCACCTCGATTTGTCGCTCCATGATAGTCTGCATCGGTGATATCGCTACCTTTTGGATCAGTGCTTCCAAAGGCGTAGATTACACGGAGTGTATCACCCTGGAGGGAGAAAGAGTGTATGCGAGCGAGCATTTTGTAAACAACAGCAATAATTCGTGCTGTTATATTGGCTTGGGGTAATGCATACTTTATTCGGTGTGTCGTTGACAAGAAGATTTTTATGTTTCAAACTTACATGAAACTTGGAGGTTTTCACTCATGTTATGCCCAGTAATTGCAATGTGTTTTGATTTAAATGACGAAAATTTTGGCGTTATGCGTGAATAATGGAGTTGTTTTGTCCTGATCTGATCGCGAAGGCCTTAGAGTGTTATAGAACTGTAACGATTTTCAAATGCGTGCCTTTAGACAATTTTGCTTGCTTTTGTTATCAAATCATTATTTCTATGAAAATTCCATTAATGAAACTTAGGTATTTTCAACCTACTTACTATATCATGGTTAGCCGGTGGTGTGCCATATCTTATGATTATTTGCTTATTTAACCTTTTTCCATAATTTCGTTCTCCAAATTTTTATTTTTATTGCTTTTAAGCTAAAAGCGATACTCATTTACGGCGCAGATCAGTAATTATGATAAATGAGGGTGTTAATACCACACAGTTCACTTAGATTTTCGTTGGCCATGAGCTCTACGCTTAAAAATACTGTGAGCCCCGCGCCGGAACTACATAAGCAGCTTCAATAAAAAGTTTAAGTTTGCGTATGATAGCAGGCGTAGCGCGAGGCCCTCTTCGGCGCGGGACCCGATTGGAAGCAATCGGCCCAATCGGCTAAAGGCTGGCCCTGATGACTACATCTTGGTTATTCGCATGNTTTCGGTTTTGCTGTATTTCAAGCTAAAATATTTGCGTTATGAAGAGCCTGGCATTTACCAGCAAGATACGAAATACAAGCAAANCAATGCCACGCTAATGAAAGTGTAGACTTTTACACTGGGCGAAGAATCCTATTCTGTTATTTGTTTGCACCTGTGCCTGTTTTGGTAAAATATATGAAATACGGTTCCTTGCGTGAACGCTGTGCAGTGTATTAACCTTTGTACACAATTTTCTGAAAAATAATTCATTATATCTTGCTGTAATGAAGACTACAGCATATTTGACCTCAGCAAAGCGATTGAAAATTACCTGACGGTCGTTGTAAATTGAATGAAGAAAAGGGCACATATGAAAAAATTATGGAAAATCAAGCCTCATTCACCGTAATCTCCTTGTCATACATATCCTCGCAAGCTGCAAGCTCACGTTTGAATTTGATCACTGTCCATCCATCTGACTCTTTCCCATCAAGAAGCTCGAGATTTTGCTTAACATCCAAAGGAGGAAAAGCGTTGCTTCCTGATATTCCGTGTCTGTCCTACAAAATTGTTAAGCATTCCACAATTAAATCATAATGTGATAAAATCCACAAAATTTCACGAAATTCTAATTTGAATCTAAGCAAAACTGATCGTGCGATTTCGTTCAACTTGGGTTTGGTGCTAAAAATGGCAAAAAACAACTCTTACAATTTTTGTGATTTTCAGCTTTATCAATGCATTCAAAATTTTTTTCAAACCAATCGAATTAGTCATTAGCACTATAATTAAAACTTGGTAAATTGTTAAAACCACCATAGTGGAATCAATATCAATAGCAAATGGTTTGTTCAGTAAAGCCAAATTATACTGTGCCCAACACGGTTTTTCTTATATTTCTGTTTTTGGAAAGACATACGTGTTCCATGCTTGATTTGCAATTGTGATTGAAACACTAACCTAAATGGTTACTGAGTTTTGAAGTATGTAGAGATGGAAATCTTCGTCTCAAAGGCACTCCATTTTCTCAGATGAAAATACCTGCATTTGGATCATGATGCAGCTCATCTCGCATCCTCCAAGACTCGTTACGCCATTTTTATTGGTCGCAACGCGAATCTTTCCCACTCACTTTAATTAAAGACACATTTAATTTGTGTGCTGCAAAACTGAGCAAAGGTTTTGCCTATAGCGGTTCGGTAACAAATGCAAATGAAGCATGTAAAACTCAAAAACAGAAGAATAGGTAAAAACCTTTGGGCACGGTACACAATCTGCCTTTACCACCCAGACGCAGAAAAAGTTCGTGATGAAACGTCAGAAGAAGAAAGAAATCAATGAAGTCTTACATTTTCAAGTAGCAAATCATTTGATTTTTGCTTATTTAGCTACCCGAATAAAGATCAATGTGCTAACACGCTTTCGTCTATATTTTCAAGTATATTTTTGCTTGAACGAGCACTTCGCAAAGGGCCTATCCATTTTATTTTCAACTTCAGTAACAGTGTGAAGTGTTGCTGTGACCTTTGTCGATGTATTTGGTAATCTCTTGCATTTCATGCCTGAGCTTTATATTAAAAAACAACTGCTTGCAACATGACAACTCGAGTCAGCTTGCAGAAAGAAGATACGTTTGCTTCACTTTATGCCGTGTTACCGTAATGGTCGCGCTGTCTTTAACCCATCCTACATGAATATCAGCATCAACCATTGACCCACTGGGAGAAATACCGATCCCGACCCATCCTCGTGTCAGAGCGTGGACCTGCAAAAAAGAAAAATGTTTTTTTGTGGATAATGCAAAATTTGCAAAGGAGATGCCTTCCAGTTAAAGTGGTATCTGTCATTAACAACCAACCTGTTCAACGGAGTTTGATAAAGTTTTTACGGCAGTTGACTATGATAAAAATGTGTATTTTTTAAACCTCAGATTACTGTGGCAAAACACTTTCTACCAAATTTTAACATTATAAATGGGTAAAAAGGGTTGAGATACAATCTGCTCAATTTGTCATTATGAGATAAAGCAGTATTTTTCAACCTTTAAGAGCCCACGGAAGAATTTCTATACGACTACCGTAATGTCATAGATTGGAATTGGCAGTCGTGCATAATACTTTCCACAATCAATTTCTTGCGAAACAGCTGATGATCTACCATGAGCACTAGTGTTACGTATAATGCTGGTTGAAAGTCATGATGCTAGATGATACCCACAAAAACCTTACAGACGTACTCCTGCTTTTTCAGCAGCAGTTCCCAGCTTTTTGCTTAATACAAACTTTTCCACAGAACTAGAATTTGATCTGTTTATGGTGTGAAAAAAGGCAGGAAAAAGATAATTGACATCCACAACTATATCAAAAAGTTTTTTTTCTGAGAGAAAATTCATTTGAAGCCTTTTTCTGAAGCGTTTTAAGATTTTAACGAAAGGTTGGGAATCACTCTTTCTGAGAAGTCTAATTCTACTTTGTTTTGGCATACGTCTAAATGGAACGTGATATAACAAGACAATTCAAATGCTCTCACTAAGGTAGATAATCACTTTATTTTATCGTAGCATACTTGCCTCAAATGTTATGTAGTCACCATCGAAATCCCAATATAAAATGACATGTTGATTTGGATCGAGCACAGCACTGTGTTGAAACTGCTGTGTGGATTGTGGTCTCAATGGCACAGTTTGTTGGTTGGCCAAATGTCCTTTGGTTAAATCCAAGCAGAGAAAGAATATGGCGATCGCATTTATCATCACGTGTTACTTTGTTCATACAACTTTTCTTGAACGAAAGGTTATGAAAAACAAGGTGTATTTTCACTAATCACTAAAATAATTGTAAATTGCCAAGTTTACGAAATGTAACAGAAAAATCTTTCAGGTTGATTAATCGTTCGCCTACTCTACTGTGAACAGTTTCTTTGACCAAGGTCATCCAGACACAAGAACATTGCGGGGCATTGTCTCATACCCTTTTAAAGAAAGGGCGGAACTGATTATTTCTGAAGCAAGTCTCTTGGTATGTTTTTTACAAATACACGAAGCCTTTAACAATAATTTCTTCTGTTTCAAAACTACGCACAACATTAGGCATTCCCACAATGCAAGAGGTTCTGTTCTGAATACTTAGCACCAAAAAAATATGTTTCAACAAATTAGCACCAAAAAAATAAAGTGTTTTTCCACTTGCCTCACTACCTTTGTTGCCAAGCGCGAACACAAATTGTGACATTGAGAAAATCGGTTCAACCTTATGGTGCTCAATCTTACGTTGGAAAGCGCTTCTTGTGCCAAAATGCAGAAGATTATCCGGTGGTGAATTACAAAAATGAACTATTCGCTGTCCCAGTTGTGGCGTGATACAGGATATTAAGAAAGAAGCTGCTGGTCTCCCCATGATTAGAAATCGGCATTTCTAACTTGATGAGAGGTCGGTTCACCCACCTTTTTAAGCTACGCTTGATTATTTCACTCTCGTAATTTTTGATCGGTGTGCAAGTGTGTAGCCAGGTTGGGAGGCCAACAGAAGAGTAGAATCCTCAAATTTTGGACGAAAATCGTTGAAAAAATTAGCAAAATTTATGATGCACGCGTAAAGCTTTTCAAGTATAGACAATTCTGTCTATCCTCAAATGTATTTTTTGCCTACTTTCCTCCCTGTGGGAGGAACGTGAATGAACCAGCACGAGAGTAACGGGAATGAAACGAACGAAAGGAAATGGAAAGAAACAGCCTGAAAACCACAGGCAAGAAACTTCACTACATCCAAAAATTTGAAAGATTCCCCAGATTAAAAATATTTAGATATTTCAATGAAAGATTTGCTGTTCGGAGCCAGGTTGTCAATCACGTCAGTGCTATACTCCCGTGAAAACTGTTTGTTTGATGAAAACAATTTATGAAATTACCACTTATCGTCAGCAGTACCATGGCAATAGATTTTATTGGTGTACAAGAGCTTGAAGCAGTTTGGGCAAAAAATAAGGATAAAGTGTGCTGTAATAAAAATGTACGAAATTGGTATAGCCTGCGCGCAGGAAATGAAATTTTAAGCACAGAAATAAAATTGACCAACAACAAACCAATGAAACGCCAACGGGTATACAGCATACATGCAGTACTTTTAGAGCATAGAGTAAGTTCAGCACGCACTGCCACATCTGATAGTCTTGGGTTCGATTCTCGGTCGAGTCATATCAAGGGTTTTAAGAAAAGGTACTGGCATCATATGCAGCCTCCTGATTGGCAGTAATGGTGAGTAGATGCAAGGAAAGACTCGCACAGCTGCCGTTGACTCTCCACCAATGCAGCATTCATTACGAACAAGGCGCTTGGCACCGACGCAAGCAGGCGAAAATGACCACTGCTGACACACCCACATGTGACATACTGAAGGAAGAGCAAAATATCAAGTAAAATGAAATTGAACTGACCCTAGATATTTCGCAAGACTTCCTGCCATTCAACTGTTCCAGCGTTCTTGTACTATTCCATGTTCTCTTTTATAAAGTAAAGCAAATAAATATTATGGAGGATTCAGAATAGGGAATGATATCAAAATAATACCAAGGTTAAAGGTTTGAAATCCTCTATAACGTTGCCATAGCCGTGAAACGTGGTACACGTAAAGAAGCAATGAATAAAAGGCAATTTTATGTCAATATTTTGGTCTATCATTTTTGGCAAGAAATCAGAAATCCATTTCGGCTCAGGTAACCTTATTTTATTATACGAGTCAGGATAAGCAGGGTATAATGCTACTCATAATTCGCCTACGACATCCTGGGACACGGGACATCCGTTATTTCCAGACCAAACTATTATTTTACTTCCATATGTCCATTGTTAATCACTTTCGCAAATTTTATGCAGGGCACCACCAAAAAGGGGTTTTTAGAGGGGATTATTTGTTTGTAGATAGAAAACGTCATGCACATGTTAGATCCGTTTTTTTTCATATAAAGTCATGGTGTAGGAAGACGCTTCACATATAAGGTATCGGTGGTTATACCTGGCCAAACAGGTTTTGCACTTAAAATTGCATTGGAATGTTAACTTATTAAGATATCCGGAATTTGGTACACATGAAGTCACCATGGGTAGTATAGTCCCCCTATATCCTATATACAGGTTTTCAGGGAAAAATTTGTGAAATAACTCTGGCACCATTCTATTTTTCTCTGAAAATCAGGAAAAGTCATGTAAGCACAGGTTTCTAACATTTTTCTATGTATATGAAATTAACAGAAGAAAAAGCCTCTGGGCAATGGTCTCCACGAAGATCCCTGAGCAGGGTTAAAATATTATAAGGCCAAGGCCAATACTTTATAATCATCTAGGTCAGTGGTCTTCAACATTTTTTCTTCAACCGTCCATCTACAGGAACTGTACTTAAATATCGCCCCCCACTTTAGCGGCGTACGTAGGGTTTCGCACGCCCGGGGACAAAGTCAATTTTGGCGCCCCCACCCAGCCCGTTCTTGGCAGCATAGATGCAAAGAATGAGTTGGGAGTAAATGGGCGTCGAAAGCTGACTCGGGCTCCGCATATATTAGTTTCTAAATCCGGCTGAAAGTTTTATATGACTGTGACGTCGCGGATTTGACGTCAGGACCATTGAACCTTGGAAGTCACTCATTGCCGTAGATGTAAGAATCTAATCGTATCGCGTGAAGCTATACATACTTGAAGTTTAGATCACGATTGAACACTCAAACTTAATACATTGGAATTTTAGCAACTAGTGAAAGAAAAGCTGCTATCATCTGCAAAAATCTTCAAGAATCTGTGATAGGATTTCATGGGAAAATATTTTCTGATAACACAGCATAAAATTGACCAGAGTTGCACAGTTGTTTTTTAAAGAACTATTTATCTAAGTCTGTAAAATCCTAAATGCAGTGTATCCGCTTGGTCCTGTTTCTCTAGACAGGCCTTGTCACAATCAGTGCTGGTGCGAGCTGTAAGGCAGGAGTGGTCAACATGTGGCGCATGAGCCAAGTTGAGCTCATTGGATGATTTCAAGTGGCGCATCCTTGTGATCGTAGTGAAGCAATATAGTAAACCTCCCCAATATTTTATAGTTTGTTTATTTCGTGCAAATCCCTTGTGAGTTGCCTGTCAGTATCTTGAAACAAGCTGTTCATGTTTTTTGGAAGAGAAAAACGAGCCACGTGAGGATAGAGCTCTTTCATGTGATAACAACCGGCTATTTGATCTGGAATTTTTAGTTAATGTTACTGACCATCTCAATCATCTGAATGTGTAATTGCAGGGCTAGAGTAAATTCTTTCCTAGCTTAGTAAATCATATCAATGCATTCAAGGTGAAATTAAAACTTTTCATCTCGCAGTTAGAAAATATGGATATGAGCCATTTTGCGTATTTAATGGAGCAGACTGGTGGTGCTGTTGCTAATTGCATTTGAGAAAAGGCACTGAAAATATCAAAGTGTTGCAAGACTCATTTCAAATTTTTACAAGACGTATGTGATTTTTCTGAAAAAGAAGAGTGAATTCTGGCATTTATAAACCCATTCTTACTTAGTTAACAAAAGGTAACGAAAATGCCATTTAACACACAATTGGAAATAATTTGTTTCAAAACAAACTCAACATTGAAAACTTAATGTGATCTGCTTTCTTCAGTCCCTGGTGCTTCTGAATTGATTATCTTCTGATGATCCTTAATGACCCCGTGAACATTTTTTAGATCTACGAAAATTCGCTGATATAATTCAAATCTACGAAAAACTGATATAATTCAAATGTGTCAACGTATTTACTTAAGATATTTCGAAGGCCATTGACGCTCCGGTGGAAGTTGTAGGTTATAAAATTTGTGACCTGAGTTTCGACAATCATGTCCATGGAGATGCTCAGTTTATAAGTCGAATTAATGTATAACCAGGGAAACCATTGATCTAGAACCAAACATAACGGCGATTGAGGAAAATTTGATTTTATTACCTAAAGAGAAAACAATTGTCTCCGTTTGCACGACTTACATCAGATTATATGCTTCCCTAGTTATATCCAGGAACCATTGACTTCAGCAACGTCTTATTCCCGACTTCCTTCTTGTAATAAATTTTTTTCGCTTGATTGTTTCTTGAATCCATGAAATGCTAAGCCTTCGCTACAAAATCAGCTTTCTTAAAATCCCAACCGGAGTAGACAGCATACACCAGGCCCGTAACCAGTTTTGGACACCAGGGGAGCGACGAGTTTTCTGAGACTGGCCCAATTTTTTAAACTATGTTCAATAGTTTTAAATTATGTCCAACATGGGCGTCGGAAGGAGGGGGGCAAGGCAGGGATTTGCCCCCTCTTGGATTTTGAAATTAATAACAAAAAAGTTTGATTTTTCAATTTCAAGGGGTGAAAACCAAATTTCATCACTTTTGGCCGTCCCCTGGAAAAATTTTGGGAAAATTCCCTACTGGTCCATCCCTGCAAAAAGTCCTTCCGACACCCATGATGTGCAACATATATTTCCACGGGTGTGAAAAATTGTCAAGGAGGCTTAGACCCGGCTCCACCTGGTTACGGTCCTGTCTTACTTTGCTAACAATGTCTGATAGTGCGTTTCGTCTCTGTGCTGCAAAAAAAGGTTGTTTTCTTAGTTTCAGGTGGGAAAAAACAAATTTCACCACTTTTGACATCATCTGCAAAAGTTTGGAAAACTCTTCTGGTGGCCCCCATGGAAAAAATCCTTCCGATGCCCATGAATGCAATTGCGTTTGTAGACAAAATGTTTTTCATTTCCAAAAACACTTGGTTCCCACTACTGAAAACGTTGCCCTTGGCTTTCTATT
>JGI24158J21664_10014602_pt1 | contig 10295 bp, 6 predicted proteins | sample Ectturendosymbi3_FD_21664 | JGI IMG/M metagenome (IMG submission 21664) | reverse complement strand
TGTAGCGCGAGCAAGCAATAGTAAGAGAGATTGCGAGCATGATCTCTATTGTTGCTTGCTGCCATGGTGCGAAGCTTTGCGCACATGCTGCTCGGGATTTCCGATCGCAACACAACCATGGTTTTCTAAATTGAAAGGATTGATGATATCTGTTGCAAGCCGCATTTGCTGAGTTTAAAAGTGTTATTCTTGGAAACCAAAAACTCAGCAACTCCAAATATACTCAGGCATTTCAAGTGATTTTAAATGTTTGCCTGCCAATGTGTATTGGTACATACATTTGTATTGCTAAAAAGACTACCATTTCTGTTACATACCTCATGAAGGAAGATTAATGTGAGTTGTTTTTGTTCCAGGGCACAGTCTGGTACAGGTAAAACAGCAACTTTCTCAATATCAGTACTGCAGATGATAGACACACAGCTTCGAGATACTCAAGCTCTGGTTTTGTCACCCACGCGTGAACTTGCACAGCAAATTCAAAAGGTGATGCATGAAAAATTTCTATGCATGGCTTGTGTTGTTTTGAAATAAATAACAAACACATTTGTAATTCTTGAAATTGTTATATGTGATAGGTTATACTTGCTCTTGGAGATTACATGTCAGTCCAATGTCATGCTTGCATTGGTGGAACAAATGTTGGAGAAGACATCAGGAAGCTTGACTATGGTCAGCATATTGTATCAGGAACCCCTGGAAGAGTGTTTGGTGAGTCTATGTTTTTGTTGTGGCCATCATATCAGTTGCTGAGCCACTGATGAATGGATAATTGTACTGTACCTCAAAATAAAATACACAAATTGCATTACCAAAATGTCCCCACTTTCAGTTTTGACTCTAGCCTATGTAGATCAAGCGCGATCAGCATCAACTGTAAAAACTGCAACATTTGCCCATTGTAAAATATTTTTAACTGAAGGTAAGCGTTCTTTTTGAATGTATGCATGCTGTAATCTTGTTCCAGGCTGGGCATTGCTCACTGAGTTTACAGGAAAAGTTAATCAAGTCATATTCTGTTTTGAAGTAGCTAACCAATCAGCAAAATTTTTCATTTTTTAGCAAAAATCCATTTCAATAAACATTATACGCATCCTCAGTCCTGAAATCTTATTCAAATCGAATAATAACGAATATTTTCGAGCGGGTTGAGGGAAACTTTTCAAGAATGCACTTATTCAAGTGCGGTATAGACACCCTTATGGGGAAAGCAGCCAAAAGCTGAAGAACGCAACAAATAGATTAATTTGTGTGAAAGAGCTGGAAGAGTGCTTTATGGAACAGGCAAGAAATGGCTGTCTAGCTCAGTTGTGATCCAGGTTCGTTGTTAAAATTTGCGTTGTTGTAAAAATATATTGAGAAACGCTGGACGTAAAAAATATGTAGATACGTGAGCGAGTCATGTTTGAGGTGAAGTGATGTTTCACTGTAAAATCTTTCTTGTGCTGTCATTTTTTAAAGGTTTTGCCGTGATTTGATTCACCTGTGTGCTTTTTGTGCTCACCTGCAGACATGATACGCCGAAGAAGTCTTCGAACGCGCTCAATCAAGATGCTTATCCTCGATGAAGCGGACGAAATGCTGAACAAAGGTTTCAAAGAACAAATCTACGACGTTTATCGCTATTTGCCTCCTGCTATACAGGTTCGATCATCTAGTCCAGGGGTGCACAACACAGGGCACGCGTGCCCAACGTGACTCGCCATAGGTTTGCAAATTGCACGCAAGTGATTAGGTACAATTCGCGTTTATGTCGTTTGAATTTAAATCAGCTAATTTACTTAAAACGCAAGATCCGTACTACGCATTGCCAATACTCATAAATAGTTGTTTGTGTTACAAGGAAATACGTATTTACAATAGCAGCAATTAGTTGAACATGTTGTGGCACTGGACTTAGATCGAATGAAAAACTTTGTCGCGCAACCCCATTTTAGTTGTGCTCTGGTACCTTCATTTGATTAAGTCTATGTCACGAGCCACGCAAATACCCGCATATATAAGGAATGTCTATCGAAAGGAATCCTTTCATGGCCAAAAATCAGACACTACGATCTTATCATAGTATATATATTTCGCCTACTAGGTAGGCATCATCAGCTCTTATTCAAACAGAATCTATATGGAATGTTTTATAACCTTCTGGTCAAGGTTTGCCACTGCGCTGAGGACTGAACAAAAACTCGACTTGTTTATAACTTCAGAAAGATTTAAGGTTCTGCAGCGTTTCTGACTAATCTGTCGGTTGAGATCAGAAGTGAGGATAATCCCTGGTTATCAAATGACGGCCAATCTTATCTAATTCAAATATCTACGACGAGCTTTGTTGCAGTTGACGTGTTGTACAAGACTTTTTATCAGGCGATGCTTAGATTCTTGATTCGAATGTCAACTACTCGATGTGGTTTATTAAACCACAGTTAATCTTTGCAGGTTGTCTTGTTGAGCGCCACCCTCCCTCACGAAATCCTGGAGATGACCAACAAGTTCATGACTGATCCCATTCGAGTTTTGGTAAAGCGGTATGTCAGCATCTTTCGTTTTTTTTTAATTTCAGTATCTATACGTGCAAAGTAAACGTTCTGCAGGTTTGCGTTGTTCTGCAGCTATTTACATGAATAGGAATTTTTTGACGTTTTGCTTTGAAACTCGGGTGAAATTGATTCGAAAACTATTTTTTCTAGTGATGAATTGACGCTGGAAGGCATCAAACAATTTTTCGTCGCGATCGAGAAAGAGGAATGGAAGTTTGACACCTTGTGCGATTTGTATGACACTCTTACCATCACACAAGCTGTTATTTTCTGCAACACTAAAAGAAAGGTACTAAGTGTGTTTGGACGCTCAACTGTCTTGAGAGAAATACCAGACTTAAGAAAAGAATGCTGTTTATTCGTATTATTTTCAAGGCTTATAACAAGCTAACTTATGATGTGAAACTTCGCCCTATGATTTTACGTGCTCATGTTGTTCCACCATTCTTCCAATGTTGAGTTAATGGCTAATGAGCGGCTACTATTGTATGAACTTCTGCATTTTTGCTGTTGAGCGGTTTACGCGACGTAAACAAATGCTTGGTGTGTAGGTCGACTGGCTGACGGAGAAAATGAGAGAGGCCAACTTTACAGTCACGGCAATGCACGGTGACATGCCCCAGAAGGAAAGAACTGAACTTATGAAAGAGTTTCGCTCCGGAACGAGGTACATGAACTTAACAGGGTTCTGACGGTGTCATGAAATGTTTGGAAAAAAATTAGGTCATTTTCCAGTCTTGGAAAGTCTGGAAAAAAACTTCTTTTTGGTCTGTTTGTACGGAAAAAGAAAATAATTTTCCAAACTTGATGTTTTGATATGCATTCTGATGATTTTGTTCTGCTATTTTTGATTAGATTGATAAATTTGACTTTCATTGTGTCAACTGTTACAGTGCTTGAATTTGACCTGGGTATGTCATTCTGAAAAGTTAAGTCTGGCAAAAGTCCGGAAAAAGTCTGGAAAAGGTCTTGAACACGTCTGAAAAATTATATTCAAAATTGCGTTGGAACCAGATTGTTGACTGACCGAAATCGACTTTCTGAAGTTCTTTCGTGTTAACATTGGTGGAGGCGTGACAGAAGTGTCGTGTCTGATGTAGGGAACAACCTGGGCCCCGGTATCAGCCGTCGCAGCCAAAGAAATCGGCCTCAGTGCTCAAGTTTCGTTCGCCGCGCGTTGTTGCTCTTTTCAGCTTTACTTTTTGTCAGTCGTAACTGTGTCAATAAGAAGCATCGTCCTTCAACGTCCCTGGACAATGCTTGCACGCATTCTTCATTTATTTCGATGCTTAGCTCAATCTGTATTATTTGTTTTCTCTTTTTTGATGTACGAGGAACGGACAAACTTTTTGTTCAGCTTTGAAGAAATGTTACTTGACAAAGCGTCAAACTTCTAGCAAGTCATCAATGGCTACAGTGCACCACGAAACTAACCTCTACCAAGCCGTGAAACAAAGGAACGAATCCAAAGCATTTCTACACTATAAAGTTTCTTTTTGTCGAATGCACTGTAAAAGTTGTTGCCTTTAGCAATTTGTTATGGGCTGGTAGCTTTGGCAAAGTCAAATTGACAGTAAAAGGTTTGTATCCAATTCGATTCATGATGTAGTCGGATTATACACTCAAGAAAGGCCTAAAACTTGAAAGCTATTTGAACATGAGTTTTCTAAGAAAACTATTCAGATATGAAAACCGATATTTTCAGTTAAAAGGTTAATTGGATGATCCAGGTGATTAAAACTTCGTGTTCAAGTGTTTCTGAAGTAACGTTACAAGAAAACCTTGTTTCAAAGTTTATCGTTCCCACATTCTTGTGATACCAACATTTTTGTCTCAATTTGTCTAGTTTTGAAAATAAGCAAAATCTGTCCGCATTAGTGGCATAAATGGGCCGAGTTATGAATTCATGAGCAGATTATTTTTGCGAATGTTAAATTATTTCTTGTTTTGACGCAGCTTCATTAACATGTATTTTGTGATTGTAAGTCTTGAACAGGTGTTAGTTGTCAAATAAGGTTTTCGGATATCCTGTTAGTCAACAATGACTTGTTTAAGATAAGTTACATGGTTTGCGGCCGTGAGTTGCGAACTTGCAAAGTCGGATTTCTATTATGCCATGTGCGTAAGAGGGTGGTGCAGCACAAAGATTTTCGAAAATTTGTTTAGTTTATATCCTGTTTGACATACATGGTACGACAAGCAGCAGTACTGAAGCAAATCTCTAATCTAGACTGTTTGTATCTCAAGAAAATAGATCGTCTCAGCAGGCTGTTAATGCTAACAGTATACTATAGCTTACATTGTATCAGCCAACCTTTACACGTATACCTGTGTCAAACAGGTTAACTAACTTTCAAAGCATGAAGCATCGTTTCACAAATCAAAAAACCTTTGTGCTGAACCGTCCGTTTATGCAAAGTTAAAATCATTAGATTAAAAAATTGAACACTTGCACTGTAATTTGCAGCTCTGATGAACCCATTGTGTCTATGCAGAACTGTTTCCAGAAAAACATCAATGGGTGGCTTTACGTTTCTGCAGGAGGGGGCTTGACATTCTAAAATTTGACAAAAACTATAATAATTTATAGTGTTTCATATTTCGATTTGGGTGGCTTGGGAGCTTTGTTTGGGGGGGCGGGCTTAGCCCAATAAAGCTCTACCGTGGCGACGGGACTGTCTGTGTACGTCATAATCGCCGCCTATTAATGTTGCTGTATCGTTGAGCCACCGGCCGCAACCATGTCAGCAGTTCAAACAGATTTTGCTTGTTTTGATGCAAATGAGGCAAACTGTTAAAATTGCATGAGTGTGGGGAAATGAACTTTAAAATATGACTTACTTAAATTGCCACTTCGGGAACACTTTCATTGTAACTGTGCCGCTCAGGGCAAAGACAGTTGACTTGGATTCATGTTCTTTTACCTAAAACTGACTTTCAAAATACAATAGTCAGGTGTAGAAAAGTTGAACCAAAGCGGAACGTCCACTGATTGTCACGATTAAATGCTGGCACAGCCGATTTTTTGTTTAATCACTAGACTTCTGTCATTGACTTCGGTCAAGTCCAGGGTTGCGGAGTCGGGGGTAAAATGTCCAACTCCGACCTTTCCAAAATTTCCGACTCCCGACTCGGACCTTTCCAAAATTTCCGGCTCCTTAACATAAAGTGAATGAAGTTTGGATGTCAACAATTTTGTAGCAACTCGCACTCAGTGGAAATCGTGGTACACAGCAAGAAATCTCTGTTTCAACAAAAGTTTCCTAAGAAATTGTACCATTTCAACAGGAATTCCTGTGATGTAAAAATGATCCTAGTGTTATTAGGAATCCGACCCCACCCAAAAACCTGCGACTCCGCAACCCTGGTCAAGTTCGTAATTCTTTGCTGCGTCAGTCCATTGGCGGATGAAGTTGTTAATTCGCAAATATAAATTCTTGACAATAGTTGACGATCTTAAACCCAACTTTTTCGCTGTTAGAGTTTGAACAGTACAAATCGCAGATTATTGGAGCTATTTTTCTGACAAAGTCAGAGGCGTTTCCAGCACTGAGCATAAGTAGACGATACGAGATACAGAAATCCGGTTATTTGCAGCAGATGCTGAATGTGGTGGCTTTAACAGCAAAGCCTGTTTTGATTATACTTCACTATTTTTCGTTGCTTTTCTTCTATTGACAATTTCGAAAACTACTGTGGCTTATGTAAAAATAGCTTGCGATATCCTGATAAGTGCTTTTGAGCATTTGCGAAAGCCAGGCGCTGTTTCTTGTGAGTATAGAACAGCTATATCCAACCCGCGGGCCGCATGCGGCCCAGTCGATGGTTTTGTGCGGCCCAGTTTAGGTCTTGGCTGTGCTGTCGCATAAAAGTGTCGTACATACTGACAACCTGTCTTTTGTTGATCATCTTAAATTTGACATTTTTGATGCGGGTGGTCCTCAGTGCCACTTTATCATGTCTTTTGCCACTGCAGTTAGGATTCGAATGCTTTCAGTACATTAGCTTAAGCTAAATGTAGTTTGCTAAGATCAAATTAAGCTATTCAATGTGCGGCCCTCATTAATATGTCATTCAATGTGCGGCCCTGGTTAAGACAGTGACATAATATTTGGCTCAGTAAGCCATATGGGTTGGACATGGCTGGTGTAGAACGTCGGACTACTGAAGTGCTTGCAATAGCAGTTGGACATTTTCTGCGTCTTTGCATATTTAACGATTTGTAAATTATTGTGTTTGGTCGGATGGCACGCGTTTGTCTTCAAAAAATACGTTGCCAAGTGGTACGATGTATTATGTTGAACGCTTTATAATCTATTAATCCCGAAGTATTAAGCACACATGTTACTGCTGTGTAAAACAAATCTATGAACGCTGTTGCATTAGCCACAGCTGGGTAAAAAATTTAAACCCCCGCCAATTATGACGTTCCGATCGTTAAGTAGCGAGATGTGAAGTGTCTCTTCCCTTTTGTTGATGGCTATGTTTTCCAACCACGTTGAGAAATTTTGTTGCTTCCGTGAACAAGGCATGATGTCTTCTGACTGAAGCTTATGAAGTGATAAATATTAGATAATTTTGCGTTCTCCATGATACTCGCTGGTGGGTCTTTCAGCACTTCCGTTCTTTATGCCAGTTTAATCACTTTGCATTCATTTTTGTCTTGGGGTCAAGAAATACGCCCTGTCTCTAACGTATGTTTCGCTCGGATGCTGTTAAGACCTGCCGTTATCAAAATGATGAAGGCAAAAGGACCGCTATGCTATAAAATGTTTGTGAAGTTTGTTACTAGTTGATAGTTGTTTTCGTTATTTTTTTGCTCGGTTCGTAATTCTAGGACACGAAGCCCTAGTATGGCTTTCATCAGAAAAAATGTTATTTTTTGTTTGCAGCCGTGTCCTAATTTCGACCGACGTGTGGGCAAGAGGTCTCGACGTGCCACAAGTTTCCCTGATAATCAACTACGACCTGCCGAACAACAGAGAATTGTACATTCACAGGATTGGAAGGTAATCTGTTTAAAATGCGGTCAGCTGTCGTGATATCCGAATTACGGTCGTTTCCCGTATCTGTCATGGTTGAGGAACACTTTTCACTAATTGTTTGGCTTTACTGCACTCAATTAATGCTGATACGGATTAGTTTTCGTGAAGCGTTTGCCGCGGTGTTTTTTTAATTATTTTTTTCCATGGTGTACAAAAGTTAGATGAGGATAACCAAACGTCAGTGTAACCGCATCATGTTTTGCAGATCGGGTCGTTATGGGCGCAAAGGTGTGGCCATAAACTTCGTGAAAAACGATGATATCCGAATTCTTCGCGATATCGAACAGTACTACTCGACGCAGATTGACGAAATGCCGATGAACGGTACAGTTTCTTTGTCATTTTCCTGTATTTTTTCGTCGTCGTTGCTGTTCAGCTTCAACCGATCATCTCTACTTGCCTTGCTCTTCATTAATGTAATCATGCTTCAGCGAAACGCTCAGTTGCTAAAAATATCTGTCTCCAGCTTTGGTTTGAATCTCACATGCACGCATACAAGGGTTTGCTGGCGTGAATGAGCATGGGGGGTGAATCCTGTTCGAAAGAGGCGTACTGCACTTTCACGGGATTTACGCTTCCGTTAACAGGGTTCGAGCGTTCCACCTCCCACCACACCGGTGACCCTTTTGTGTGAACTTTTTGGAGTAGGGGTTGAGACCCTCAACCAGGCACAGCACGAAGCATCTCAAAATTTGATATCTTGCACTGCACTACCGGCACTGTTCCCGAAGAAGAACAAGCTTCCCAACCCCGGGCCCCTTATTCCTAACCGTATTGGCTTGGATACCCCTCGTTTGCGGATACCCCTCGTAACCGTATTGGCTTGGATACCCCTCGTTTGCGGAACTTACAAAGGTGCTTGATGAAAGAGCAAATTCTATTGTGGTAAAAGGCGTACAAGAAAACACTCCTTCCGGGAGCCCCAGATTTTTCACGCGGGAGCCCGTGAAGAACCCAATTGTCGTAGAAGTATTTTTCTCTTATTGCATTGTTTAACGTCTTCACTCCCACACGCAACGCAGTAAACTTAAAGCATGCATGGCAGTAACAAGAGACACACAAATACACGAAAGAACACGAAGATGGATATGTGGCGGCAATAAAAAAGCATATTACGCTTGAACGCGCCAACACAATTGCTTAGATGAAACACAAGAATAGATATGTGATACTAACAAAGGTCACGCGCACAGATGGCGCCACCACGGTTGTTAAAATATAGAAGTGGCGCTGATCGTCATGTATCCGCCATGTTTGCGAAAAATGGGCAGTTGCATTAACGCTTAAGCGAAAATGACATCGGTGAAAAGCACGCAAGAAATCGAATAAAAGGTGCGAGTGAGAGAACCCTGTCGTGGTTGCTGTTGCCGAAATACGTTTGGGTCTGCATTTGCAAGAGATGCGTTGCTGCCGCTGCAAGCCTACGGTTCATGCTTATATATCTTTTCAGTGATTGTTTTACCGACAAATCGAGTTCACACTAGCAAACTTTTATAATTTTTTCGCAGTGGCCGAGTTGATATAACCTGCTCAACTGGACCCGCCTTGATGAGGAGGTCATTGCATCGACACCTGCACAGAAGCAGTAGTCGCTCTCGCATCCGCATTGCTAGTACTTTGTACAGAACTGCTGGATGGCTTGCCATGAGCGTGTGGTGCGCCGTCAGATTCAAACGCTCACCAGCTGATTGCCGGTTTTAGCCTCTTGCACGCTGTTTCTTAGAATGGCTGGGATCTCCGTTCATTACCGAGTTTGCTCTTATTACTGTAAATAAAAAAACAACAGTTTGTGTTTGTTTTTTTTGTATAATAGTGAAATGTAGTATGTAGGCAACATGCTCGTGTACTGTATACGGTATCTGCTCCAATTAACCTCGATCTTTTACCCGTTTTTGCAGGGTTGTGGCCGTCAACCAATCAATTGTATTTTTCGCATAGTATAACACCGACGTGTTTCAAAGGGAGGAACGCGAGGGTTGACGAAATGACCGCGAGGTCAACCTAACACGAAACGAAAGACTGTATTAAAGGAGCACGGTTAACGGATCCAAAAAAGGCCTAAAACGTAAGAACTGCAACAGACAACTTCACAATGGTCAGTTAGTGTCGAACCGATCAGTCAAACAGCAACTGGTGACATCATGTTGGAATTTTGGGAAGCAATGGAAATTATTCGTTAAAGAGTTGCTGCTCATGTAACTGCGTTAAAGTACGATAAGGTCTAATTGGTAAGTGTTCCGGCATTACATTCCAAAGTTTTAGATCCTTTGTAAACAGGTTGGAGCTGTTTACTGATCAGTTCAATGCGCCTCTGCTCCTAAAAGTTAAGACTCAGGCAGGATTCAGCATTTTTCGGATCGGGAGCTAGAGTCAAAAGTTTGTGAAAAGCCGGACCGGGATCCGGAGTCACTTCTTACTTTCGGCAGTAGGATTCTGCGTTGTCTCCGTAAACATCATCTACTAAGTACAAACACTGCGCTTGCATCGACGGATTCTGGAGTATAAAAAGAGTCGGATCAGGCCCGTACCACGGGCGCCTTCGACCCCCCTGGAAATGTGTTGGACATTTTGAAACTACTGGACATTGTTTAAAAAATTTGTCCCCCTCTCAGAAAACTTCTCCCCCCGTTGGTGTCGGGCCCAGGGCCGGATTAAGGGGGGGCAACGGGGGCAATTGCCCCGGGCCCCCCGCTGGAAGGGGGCCCCCCGTGATGAA
>JGI24158J21664_10014601_pt1 | contig 10296 bp, 8 predicted proteins | sample Ectturendosymbi3_FD_21664 | JGI IMG/M metagenome (IMG submission 21664) | reverse complement strand
ATCAGCTAGAACAGTTTCTCGTGAGTTTTACTTGGAAAAACGTGTCTACATTGGGCTTACTTCATATGGTTAGCTGAGGGTGTTGCGACAATACTTTGCTGCTGGGCAAAACTTGTCTTCGTGCTGTCAAACATCAGTCTATTGCGTAGAGCAGGTCTTCTCAAACTATGAGTCGCGGCCTCAAATGGGCTCGCGAAATGTAATTGTGAAGTCGCCAAACCAATTGACTTGACAAATCAGATGTAACAATTTTTGTAAAATTTACATGAAAATTGAAAGTAGGCCTACAGTGAATCTATTTCTACTGCATTTTCTTTTGAGGGGCAATATCGTACTTTATGCTGTGAGTTGTTAACTGTGATGTCTGCCTGAGCTATCAAATGATAATAAAAACAGGCACAACAAGTTATGCGTTGTTACACCATGATTGTTTTAACGTACTGGCCGATACTGACCTTATTGCATTCATTCCGGCATGAAGGCATGCTTCTGTTTAGACTCTAGGTCTACTCTAGGGGCTATGCTCACTGCTTTGAGAGCACACCGAGTGGTTTCAAACTATAGTTAAAAGCTTCATCCACAGTTTCAGAAGTACTTTTGACTGCGATTCAGAAGTTGGTTCCACAAACCATGCACAATTGAAACTTTAGGAGGGCACATACCTGCCATGCTCAGGATGAGTTTGCGGAGTTATTAAACGATAAACGTTTGCAACTGGAATTTTCAAAACAGAGTTTAGCCTATGTCATTTTTGGATAAGAATAAAAAATTAATGTTCAGTCATTTCTGATCTAGCCATTCACGAACTCTTAGACTTTTGTACAAGATATTTGTGTAAAGCGGCATTCTCAAAATTGATAATCATGAAGCCCAAAAACTGATCCTTTTTGAAAAATGTTAAGAATGTCCTTCGTCCTGCGTTGCCTTGTATCAATCTACGACTGATTGATCTGTGTAAAAATTATTAAGTGCATCCATCCCATTAGTTATGCTCAATAACTTTTATAAACTGAATTGTTTTTTGTTAATGGGGGGTTGGGGGTTAACCCCCCATTGAGCTTGATATTTTACAAAAACTTTATTACCTGCGCAAAGGAAATTAATTGTTTTCGCATACTTTTTGCTTGTTAATTTGTCGACTTAGTGCAAATACCACGGAATGAATTTGCATGCAAATTTCAAGGAACATTGTAAATGGGCTAAAAAGAAATAATTATAGGTTTCGGTAGGAATCTGGGTTATCGTCTGCATCAAGAAACCATCTCATCACTTTTTGCAGACCTTTCGTCCACTACGCATGTTTAATATTGTGTTCTGCGATAGTTCACTTTATCCGAAACAAATGCATTTATTTTGTCTGCTAAGGTTGATCAGCGCAAGCGCTGACCGCATTGGCTACATTACTATTTTCTGTAGCATGATAGAACTATTGCACGAGCTAAAAAACAGCAGTTGTTAACATAGAAGCATTCAAGCATTTGATAATGTCTCAGCAGGAAAAAAGGAAAACTAAAAATTTGCTGGACTTCTATAAATAACAAAAAATCGAAAGTTTTCTTGTGTACTACATGCGCATTCTCAATTCTTGTGTAGTTTAGCAAGATTCGATTGTTCAAACCAGGGTATGCGTCTGACAGTCCAGCCGCACTTTTTCTATGCTCGACTGCTCGTATTCGACAAGACATTGGCGCAGCCTCATTTTGCAGTTGTAAATTGCACTGACGAATTGATGAGTGTGTTCTACTCCCCTGTTTCAACGCGCAGCCTGATATTTTTGCAGTTATGAACTGTTGTATCGTAGCGTTGGGTGTATTTTCCTCCGATAGCCGAACTTGCAGGGCTAATAGTTTATATTCAGTGCAATGACACATAAAATAATGGGAGTGGGTGTAGAAAAATATGCATATCAGATCAACAAACTTCGCCAAAACGATCGTTTGGAACCATGGCTATGACGTCAAATCGTTACGTCACAAATAGCGCACACCAACTACAAATGACCACCATTTGCCACTGAATGAACCCCTCCCATGAATATTTTCTGCGTACGCCACTGCATAAGAGGGGCGTACTTTCACGCTTTTCAGAAAAACGGCCAAATAGGTCACACCTGCTTGGGGCCACCAAAACTAAGATGGCCTAGGGCTCCGCGCTCTCTAAATCCGTCCCTGCCAATGTTACGGCAACAGTTGTATACAGTGCTTTCCTTGTAAGAAAACTTTACACCGAGCAAATGTTTGTTTTAGTGAGCATGCATATTTTAAGACTGAGTTAGCAGAGTTCTAAATGAATTACAAACTTTGTGAATTTTTATTGTAAAATCTTATGAAAATACGAACAAACTACACATTTAATTCAAATAGCTAATTGTTTTCGTGCTTTTCCAATATTTTGGAATGTTGCAAGTGCGCGAGAATGAGATTTCACTGCGCAAANGGNCTGGTGGTTCTGCGCATTTGCGCACGTTTAGAGGAGCANTGGTTGCAGTAAATGCGCCTTGTTGGTANCAATGCTTCTTTTTTATTCATATTTCTTTACACATATTTTAACCCAGGNGTGGGAAAACTTGTTCAATGGAAGAGTCATTTGCAGAAAATCGAAAACACCAGCGAGCCGCAAAACCAGTTTGTAGTGTCAATACAAATACGGTAAAGAATGCAAGTTTTGCATTAAATGATTAAATGATGTGCAGTAATTGTCGGTATTAATATTTTTTTCATTTCTAGTCCCCGAAAACCTGGACAGTATGTTGTTGAAGCTGTGCGAATTAATTCTCCCAAGTATTCATTTTTCAGGGTTGTGCGGTGGTTTGATTTTGCGAACCTCATTACAGAGAAAAAATTCACATCAATATGTTGTGCTGTATACAGTAATGAGCTATACCGATATTTTAAATTCTGCATATTCAATTTCTGGAACCTGTCGCTAAAAATTAAGTGTAGAGTGGCATTGACTGAAGATTTTTTTGATCCAGATTTTCTTGCATTTCGGTCAGTTTTTTTTCTACAGCAGACAAGTTTGTGACAAACAGTTAGCCAACTGAACAGCCATCGCTGATACATTAACATTGAATGGATTTACAAGGAATGCGTAGCATGGTTTTAACTCTTGGAAATGGTCACATCTGGCTTGGAACTTCTCCAGTAGTCTTACAATATATTTTGGTATTCTTCCACTTTTTGGTCTGCAAATGCCTCTTCGCAAAACACCTGGTTCTCCTTCCGACAATGGGAAAATGACAGAATGCTTTTGACAATGTGTGTCTTTGACAAATTTTAATTTTCTTCTAGCAAGAAAATTAGCCCAACTTTGCTAACTTGCGATTTAGGTTCACTGTCGTTGTTATCAAATCGTGTCGATTCCCTGGTGACTAGTGTTCCCTCTCAGGTGCGCAAATGCGCAGAACTAGAGCATTTGCGCGGTGAAATCTCATTCTTGCGCACTCGCAATATTCCAAATTTGAAATCGTATATACATCACATAGCTCTGTCGAAACGTTTCACTGTTTGTATGTCTACATCAGGGGTCTCAAGCACAAATTGCTCCGAGGACCAAATCAGGGCCTATAAAGCAACAGGAGGACCGCATTATGACGCTGACGCAACAATGGCGGTACTTGAACCTTACAAGAAACAGCTTTTACCTTTTATTTCTTGCGAAATGTATCGTGAGTTATAGGCACAAATCATTTCTAGCCACCTCTATGTTCTTTTAAAAAAACTTGTTCACTCGCTGGCGGAGCACTTTTAAACATCGGCGAATAAACTAAAAAACTTAAATGTTGATTATATGAAAATTCCCAAAACGCATCGCGGGCCTGCGCCGCACAAAATGCCCTCGGGGACATTTTGACCACTGGTGGTCCACCTGGAATTTCTTGTGGTTCACAAAGAGTTCCACAAATCCTTGACAAAACGTTCCTAAAAATGTAAACTTTACCGTGTAATAAATTAGGCAAGATAATTTTTAGGTTCTTGTGTTTGACTAGTTGTTCATCAGATGCCAGCTTAGCAATGTGGTCCATCGGATATTTTTTTGAAAAGTTGGTCCATGGGCCAAAAAAGGTTGAGAACTACCGCCGTAATGCGATACCGGAAAAATTTAAGCTTTTCTATCAATATTTATTACATGAAATCAACAGCTAGAAATCTATGCAACCAGAAGATTTCCGAACCCACCAGAATTTCACACTTCATTTTGAAGAGTGCATCAGATTTGCGTATGCATCACATTACCGTTCCAATAAAACCGTGAGTATACAAGATAATGTTAGCACACAGGCATACCCTGCATGCGTTTGCCTATCTGTACCAGGAAAGTGATTGTGGTTACAATGGAATGCCTGCTCAATGCTCAGGCTGTGCCCAGTTAACCGTGACCTTCGTGTTGCAGAAAGACGTTCAAGACATGCAATTTTCATTGCTAAGCTGCAGTGCGCTTTCTACGTTAGCACAGTATCGCAAGCAGCTGCAATGCACGAATCGTGTTAAACATGAGGTACAAAACTTGTATGCGGGATTTTCGTTTAAGCTTGCGATATTTCAAAGTAAGCACAGGGTAAGGTTGCCAGACGTCCTTGAGCGCCAATGACTTACCTTGAATTTGCTACAAAAACTGGTTATGTTCATGATCATTGAAAAACTTTTGGTTGTCCTTGAGTATGTTCCGGCGTTCTTGAACGGTTGTGGAATTGTTGTGGTTGATGACCCATTGTTATTCAGCAAGGTTGTTTGAAAAAATGTGCTACACCACTATGTCTAAAAAGTATTCAAAGTAGGTATGAAGTAAAATTTCAATATTTACAAAAGGGCAAAATGTCCTTGAGAAAATGTCAAGTGATCTGGCAACCCTAGAACAGGATATCTGGCATTTTGCAGGTTATGAGCTTATAACGTGGCAGTACTGTAAAAGAATGCGGTGTGTTTTGCAAGTTGATGAAAATTACTTCATGATAAAGCCTTTGAGAAAAAGTTGCATTGTGTTATTTAAGAAATCTTGGAGGGCACCAAAGCGTGACGTCTTCAGCAAGACTGCTGTTGCATAAGCTTGTTTATCAAACCTGAACTGAGAGTTTGCAGCAACTTACGATTGCTCAAGTTTGCGCAAAACGCTTTAAAACCTGAAGGCAAAACTTTGAGTATCAAAGGTCTAGTAGGCCTACAGCTATTTTCAATCGAAACGCCTTACTGGGCCAAAGAATATGATACCATCTTCATGAGGTCCGCACATTGAATGGCTTGCTTTCATTTTAGCAAACCAGAGTTTAGGTTAATAAAGCTTCTGAAAACATTTTAATATTAACTGCAATGATAACGACTGTGTGTTACATTTAATCACTCCCAAACTGTGATCCCAAAGTCAGATTTACTGTTAAAGGAACAACAATAGTAGTTAAAACTCAGTTTTAAAGACTTGAGTAGAAATCAGAAAAGTGGATATCAGTTTTCAACTGAGGTGAGGGTGTCGTCGATATTTTATGTTTTAGATTAGTAGACAAACTGAAAAAGCGTGTGCCCCGAGCTCTATGGTCTGCTTTGCTACGAACGTTTCTATTCATCAACTATGTGCTGTCCTAAATAACAAAATCTCTTGTCCAAATTACGTGGACTGCAGAGTGTGAATGAAACTTTTGCTGGAAACCTGCCTTAACCAATTCACCAAGTTTTTGCAATATTTTGATTTCCTTCTTTTCGCTTGCTAAAACTGAAATCTTCAAAAAGTGCAACTTAGCTTCATTTATCACACGGTTCTTTGCAAACCAAGCTTTTTTCACGGAGAGATTTAGAAACGAATTCCGCAGTTATAATCTGTATCTTGTTTTCATGTTACTAATTAGTCCAGTGATTTTGCGGTTATGAAGCTCAACAACATAAACAGTATTGACAACTGACCACCAGAGCGCCGTGTACAGTAACTGGGGCTCAACAGATTTTGAAAGCGGTATGAGAGCTACTGGGGCTTGAATGGGCTTGCTGTTAAGAGTGTAAAGACTCCCAAAGAAACCACGAAGAGTTCACAAAACGATGTAACAGACCCGGCGTCTTTACACAATGACAGAAACATGTATAAAATCACAAACAGAAAGCACGTCCAAAGCCTCCCCTATTTTAAGAGTAGGGTGAGCTCATAAATCTGATCCCTGACACGTAAAAAACATTACCACTTAAATGATATTACAAAATCGTGACCGCACGTCGGAGGTTGAGTGTTCAAAGTTTCGCAATTCGGGTGGGCTACTGTTGCTCCAAGATTCACCCACTGTTTGAGGCCTACTTGCATGCGAGTGACAAATCAGCAGTAAATGATTCTTCACCTATTAATAAAACTATGTTCTTGAGTAATTTACTGTTTACTCGTACACAAGCTATTTACAGCTATTTTTCACATAACACATTATGTAAAATCTGCATTGATATTTTAATTCAAAATGAAACATCACGTAAATCATTCATTACACGTCACTTTCGTTGCAGAACCTATGAAGTTGTCCAACGAAAAAGCGCTAAATGGTTTGCATTTCTTGTTTTTTGAAACACAGGGTACAGCTTGTCATAATGAATTTCCTAGCAGCTGTTGTGTTGGTTGGATTTGTTTGCCTTGGTAAGTAACACTCTCATTATATATTTCAACGTATTGTTTTGAAAGCCATTTTAGAGATAATTAGCTTCATGTTGGCCAACTCAGTTCATGTACAGTCGCATACGAAAACAGCACACTTTTGCATTAGGTAATCTTTGTCAACAATGCAATTTTGACCTTACACCTGTTACAACATTGGCTGCGATAGCTCAGCGGTAGTGTCCGCATCTCAATTGAAAAGTTGTTTTTTGGTCTACAGCCGTCGAATGAATTGCCGAAGCGCTGCTTCGGCAAAGCAAAAGGTCCACTTAAGCAAAAGGTCCACCCAGTGGCGTACGAGGTGGGGGGGGCGGCCGCCCCCCCTGGTCTGAAAAAGATCAGGCAAATTCTGTTTTCAGGGCAAGCGCAAGTCGCTCAGAAATCGTGAAAGATGAAAAATATTTTAATACAGAACAATTTTCAGGGCAAACTCTGTTTTTCATGGCAAGCGCAAGTTGTTCAAAATCCTGAATAATAAAAAATACAAATTCAGTACAGTGAATTCAGGGCAAACTCTGTACAGTATTTCAAGGCAAGTGCAAGTTGCTAAAAAATCCTTAATGTAAAAAGTGTATTCACTCCATACAGTGAAAAGTTTCAGTGGAAACTCTGTTTTCAGGGCAAGCGCAAGTTGCTCAAATATCCTGAAAGATAAAAATATTTCAATGCAATGAAAAATTTCAGGGCAAACTCTGTTTTTCAGGGCAAGCCAAGTTGCTCAAAAAATGATGTGAATGGTAAAAAATACATCCAATACAATGAATTAAGGGCAAACTCTATTTTTCAGGGCAAGCGCAAAGTTGCTCAATATTACCGTGAATGTTAAAAAATATAATCAATACAGTTAAAAATTTCAGGGCAAACTCTGTTTTTCAGGACAAGCGCAAGTTGTTCGAAATTCTGAATGATAAAAAATGTATATTGAATACAGTGAATTCAGGGCACACTCTCTTTTTCAGGGCAAGCACAAGTTACTCAAAAATCCTGCATGTAAAGGTATATCCAATACAGTGAAAATATCAGGGCAAACTCTGTTTTTCAGTGCAAGCGCAAGTTGCTCAAAAATCCTGAAAGATAAAAAATATTTCAATACAGTGAAAAAGTTCTGAGCAACTATGTTTTTCAGGGCAAGCGCAAGTTGTTCGAAATTCTGAGTGATAAAAGTCAGTGACGTGGCGGCACGAGGTAGTGCCTCCCCTACCATATTCATGAAATGTGCAAAACGAATTAGGGATCAAAATAACAAATTTAATAAATATTTGTCCTTTCATGTTGGAAAGGTTCAGTCATTGTATGATTCTAATCATTTTTCATAGTCAATATATCTGAATTCGCGCATTTCTTCAAGTCAGGGGAAAGTCACGAAGGGAGGCAGCGACTATTTGTGGCTCCTTCCCCGAGTGGCTTTCGCATTAAGCAGTTTGTCACAAACTGTGTTGGTGAGCGCTTGCCTTTATGTCAGCTCTGGAACCTTAATGTCAACTACACTGTAGGCCTAAAATTTGTATACACAAATATAGGAACCAAGCCCTATATTCCATGGGCGCAATTAGGCGGGGGACACGGGGGATGCGCCCCCCCTACTTTTTCAGACAGTGGGGATATAATATGTTATCTCCCCCACATTTTTTTAGGTTTAGTAATATATTGGTTTCACACCAAACTGTCCCCCTCACATTTTGCAACAAAATTGCGTTCATGCTATATTTACTCCTTTTACTATATGCTCTCGCACTCCATAGTCTGGCACTTACTTCACTTTGTGTATAATATACTGAATATGCAGCGTTTTATGCCACATCAGTAGCTGGTCAGAGATGCTGCTGCAGTGATAGACAGTGGTGCCACTCCAAGTGTTTTTTTCACTAGATATTGTGTTTTTTTACTTCATCTAGTGTTCTAGTGGTTTTTCATAGCAATCTAGTGTTTTTTTAAGAGTGAGCTGAATGCAACTAATTACAAAACTTTGTGTAATTGTAACTGTAATTGAGAGTTTGATTTTGTGCAACTGTACTTGGCTAAAAATTCTACCTAATTACATCTTAAACACAAGAGCACATGACATAGGTACCCAGTTTGAAATTTCTACGGGCGCGCGAAATTTATGACGTCAAATCCTGCTTAATTGGTAAATCATTACTGGTAAAAATATCCCCATTTCATATTAACCCGAAAAGATTTCAATAAACATAAAAATAATGTCTTTGTGCTGCTAACAAAGAACTACTCAATAAAAAAATGAAATATTAGAGGGAGTGCCGCACTCAGGGCCAGAATTGCGAGTGCCGCGCACGCCCGCACTCCTGTACTTTAGCACGTATGCAAGTGCATATATCTGTTTTGAGTTAAACCTCCAATGTGGTCACCTGTTAAAAGTTTCAGTGACCTGTACAAACCAACACAAGTGCCCAAATTAATTACTTCAAGGCATTATCTGAAAAGAGAGTGCATGATGAATCGGATATTCAAACATGGTAGGTTTTTNAAACGGCTGTAGCAATGTTGAAAGCCATGAAACAAAGGANCCAATTCCCCAGTTGCCTAAATTTCGCATTTCAGGGGCGAGCACAAAAGGAATTTCTCAAGATCAATGGTGTGGATGTGTGGCTGGTCTTTTTCCCTTATTTAGTAATTTACCATGTGTGAAGGTGTTGCACTTCAAGCCCTATTGAAAGATTTTAAGGCGTAAAAGAATAATCGTTTGTGACTGTGTGTATGTGTGTGTTCTATAGACTATCTGGTCTGAGACAAAAATATATAATGTTCATCAAACACCCGCCTGTTCTTAAGTGGAGCACAGATTTATTTGTAATTTGACAAATATGCCACGTATTTGTAATCTAGTGTTTTTTTGTGAATCTAGTGTTTTCTTATCATGAAATCTAGTACTTTTCCGTAACAACAGAGTGGCAACACTGCGTGATAGGTGGCGAAGTGAGGCAGCCAATATCTCGGTCTCAGTGAAAACGTTTCGTTGTTACGAAATAGATAGGCAGTTCTATCACACTGATATGGCATCACTGGCGTGACCGACAAGCCACGAAACTCGCTATGAAAATGTGTGGACTACAGCAGGATTTTGTAACATGAAAAATCTACCAAGAAGCCTCAGCAGACAATAGACATGAGAGGTCAACAAATCACATTCAAAACCAAATTGCTTTAAAAACTTTTGGAAGCGCAAGGATAGACTTTGGCTTTGAACGTACAGTGGAAACTAAATATCAGCGTTCACAATGCTAAGGTAAGGGAAAACCGAGAGATTTTGAAAGAACTAATCAATGTAAATTGCTTCCTAGCCAAACAGCAATTGGCATTTCGTGGTAACTATGAGAGTTCGTCCTACTCTAATCATGGCAACTATGTGGAACTTTTACATACTCGTGCTGCGACAGAGAAAGATTAGCTGGGACAGACATTTAGAGACATCTACCGTGTTTTCTGGGTTCTCAAACACAATTGAGAACGATTTAATGTAAGCAATAGGTGATCTGATTAGATATGATATAAAGAAGACAAGTGCAGCCCCATTTGTTTGTGCAGAAGTAGACGAGTCAACGGATGTCACAAACAAAGCTCAGATCTCTGTCATATGTGGCTAAAAGCGCAGAGTTGCTCAAAAATCCTGAATGGTAAGAAATATATTCAATACAGTGAAAATTTTCAGGGAAAACTCTG
>JGI24158J21664_10014600_pt1 | contig 10296 bp, 8 predicted proteins | sample Ectturendosymbi3_FD_21664 | JGI IMG/M metagenome (IMG submission 21664) | reverse complement strand
AAACCAAGATTTGAGAGCCGATCCGGTGTATAGTATGAACCTCCAGGAAGATGTAATCCAATCCCAGAAACTCTCCTGGCTTCAGGCGTCTGAGGGCAGCAGCAAGCTCCTCCGGCCAAAAGGGTTCAGAAATACTGTGACCCTCAGGTGTTGGGATCTTCCATATGTCGGACAGCTCCTTGATTACCAGTCTGGTGGACTTGCGATCCCCTGTCTTGTGTGCCTCTTTCTTCACAACTTGCGAGGCGATAGAATTTGCCGAGACGGGGCACTGGTGAAAGGAGTGTCCAGACCTGCCAGTTAGTTTGTTGATGGTTCTCCACGCCTTGCGGTTAGAGTGCCTGAAGTCGATGGAATTTACTGCTTCCTCCCATCGCTCCTACTTTTCTGCCCGAACCGAGATAGTAGGGACGAAGGGGCTCTATCAGAGTCAGTCCCCACTGGGGCTCGGGTAAAGGAGCGATAGAGGGTCTCGCACTCTTTGTCCCAGCATGGCACANACTGTAGTTCTTTCGGCAGCCACGTGGNATACATTGTTTGACCTGGGATATATTGTTTGACCGCGGAAATAGATTGTTTGGCCTCCANCGCCTCGCAGTGGCTCTCGCAAAATCCTGGTATGCCCTCTCAATATTCGATGTGTCCAGAGGTGGCAATCTCTCAACAAATTCATCCGTGAGAAGGCAAAAGCGCTTTCTGCCAGCCTTGCGAAAGTTCCAATGCTTCATCGGATCGCTGTGGGCAGAAACCTTAAGCTTCGGTGGCGTTACGAGGGAAGGCCGATGTTGTGACCCATGTAACTCTCCTAGGACACGTCTGTCCGGCAGTCGACTGTACTGACCGAAACTCACGAAGGCCAGATGTGGGTTGGTGCCGACGTTACATCGGTGAAAGAAGAAGCGGGTTGTTCCCTTTGGGTTGTTTAACAGACCAAGGTTGTCTGATGTTGCCCAGTAGTCCAGGCTTTCACCGTCAGGAGATGTTTTGTTGTAACTCCAGTTGACATGTTGGCAGTTAAGTCATCAACATACAGAGTGGGGTGTGGAAACGTCGGGATGGCCGTTGGTGTGAATCGCAAGCGTGGAGGTTTGTAGACGTTAATGGTCTTGTACCTTGCAACGTCTACGCAAAACCACTCAGTTTCTGATTGTTCTGGAGACTGATCGACCAGTGACCATTCCAACCGCTCATGGACAAACGTGGCAAGGCCGTGGTTCCTGCTCAGGACTGACCCAGCTAGTGAAAAGTTGGGATTCACTAGCTTATCTGCAGTTGTGCAGTGGGTCTCCTGTAGGAAGATGATGAAGGCCTTGTTCTTATAGGCTAGCTGCTCAATGACAGAGATCTTGTCTGCAGTAAGCCCCTCGGTGTTCATCTGAAGTATGTTGGGTCTTGGGTCTTCGGCAGCATTTCTTCTGCCGCGCCCTGAAAAAGGCGTTTTATGACCCACCCCATGCCCAACACATCCAGTGCGAGTAGCAGTGGTTGCTCTCATGTTGACAGGTTTGGTTGACATTTCAAGCAATGTCGTACAGGAGGGCCACGTGAAGGCACCTGTCATCCTTGTTTTACTTATAAATGAAGAAGAGAACTGTATTCCTTTTCCCAAAATAAATAAAATAAATAAAAGAAAAATGGTACTACTGCATCGTTGTAGCAGTCGTTGTAACAACATCGCTCAAATGTCAAATACATTACGCTCTTTCCTTGGGGTTTTCAATCAATACTGTCGTGGAAGACATTGTAAACTAGAAAGTGTGCTGGATGATGAGAAATGAAAACTGCCCAGGTTATTTTTGGATTCTGACCTTCAATACGCATGAAAATATTCTGAAAACAGTCATTGTTTTTCACGCATTATCCCAAATTAATAGCTCTTTTGTTCTGCGTAACACGAAAATGTGTCCAAGCCACACATTTTAGTTACTTTCAAACTTATCAGTAAAGTCTTTATTGCATAATCTCCCGTGGCACCTTCAAACATTTTTTTTTAACATCTTGAATCAACAAAACTGACAATTGAAACATAACTATAAATTTTATCTATGAACAACGACTGACTCAACAAGTTATTAAGATATAACGTCGCCAAATTAAGTTTGCCCCACGCATTCATGTCTAACAATTCTTAATAAACAATAAAAGTTACGATGCACCGCAGCAAAAATCGATTGCTAAGAATATTTTTACTGGCAACATTCGTAAATCTTCCTTTTCCAATGGCTAAAACAAGGACAAGCATTTTAAAAGCACATTGAGTGTATCACCTCCTCCCTCGTATATTGTTGAAAGATTTCACCCTTGAAACGAACCAAAAATTCATAAAAATCTTCTTTTTCTTCAAGATAAATCTAATCAGTTGAACCTTATAAACTCAAAAAAAGGTTACCACCGTCGTTTTGCTTTTGTTGTTCCCTGAAACAGTCTGCGTACTCTGATGTTTCTTTCTTTGGGATTTCGTAGTTTCTAATCGATCTCGAACACTTTTCATTGAGTTTATGCAGCCATCTATTCAGAAATAGAAGTGTGGCAGCTTACGAGAAAATGTGCCAATACATGCAGTGAACTTAAAGAGCGTCATGCGCATCTTTGAAAGTATCCGTCCTGGCGATCGAACCACTGGCATCATGAAGGGAACGATTGTGGTTGATACTGTAAATGCGCTAACAAAAATTTCATCAAACACTTTTCCTATGATTTGTCACGTCTATTGTCCATCAATGCTCAACACCAATCTTGAAAGAAAGATGGTGAAAGATCCTGCCCTGCACGCACCTACGAAAGGTGGTTGCGCATGAAGGAACTTTTTGCTGCTCTATAAAATACTCGTGTCTGAGTGTGTAAGGCAGTTGACAGAAAAACAGTTGGTCAAAAATACAAGGAGAGCAAACAAAATCTTCAAGATCAGAAATAAAAAATTTAAAATTTAAAGTTTGGTTGTCGAAAACGCGAAACTGTATAACCATTAAAATAACAATTTATCACCAAACTACTCATAAGTATTTGTAAGATGAGTAAGTATTTTATAGATGTGTTATCTATGCAGTACAAAACATCAAACAATTTACCCACCAACAAATCTAGGAAAAATATTTTTGGTGCTGTTTGTGAAAGCAGCTCAAATGGCAATCGAGCACTTGTTGCATACCATTGGAGAAAAGTCTGTTATTTTCAAAATTAAATTTTTTTCCTGTTTTGTAATCGACTTCATTCTAAGGAGCTTTCTATTCGGACAAATTGAAATTTGTCATCTTGACGGCTAAGAAATATTTCTTGCATCGTGCTTTATTGCTCTTATTATGAGTCATAAAGCTGTACTTTTGCTGCAACAAATAAGCCAATGAACATCATAAGGCAAATAGCGCAAGGCCCAGTGGCCTGACGAAATGTTACCACCGGTCAGAGCTTTCAGTTTTGATCACTTCAGAGTTGAAAAATCAAATTGATGCCAGAACAAAAAGCACACGGCGATTCGAAGATCGTCTAAATGCAGACAGTTCCTTATTCGAACCGAACGTTAATAGAAAAGCACATATGTTACACAGGAAGCGTTTTTTGGCTTGACTATGCAAACCTGCAATAAACGTGTGTCCACCGCAGATTGTTACTTCTCCCATCATTCGTCAAGCGCAATATGTTGTCAGTAACNATGGGCGCAATTAGGTGNGGGACTAGGCCCGTAACTAAGTGGGGCGCCCCCCTGGAAAGATGNGTTGGACNTTGTTTAAAAAGTTTGGCCCCACTCAGGAAACTCTCTCCACCCTGATGTTCCAAGCTGGTTACGGGCCTGNGGGGGGCACNGATGACGTGGCCGTGGGGATAAAATATGCTATGTCTCCCTCATTTTTCCGTTTAGATTATGTATTTGGAGATGTTTGGAGAGGTTTCAAAATTAAAAGTGACGGTTGGTCACGTTTTGCGTGAAGGGCTTTTCATGTTAGATGCTATACACATTGCCAAGTTTGTGTTAAAATAGAGTTTAGTGTGGTACCACCGATTATGATATAAATTTTAGCCAGTGGCGTGCAGAGGGGGGGGCGAACGGGGCGCCGGCCCTGGGCATCCAAGGCGGGGGGGCATCCAAAGAGTGAAATAAAAAAAATTTAAATGCCGTAACTAGATTATTTTTCCTATTGTAGGTTTACTAATGCATGCCGAATGGATTTAATTTTTCGAAACTTATTTTGTTGTCAAAACTAATTTTTACGTATTTAAATGCCAGTAATTCTCAGATTCTTCATTTCCAGAGTCTTTTACTCTAGGTATAGGCGCACGCCCAATCAAACTGGTAGTGACACGGCTTGTTCCAGATCATGCGATCAAGGGAATATCACAAAAAAGGATTCAAAGATCAGGATTANTGAGAAAAAAACATTTTTTTAATTCAACCCTCCTGTTTTTTTTAATTCCCTTGTTTTGTTTGTTTGAAAAGAAACATGTTTGTATTAAAAAAAACACCATTCTGAATTGCATCATGCATTATCAACCTTTGCAGAATCACACAATAACTTGTTGTAGCTATTATGGCATTCTAATTTGACGGTAAAATATGTACCCCATCTTTGCTTTCGCAAAGTGTTGTTGGTCAATTCACTCCAAAGTGGTAAGGCTTGGCAAGAATGCGTACAGCCAACAGAGAAAAGCCACTCCCACACAAACTCTGCAGTTCAACGTCAACTTTATGTACATGTCCTGCTAGGTCAGCATCTATGCAGTGTAATTTTTCAATATATGGTTTGGTATGGTCGTGCATTGAAAACAGCTTGGATGCAGAGAAGGCAGAAAAATTGATTAAAATACCAACTTACAGAGCTGAAGAAGATAACTAGTAGAAGTTACTCAAACTCTTCGAATTCTTCATCTCTTTTTTTCAAGTCCTTCAACTTTAGTTACTGTTCGTTTTGTTTCATTAAAAAACAGTTGCTTTATCTGTACAAGTGTGCTGGTTATTTTCTTTTTCACTTCACAGTACATTTTTCAAAGGAAAAGTTAAGAGCGGCATTTTGAGGGGTTTTATTGTTTTATTTAAGTGGGCTTTAAAAAAAACTGGTGGTGTTTTTGGTTGGGTCTAATTACATCAACACTGCAGATAATTATGGACATTTAATTGAATTTCTGAGCCAAATTTCAACGTGCTTGATTTAGCTGATTTTATGATGTATCACTAGTTTCCCGTTTGGTCGTACACCTGTGCTTGCGATATGTGCTTCGTTTCGAGCTTCCTCATTAATTGGCAGTTCAGGGGTATTGATCAAATTGGCTCACACAAGCCCGTGTTTGTTCTTTCCCCTAGTAATTGTACATATAACAGCCACATAATAAAAACCCGAAAATTTTCTTGCGTACTTTATGCGCATTCTCAATTCTCGTGTAGTTTACAAGTTTCAAACTGTCAACACTGAGTGTCCGCCATCCCAGCGGCATACCTTCTGACCGACTGCTATTCGACGAGACATTCGAGCAGCCTTAATTGTATTTTTGCAGTTGTGAACTGTGCTAACGTAGCACTGAGTGTGTTCTACTCCTCTGTTTTAACGCTTTGTCNGATATTTTTGCAGTTATGAATTGCTCTGTCTTTGATACCACTGATAATTTACGTTCNTTACAGTGGCAAGTTGTAGCCTACAGGAACGAGTAAAGAGAGCGCCTGTAAAATAACATGCACNTGGATGCCGAAAAATGGGAGCATTTATCCCTTTGTCCTTTCAAAAGGGGGCAACGAGGGTGGANGTGTCTTTTCATCGTAGGTGTAGGAGCANNACAAGANNTNTGNNNTGCGAAGGATTTTTGCCCGAATTTCCCCAAATTCCCCGAAACGTTTTTGTGCAACTTTTGCCTTCAAATTTTGTCCCAGAAAGATCAAGGCCTCTTGGTGTGACCTCCAATAAAAGTCTTCATGTGTTTTTCTGCAAAGCTTGGGCGCCATTTTTACCCGGATTTTCAGGGCTTTTGCGCAGATTTTTAGCAAATCAAAACTTTTGGGGGTGGGCTTGCACCCCCACTCCAACACCACTGCTTTTCATAACAGTTTCACAGGTAATTTTGTAGTTTATCAAGATCGACTTGAAACAAATTTATTGCAGCTTTTCGGGCGCGAAGAAAATTTGGAATGATTTTCTATAATTTCCGTTATTATTTTTGAGGTCAACATTGTTGATGAACACAAACAAACATAAATGGTAAAATTTTTTTTGTTTTTATAAGTTTCCACTGCCCTCTCTGTTTTACTGCTTCCCCCTGCCCTACCGCTGCTCCGGCGTCCCTAAATATGCATGTTGTGTCAATAATTTCGCCTAAACGTTGGTTGCACACCTGAGTATGAAGTGATGCTGTGACGTCACAAACAGCGTATATCCAGTGAGATTGACCACCAAACGCAACTGCTCAATGCTAGAATTTGGTAGGGGGCATGCAATCAAGCAGTCGTCCCGGGCATCACAAGACCTCTGCACGCCACTGATTTTAGTTTCGATAAAATGACTTTTAGCATGTTTTTTTAAGCGTGGGACTGCATGCATGATGCCCGGTAGCATTGAAAAGATTTGTAGGTTTTTCAAAGAGTGGAACTGTAGAAGAAAAATATTTATCCTCTTTGTGACGTTAACCAACTTATGCAAGATATCAAATCGCGCTTCAAACTCTTCAAATTCTCTCAAAATGTATCATATGCCCATATTGGGCAAGTCTATGTTCAGCCTTAATTCAGCAGCAGATTAAGCTAGAGAGCTGTACAAACCCTTTAAAGATGAGGAAAATCATGTCGTTTCGATTTAAAATATGAAAAGTTTTGCATTTTTTTGTCGATAAAGACATAATTAGTGGCGTAACTAGATGTTTGAGCCAGGGAGCCAGGGTGGGCAAAGCTTAGCTGAAGGGGGCCCACTGATCACCGTAAAGGAGCCCACTAGCTAAAACTGTGAATCTCTGGATGCCGTGGATGTCCATACAACATAAAAAAACGAAAACATCCCAAAAAATAGAAAAACAACAAATTAAAGAATACTAAACATCAAAATGTCAACTAAAGGAGGGCAGTTTTTATTTAGCTTGCCAGGGGGCGGCTCGCTCCCTTGCCCCCCGTTAGTTACGCCACTGGTAATAATGTGAGTAGGTTTACGCATTTTTATCAAGCCCTGGGCACCAACGCCAAGAACTACAATTTTGACTCCAGTTTTTTTGGAAACTGGGTTGTAGTACACGTCTTTAGAGTTTGAATTGCTTTCTAGTGTTTATATTTTAAAAGTTATGACCATAATACCGCAAATTAATTAATCATTGGCTAGGGGATCTCCGGGGATTTTCCCAATTCATTTGCGGTTTTTGTACTTGACGAAAAATTGTCTTGCTCAGTTGCGTAAACCAAGCTATATATGACACCTCCGGGAAATTGGTCGTGCTGTAACGGTTGCATGCTTCCTGCTCGGTCACGCAGTGTAGTACGCGAGAATGCAGCGCAATTTGTTATTTTTGACCGAACGCACCTCGTGCGTAATGAGCGAAAGGCACTGACTCACGAGAGATGACTTTGAAAAAGCGAGGGCAAACACGCGCGCTATTGAGACGTCTCACGTTGTTTATTGAGAGACACAAAAGGAAGGCGGCAGGAATAAAGAAACGTCGTATTGCAACATATGTGATGCTAAACTTAGTTTCACAAAACCAGGAAATCCTCGGCTACATTGGTTACCAAACCGGGCACTACGAATGTTTCCCAGACTGGTCATGCTGACCAGATGAACTTTTACCAAGATTTGGTCAGCAGCTCCTCCATCGTGGAGCACCTGTCATTGTTTCGCTTCTGTTTCTACATTTCTCGAACAGAATCATCTCCGAATTTTCTGGAACAGCGTGCGCCTTGAATTTTGTTTTGCACCTTTTTCCGTCGACGGGTTCTTGTGGATTACGATCCATTTCCCTCTTTCGCACGGAAAGTTTTGCTTCAGTCACAAGCCTCATGGAATCATAGCTATTTTTGCATTTTCTCTTAGCACAGCATGTTAGCCTATATGCTGGATCGTTTGGTTTCGCTGAACGTTTTCCGACCCTCTCGCATTTCTGGTACTGGCTTACTTAGTCTGTTTTCAGGCTTTGACATTGTTACATGTTGGCATAGTTGGTGTCTCCCTTAGCTATTTTCCACTCAATTCCTCAATTCGGTCACATGTCTGCTGTCATTGACTATTATCAGCTTATTTTGTCTAGTACGCTTATCTGCTAGTTACTCTAATTTCTACTTACGCCTCGCCCTTGATCAGCGCGTTTTTGCATGTGCTATCATATGGTGTGTTCACTTTCATTTATTCATCAGCTTTTGTATTCTTTTCGTAGGGTAAAGTTTTCTTTCGGTGTTACATTGCCAATTACTAATTGGAATGTACATTTTCTCTACTTTTTCAACATTTTCTCAGGCAGCGTCATTACGCACGTACACCTTCGTACGTTACGCCTGTTCATCTGTTACAGTTAAGCCGTACGCGTTCTGGTAAAGTTTACCAGCCTCCTTGCCATTCACGCTCCGCCATCAGCCCGCCCTTCTGATCTCGCCATGTCTCTCGCAGAGGGCAGCAGTAACATGCCTCAGACCAGCAATGCCCCGCAGGATAGACATTCCCTTATCACCAACACTGCTAACGTTTTCATACCGTTACTGCCAACCAGGGCCTCTGATAGAAATTTTACCAAGGGGGTACGAGGAGCGATACCAGGACCCCTAGCTTCTGTTGCCCTCGTCGAAACTTGGATAGCTTGTTTGTTATCAGAATAGCCTGCAGATAAAATAGCTCCCATGATAACATTTACAAAAAGATTAATTTTTTTACTGGCAACTGGCTTACACTAGTAATTTATGCTTCATTACAGAAAAACGTACATACTTTCATCTTCCTGGCCCCCTTTACTTACCGGGTTTGCATACGATGTACCTCTTGTACCCATCTCGTAGGCCCTGCTGCCTTGGCAGATCTTTCGATCGATTCGATCGACTGTTTTCAGAAATAACACACCTGCTTTGGCAGATCTTCCATCGATGGCAGACAATTCATCTCCCAGTGTCACGGAACATAACCCTTGCTCTGCACCAGGCCCGAGTGTGCCCCCGTGGACATAAAACTGGGGCATGTCCCTCCCTGCGACAGATCCGACAGAGGCGCAGGCCTTTGTGGAAACATTTTTTCGGTGGTTTCAACACCTTCAAGCCACTATGCACGTTCCGTCAGCCACAGAGCACGTCTTGCAAGAACACGCACGCGCTGGTATTAAAATAGTCAAAATATGCACTGCCGGTCCCACTTGTCAGTCACCTACCTCGCTTACCACTATACACTCTCCACCTTCGCCGTTTCCACTTGGACAACGCGACCAAGCTTCTCCACATAATCTCCCTATGCCGGCTACTTCGAAACACTCTCCCCTTGTGGCAACCGGCCACTCATCCTTACCTAACCCCTCGTTTAACCCTCCCCGTGGCTTCCCCTCACTAATACACTCGCCGCAGATACATAGACCATCTATGCTCAACAGCTACCCCACGCGTTCCACGCGGGACTTTCATACGATCAAACATGGCGTCCCATGGCCGTTTATCTGCCAGTAAATTACCTTCTTATTTTGATTCCTTCTTATTTTGGGACGAGCGAGATACATGTTTTTTTACGCAGTTCTCTGTCTCAGGAACAGCGTGACCACTGGTCCCATGTTTTCGATCACGCTCGCGATCAACCGCATCCATACCCTCACGTGAAGGCAACTTTGCTTCAACAACACCACGACAATGAAGCCACTCGCAAAAATAACCCTCACTGCATTAAGCGCAGAGATGACGAAACCGTGGGTCAGTTCATGGACAGACTGATTGCAGAAGCAGGACGTGACTGGTCTAATAACGCTGTAGTGCGTCACACCATTCTGCAAGTTTTCTTGAGAGCTATGCCCAAAGAATTGCACATGTCTCATACTACCGTGCGCAACACGGAATTGCCACGAATGGCTCGTTTAGTTTAGCTGATCACCTTTGTTGCACGCTGGAATTATTACAACGACACGACACCTACGCACATTCCCAGGAACTTTGTTACTACCACCGTCGACCCGTGCTACCGTCGACCAGTGCTACGCTTCAGTCAATCAGCCTGGATCCACCAGCAGTAATTTTTTATAGCAAAAAGACCATCCGCATACTGCGCAACGTGTGGAAGGATGACATTATTTACATAGACGCAACGGGCAATGTCTTGCTCGGTGAGCAGCACTGCTACATTTATGAAATAGTTGTGCGACACCCTGTAAAAAGCAATCCCC
>JGI24158J21664_10014599_pt1 | contig 10296 bp, 6 predicted proteins | sample Ectturendosymbi3_FD_21664 | JGI IMG/M metagenome (IMG submission 21664) | reverse complement strand
GTATATATGGTCTAAAAGGGTGGCACTGTGGTCTGTAATCCTTGTAGGTCTGGTGATTAGTTGTGTGCAGTTGTAAGCAAGCATTAAATTGGTATAGCTTTTTACTTGCTGTGAGCTTTCATGCTGCAGATCTCTACATCCAAATGAGAGAGACTTGCAGCCCACAGCAAATTTATGTTGATGATTTGGCCCTTCAAGCTTCCTGAGTTGTGCAGGCTTGCTTTAGAGGGTCTGAACAGCTGCCTAGCTCAATGGGCTGGCAAGTTACGGCTTTCAGCCAAAATGGCCAAGGTTACCTTTTGTGGAATTTGAATTTTTACCCAGTTTTTGTTTTGAGTCATGGTTTTGGCTTCAAATATACTAGAATGCCAATCATGGGCTCTAAAGACTTGGATGATAGCCTAGTTCAAAAAAATTCGAGCTAAAGATGACTTGGTTGGACCCAAGGGCCAGGTGAACTTGGCCAAAAAGGCAAGAACATGACCCCATTATGGCATTGTCCAAAGAAAACCCAAAACAAAAACATTTTTTTAAACTAAACTAGAAGACTTGCTGAATCTGTATAGGATTTGAACAGCTCCTTAGCTCAATTGGCTGGCAAGTAATGGTGTTGCGAAGCTCTGCCAAAATAATGGCACTTGCAGAATAACTAGGCTAGAATCCGGTTCGTTTTAGCCCTTCATCAACTTTCTAGCGTTTCTGGTTGAAAAGTTTTGATCTAAAATAAGAAACTAATTAATTACCTAATTATGGGATTAATTGTTTTGTGGTTTTTAGGTCATAATTTTTCAACCCAAAACCCCAGCAAGTCATCCAAAGCTACCAGTTCACTGTTAATGGGAAACTTGAGCTTGCTGGTTAAGTCTAATCAATGGAAAATCGGCTAATTTTCAACAGGCATTGGTTGAATACTGAAAAATTGCAGCATTAGAAGTGCCTCATGGTCCACTGAATGTGATGTACTGACCTAAATGACCCTTACATTTGCTTTTGTTTACTGTCTGTGCAGTTAATGTTTGTGGGTGATTTTGCAGGGAAATCCTGTCAGACACAACACTGATCAAATAGACGTTTCGTTTTGCAGATTTTTGTCTGGCATTTTGATTGCTATAGTCTAAGAATAAACCCACATTGTGTTGTAAACTAACGCACCTGCTTTGTTGAATCCGTTTTCAACAGGGATATGTTGTTCGAATTAGTGGTGGAAATGACAAGCAAGGTTTCCCCATGAAACAGGGTGTTCTAACAGCTTCAAGGGTACGACTACTGCTTAGCAAGGTTAGTGTGGTAATGTTACTATGTGTGGTGAAAATGTGTTTGATTACCATTATACATTGTTTGTTACATTTGTTGGTCATGGTTTATATCTGTTTTCTTTTTTCACTCATTCACTGCTGTTGGACAGCAGTGGTGCTTATTTAGGCTTGAAATCTGTGTATTTAACCTTACATAGGTTTCAGCAAGGCAATGCTGACCAATATAATCATTTCTAATTTTTCGTTCTGCGTCTTATGTGCACTTCATATATCATCTCACCGATCAGATTGTGCAAGATCCGAAAAGTGAANATTATGCCATTGCACATCGTAATACATTTTCTTTGAAAATGTAGAATGCAAGTTGCAGTTTGGTCTTTCTGAATATGATTGACATACTGCATGATTGCACGAACTTTCCGAACGTGATGCACATGGAAGTATTAAACAGGCGTTTTGTTCTGACAGTGTGTAAGAAAATTACCACTACTCTGTCGGTTCAACGAGAATAAAATTTTTTCTAATATGCGAGCAATCTACTGTGCAGGGTCAGTCGTGCTACAGACCACGTCGTACTGGTGAGCGCAAGAGAAAATCAGTGCGTGGTTGCATCGTCGATGCAAACCTCAGTGTCCTCAGTCTTGTGATTGTTAAGAAAGGTATTCGGGTTCAAATTTTTTTTATTAATAATTATTTTTATTGCACTCGATTGCCGCCGTGCTGCTTTTGATGGCTGCACGGCTTTCCCTTGAGGTGCGAAAGAAATTGATGGTTAATTAGCATTCAACCGCAAACCAGTCGGTCTGTTTGTCAGTCACCATCGTACAGTTAAGTAGTTTTAAAAATGCAACAACGAACAATCGTGCTTGCCGTGACAAAAGCATAAATGTTTGGCAATGCAGGTGAAAATGACATCCCTGGACTGACAGACACTTCCATTCCTAAAAGGTTGGGGCCCAAGCGTGCAAGCAAAATCCGCAAACTGTTCATGCTTACTCCAGAAGACGACGTAAGAAGATATGTCGTCAGGCGTCCGCTTCCTGCAAAAGAAGGTAAATTCTTAGCGCGTACTAAGTAAAAGTGCTGGTGCAAGTGATGGATGTGAACCGTCCGAATCCTTTATGTGGATTTTTGGAGCACTAGATAGTATCTGATGCACCAGCACTTCCTTGCTGTTAACAGTAGTTGCTTCATCGTGTCTTCGGGGGTTCCTTTCCTTTAAACTTCTATAAACTTAGTGTTATTTTTTCGCGTGTTTGCGATTTCAATGGAACGAATGCAACAGATGTGCACCAGCTGTGCAGTGTATTTTCGTCAGTGGTGTAGGAGGCGGGGGTTCAAGCACACCCTCAAAAGTTTTGATTTGTCGAAAACCTGGGCAAAATCCCTGAAAATACAGGCAAAAATGGCGCCCAAGTGTGGAGAATCACATGAAGACCTTTTTGGAGGTCATCACAAAAGGTGTTCATGATCTGTGTCGGTGGAAATATTCGCACAATGAGTTGGCCTGAAAACTTTTCGTTCGGGCAACTTTGGGGAATTCCGGGCAAAATCTTTCGCACCCCCAAAATTTTGCCTGCTCCTGCACGTACGATTGGCGTGTTCTATTTTTTGGGAAATATATGCTCGTTAGACAAAATGTAAATTTATGGATTAACTTCTGCACCTCCGAAGCCTCTTGTGTAACGTTGTAGGTTCTCATTCGCGGTATGGTTGTATGCGTTCTCGTAACGTGTTTGTAATGAGTGTGCGAGTGGGCTCTTGTGCACCTCGATATTCTGCGGCACCGTCTTCTGTCGCAGGACAGGCCTTGTATGGCCTTTGTTATCTAAGACATGCTTGAGTTGCTTTGCTAAAAACTAGGGGAAGTTTTTGCAACTTTTTTTTACAGCTTCCTAAATACTCAAAATATATGTAGTTCAACGTTTTGAGCTGTATCCAGGAATTTTATATTGCAACTTTTTCGATTTTTGCGTGCAACCTTTACTGCAATTTTTATCAAGTATTGCGCAAAATGTAAAAATCTAATTAAAAAAAATACTACAAAACTATTTCAGTTTAGTTCTATTCTCTAAAAAGAGCTATATGACGGATTAGCTGCGTCTCAATGTTATCTATGAGGAAACAGTTGGTTTGCAAGCTAGTTTTACAACTCCAGCCAAGTACGACAGTGCGCGAACTCAATTAGAGGTGGAAGTGCGGAAAATCTTGGCTTTTGGCCAAGTCCACGCAAACGAAACTAGGTTGTGTCAAGTCTTTCGCAGTCAAATGTGCGCACAAATGCAACTTTTTTACTGCAACAAAAATTTTCCCTACTAAAAACAAAGCATTGCAGTCCTGGTTGAAATATGATCGTTACGTGGTGCAGGTCCTTAACAATTCGGTCTAATTTGTTTTGAGGTCTTTCGAATCTAGATTGTTTGGTCTGGTCAAGGAAACTAATTAATAGTTAATGTAATAAATCGAAATGGTCGATTGGGCACTAAAATACGCACACTCGTTTTTGAAATTGAATCAACAATCACGATCTTGAGGAAGTTAATGCTTTTGGACGAAGTTGCAGTTTGGTTAAAAAATATCGATTAGGAGTTCTTGTAATAAACACAATATTCTTACGAAAATAGTGAACTACCTTTGATTTCAAAACTTCTTGCAAGCAGTTTCAATTCATGACATATTGCTGACACCAATGCTTGACTGAACGTGAATTACACTTTCTAACTGGTAAAACTGGTGTCAAGGTCGCATGTATGATGGGATGTGTTTGTCACAGCGATGGTTATTTCATTGCACCTTAAATTCGTTAGAAGGGGTATGATTCATAGTCACGGTTACCATCTTCCTGACCGAAAGAGCATAGAGCATGTTTTGGAAATAGACATGCTTATAACTTCCAGTACGGTGCAATGGCGATTAACGTACGCTAAAGATTGCACGTGAATGGCGTTTTGTGATGTCCAATGAACTGACAGAATATAACTAAGGGTACATAACAGGAGCTATCGAAAGCAATCTTTACACAATCAAGAATCACACACACACTGAATGTTAACAGTATGTATTTATGGCTACCAAGCATTAATTTTCGGTTATTATGGAAATTCAAAAGCATTGATTTGAGAACGCTTATTTCACCAGCAGTCGTTTTCAATTTCAATTGGCTAATTTAGTTTGACAGATNAAAATAAAATTTGAGNATGAAAATCCAGTTAGATATCACTGTGACATCAAATAACAGATACGCATATTGTTATTTTCTAAGGCATTGTTTTTCAAAGTAATCTAAAATTTCAGAAATAAGCAAAATTTGTCAACAATGTTTACAGTGTAATTCTCATCCTTTTTAGTGAATCAAGTAACCCTTGACTGTAATCATGAGCACAATAATAAGGAATGGACCCATAATTATTTTACATTACGTTATTGTTTCAATATGAGGACACTTAAAAATTCGTCTACCCCTAGAGTGCCTTTGGACCCCCCAATAAGTACGCTTACCCCCATTTGCAAATCACTGGTATAGGCTGATTAGTATAGAGTTGCCATTCTCAACCTCGAGTCCAGGGATTAAACATAATTTTCCACCAAGATAGCAGACCCACATGCAACCCGCAATTCTGCAGTGAGCATTGCTGCGTGAATGTGAACAGCGTGAGTTTAATTTCGATGTTTACAAGAAAATGTGGTTGTCTTATATTTCTTTGTATAATTGTGCAATGGCTCGCGAAACAACTGTAGTTTTGGATCGTTAAGCAAGTTCTGAAGTCTATTTACTATTGCTGGCAGCATTGAGAACTTGCGTGATGTAATTTTAAGGTAAGCCACCCAAGACGAAAGCACCGAAAATACAGCGCTTGGTCACACCACTCACTCTTCAGAGGAAGCGCCATAGACTCGCTGTCAAGAGGAAGCGCGCCGAAAGAGCCAAGCAGTTGGAAGCCGAATATAAGAAGGTTATGGCAAAACGACTGAAGGTAAGCTCCATCTGATCATTATTATAATCATGTTATGTATAAGTCGATGTGCTGTTGGCTTCTATCACTCTAATAACTTCGATGAACCAAGGTTGCCCCTAAAAAAGCTTGTTTTGACGCAGGAGCGAAAGGAGAAACGTTTGGAAGCTCACAAGAAGAGGAGACTGTCCAGTTTACGCGCTTCGCAATCTCAATCGGTGTCATCCCAATAAATGGGTCAATAAACACTGAACTTCCCACCATGTGTCAGTTTTGTTATTTCCATAAAATCGTTGCGAGAAGGCATGCAGTTGAAATCACTATGGCATTGCTAAAGCAAGCTGTGTTGCGTGAGTAGTGTGCAGGCGAGAAAGTTTCTTACTATCTTGTGAGGTGTAGCGGTGATGCGGAGGAAAGCTTTGGCTCGTGGCACGTTCAAAAGCCAAACAATGAGGGGCAGAGCTCATCAGTACGAGAAAGCCGCAGTTGGGGATACTTCGATGTCCCGTGCAATTTCCAGTTTCTGCATTGATAATAACTGTTGTGTGTCAGTCAGCACCTTAAAGTAAGTCGAGCCTGCGCGTGCGAAGGATGGGTCTAGGTCGGGTTTCTCATTAAGCCCCACTGTTAGGGACAGGTAAAGCAGCAGGCAAATTTTTGGGGGTGCGAAGGGTTTTCGTCCGAATATCCCCGAACTTGCCCGAAAAAAGTCCCAACACATTTTCTCTTTCACGTGTTCGGTTTTGGAGAAAAGAAGTCAAAACGTTTGGCGTGATTTTTGCCCGGATTTTCGACAAATCAAAACTTGAGGGTGAGCTTGTACCCGCCCTCCTACTACTGGTTGGAGAGGACCAAGCGTTTCAGTCATTGATTTTGCAAAGTAAAGTTGGTTTCGCGCTGTTTCGAGAGCAACCACCGCTACCCGCTCTGGATGTTCAGCGTGAGGCGCGGCAGCTGAATGCTGCCGAAGATGACCCAGGATGCTCCACCTGAACACCGAAGGGCTCACCGTTACTGAGCAGCTCTGAAAATAATGAAATAGGGCAATCCACGCTTAAGAGGTACATTATACAAGAACAACTTACGAAGAAACGTGGTTAATGAACGGAAAAGGACTCAACTGATTAATGCTGAATTCGAACATTAGTGCGTTGCAACATAATTGCTTGCAAAATGTCTTCTGCCAAAGAATTGCGTAAATCGCGTATTTTTACGCCACTGAAGTCTTTTAACTGACATATGTGTCATTGGAACAGCAAAAACAATCCGTGGCAGCACCTTGCCATTTTGTTAATACACTTTTGTATACAATTCTTCAAGTCAAAAGAGTTGTTTAGGGATGTGATAAGAGGTGAGCCAATGACCTGACTCAAATTCCTTTGGACATAAGCATCAGCTGCACAGGTGAAAGTTCATGGTCTTTGCCACCAGTACTGGGCACTTCTCTATTGCACAAGCTGTCCTCGTGGTGTTTCAGTAGCAAGTCTTTTATAGAGGGCTTGGAGCTCAATTTTGGCTGAGTTTCGCTGATCTTCAGTCAAGAGCACTTGTTACTCCGGATCAAGGTAAGTTGTAGCCAACAGTGGTGGAATCATATGTGAGTTTTCCCTGTCTTTCATGCGTTCCATTAGCATTGCTGCTAGTGGAGTGGAAATTTGCTCTAACGATAGCGTGGTTAGTTGCCAATGACCTAATGTTTAACCTGGGGTTAGCGCCAGAAAGTTTTCAATAGGGGGCTTTGGGTGTGTGCTGGGGGGGCTTGACACTCAAAAATTAACAAAAACAACTGATTTATAGTGTTTCAGTTTGGGGGGCTAAGGCCCCCCGTGGCGACGGGACTGGTTAGTGCACTCTCGAAGTTTTGTTGTGAATGTGCGTACTGTGGCCAAAGACTCCACAGCCGTTTCAATCAAGTTGGCTTCAATTCAGAGCGCTGTTACTCAAATTTCCAAACGTAGCCTAGTGCAAATATCGGTGAAGCTTCATCATCAACCGCAAAAAATATAATCTTTGACATACTTTTTTTTCCATTATATTTTTACTTAATGCAATGTCGGCAAATTATCGTCGTACTTAAGCTTATAATTTGAATGATTTTACGTACAGCAGAAAACAGGTGTGAATTATCGAAGTACAGTAAGTGAACAAAAGCGACAAAGCTGTTTACATGGTAAGTGAAGCCGAGCGTCGCAATGAAACATTTTACTGCACTGGTGCGCAAAGTTGCCACCAGTACTGGGCACTTCGCTTTCAACACGACACTAACTGTATTAGTTTGAACTTCACATCACGTTTGAAGTGTGACCTCAAAAGGTGACGTTAGTTACTAAGCCTACGTAGCATACGGTGTTGACAGTTGCAACAGCATTCGCTTTAATCAGTCTTGAGTATGACAAATGTCAAACTACAGAAATGTGACGAAACAGATCTGAAGGAATATCTACCTAACATTACACAAAGATCAGAAACAAAGCTAGTTTACTAGTTGCCGCGGCCAGCGAGCACGCCTTTATGCCTCGCNTACAGGCGCGCAACCAGGGGGGAGCATTTGCCCCCCCCGAAATTTTCAAAATATAAAATATTGCATAGCAATTTTGATATTTGAAGAAACTTTCAAATAATAAAGTTGAAATTTTGTATTCTAATCATTTTTAAGAAAAGTTTTACTTAAAATTTTCTTTGTCTTAATACTGGTTAATCATCTCCTTACAAGATATATCTTGAGGCAGGCCATCTGACCGAAAATTTCGTAAATTATTGGTATTTAACCACAAATATGCTGAAATTGGGAGATCGTTTAAAATGTTGTTATTTCTAAGGTATTTTTTATCCTTTTTTTCGTGTAACACTGAAAATTTTCAGAAATGCAGTCAATCCCGTCGCCACGGGAGGGCTTTGGTGGGTTTAGCCCCCCAAAACAAAGCTGCAATTACCCCCCAAATTGAAACATGAAACACTATAAATAAGTGGAATTTTGGTTAATTTTATAATGTCAAGCCTCCCCACAGAACTGCAAAGCCCCCCTATTGAAAACTTTCTGGCGACGGTTCTGAATGCAGTGTGTATGTACGCTTTGATTTTGTTCTTGCCATCTTCTGAGGAAGAGTTTGCATACGCTCTTGAAACGTCAACGATAAATGTTGCATTGCTATCACACCAGTGGAGCAAAGTTTGCACCCAGTACACTATGCCTGGTGACAGAAACAGCATAGCCTACTCATATGTTCATATTGTGTTAGCTTTACTTTTGCCTGGAGTTACTGTAGGTTACTATTTAAGAATTTTTGCTTTGTGTCCAGTGCTTAACCGTTGCAGGGGTTTCACGTTCAAGCTTTAACGTTGCAAGGGAAATTCGAAATTCACAAGAGCCTGAAAGTTATTAGGTGTTGTTTAGGTAGTCCTAGCAAAAGTGACTAGGCCCACCCACATCTGGTGGCGAGCCTGGTCCAACCATTCGTAATAAAGTTAAAGTTGCATTCCTGCTCAGGCCCCACGAGAGCGGGTGCAGCCGATGCGCCGCTCCGGGGCCCACAAGAGTTTAGGGGGCCCATGAACCTCAATGTTAAAAATGGAAAAGGGCAATTATGCACAAAGTTTTTATTGTCATAACATTATTCATACAATCTTGTGCAAATTAATTGGCTAAAGTTGTGGTATCAGTCGATATACAATGTATCGCCATTTCTTTTGATGTGTGGTTGGGATTATCTCAATTGCTACTGTTTCGTTGTTAGCCCAACGCACTATGTAATGCGTAACATGACGGAAATGAACGAAAAGTATTTTTATGACGTTACATAGGACTTCAATCAGCTCAATAGTGTTATAGAATGAAGCTAGCTCTTTTGTATGTAGTCGAGAGCAGGGGTGGATATTAGAGGAGGCGACGAGGCGGTCGTCTCGGGGTCCCTTTTTTCAGAGATGTCGCGGGGCCCCTCTGAGCAGTGGCGATTCTAGAATGAAAAAAGTGGAGGGGCCACTGCGGGGCCAAGGAAAAAAGTAAGGGGGCCAACATAAACGTAAAATATTGCTGGCCGAAAGTTATCTGCTGTATGGGTCAGTCAAGCGAACTTGAACGTGAAATCAGGCAAAAAACTGGGGGGGCAAGCGGGGGGGCCAGCCAAAAATCTGGCCCCCCCTTAGAATCGCCACTGCCTCTGAGACTTTCGCACAAAGTTTTTGCATTGTTTTGTTTAAAAGCTGATGAGCCACTCTAGAGCCGCAAGCTCTGGAGTAAGTCATATGATTTTCAAAATAAAACAAAAATATGTGCCAATGGGGGCCCTTTAACAACTTAATGTGTAGACAAATAGCAATGTAAAATCAAATAACTTCAAACAATTTACAATGTGAAATCGGCTTTCACGAAGAAGCAAATTTCCAGACAAAATGAAAAATTTGATTTGCTTTCAACAAGTAAAATTTTTGCGTGGCATGTGTAAAATATAGGGGCCCTTTTTTGATGTAACGTGAACAAACATAGGGGCAAGGGGCCCTTTTTCAAGACCATATATTGTGCAAATGACGTATCACAAACTGTATAATGTTTTGGGGCAGCTTTCTGCGATTTTAACTCGGGCTCTAAAGTCTAATACCCACCCCTGGTTGAGCGTTGTACATGTTGGAATTTCTGTGATTTTTAATGGCAGATGTCACACCCAGGAAGCAGAGTTGCATTGTTACGCTTTCGTAACACTGAACTTGTACCCAAACAGCCATTGCAATAGATATGCTAAGAAGACGAGTTTTGATTTACAGAAGGATTTGGTGCATGCTGAGTTTACAGAAGATCAAGTACAGGGCGACGCCACCCACCGGAGGCTGGTAGAAAAGCTAAGAATGTGCAAAAAATAGCCAAAATATTGGACCGTAGAAAACCGGAAAAAGTGCTGTTTTCAGTTGAAAGTCCTTTTTTGTTCCAGGGAAACACAGCAGATTTATTAGGATCAGGATTCATGAGCAAGACCTGCCCATTGCAATGAGCCAGTAAAGGAACCCAAAAAGATGTTCTGGGGAAGTTTCAGTTTTTCAGTAGTAGCTTCACTTATGCCAATTGAGGTATGATGAATTTATACAAATACATTGAT
>JGI24158J21664_10014598_pt1 | contig 10297 bp, 6 predicted proteins | sample Ectturendosymbi3_FD_21664 | JGI IMG/M metagenome (IMG submission 21664) | reverse complement strand
GTTACCTACACAACTGCCAGCTTACGGCAAATGCTGACAACGAATCTCTCCGCAATGCACTTCACAATGATTGGCTTAGGTAACAGGAAGCTATGAGTCGTGGGAAGCTCAATTTCTTTGACGTGATAGATAAATATAAGCGTTGAAAGGGGAAATGTGTGAAATTAGTTCTTGGTGAGTTCAGTTCCGGTGTGTCTCCATGCCCTAACGAAGGTCCTCAGTCAGATTTCGTGGCCCTTTTTTATCAGGCCCCCCAGTTAGGTCGGTAAGGGGCCCTTCCTCCGGCTCTGATCATACCACGAAACAGGATTGTTTGAGTTTTGACCTTGGTAACCGCTAAGACATTTTGAGACCGCGTCTATTTTGTATAAATACCGAGATGGGCGTAAGCAAGGTTTGGGTGTATTTTAAGAAACCGTTGGAAAAATTTGAGAGATCGTTTCGGTCTCAAAACGCTATGAAAAAACACTGTCACGAACGACTGTACAAACAAGCCAGTGGTCTCTAAAGTTTTAACGCCTCAATACCCCTAAGTCAAATTTTCGTCAACCTGGATAGGCTACCCCTGTTAACAAAGTTTAATAACAAAAAATTGTAAGAAATAAAACAGAACTGGCACAGAAATATTCACTGGAGTATCGACAGGTATCAACGTAAACTCAACATACATTTTGTGTGACGAATTTTTTCTCCAGTGAAATAATTACATTTGGATTGCTTTCTTCTTCGTCGTTTGAGCCAGTTTTTTCAATCCACTGCTTGGCCGTACGAGATCTCGGGGCAGGTGTTGAGCAGCGATTAGATTGTCTCATCGCCCAGAGATGCCAGGCCGTGCAGTCCATGAGGTCGGTTTGTTGGACATTGGAGGACAACATGGTCGACGGTTTGTTCTTCTGCGCCACACTCACAGACCGCAGAGGAGGCCACATACCATTTGCACAAGCAGGAGCGGAAACGTCCGACACCGGTGCGGAGGCGATTAAGTCGGACCCACGCTGTTTTTGGGAGGGTCATTCCGGGAGGGTGGGTTCCGGTGTCGGGGTGAAAGTACGGAGTCTCGAAAGGTTGTCCAGCCACTCCGCCTTTCATTGGTGATTTGCCCAAAGGGCCGGAGATACTGTTTCCTTCAGGTGTTGCGTGTTGGGATCTTCCATATGTCGGACACCTGCTTGTTGATGAGCCCGGTGGATTCGCGGCTCCCCGTCTTGTGTGCCCCGTTCTTTACGAGTTGTGAGGGGATAGAGTTTGCTGAGACGGGGTAGAGGCGAGAGGAGCGTCCAGACTTGCCAGCAAGTTTATTGATGGTGCTCCACGCCTTGCGGTTGGAGTGCGAGAAGTCGATGGAGTTGACAGCTTCTTCCCATCGCACCTGCCTCTGTTCGATCCGAGAAAGTAGGGACAAAGCGGCTCTATCGGAGTCAGTCCCCGCTGGGGCTCGGAGGAAGGAGCGATGAAGGGTCTCGCACTCTTTGTCCCAATATGGCACATATTTCTTGCGACGGCCACGTGGGATGCATTGCTTAGCCGCAAATAGAAGGCTTTCGCAAAATTCTTGGTGTGCCTTCTCGCTACTTGGCAAGGTCGTGCTTCCTGCTCAGAACTGACCCAGCTAGTGAGAAGTTGAGAATCACTAGCTTGTTTGCAGTTGTGCAGTGCGGGTCTCCTGCGATGATGAATGCCTATTCTTGTAGGCAAGCTGCTGATCTAACGCTGATCTTGTTTGCGGTGAGCCCCTTGGTGTTCAGCTGCAGAATGCTGGGTCTTCGGTTATCCTCGGCAGCAGGGGCGCTGCTGCGCCTTGAAAAAGGCGTACCCAGTCCACGCTGAACATGGGTAGCAGTGGTTGCTCTCGTAGTGACAGGTTTGGCTAGCATTTCAAGAATACCGAAACAGGGAGGGCCACATGAAGGCACCTGTCATACAGTAACAAGTAGGGCCACGTGAAGGCGCCTGTCATCCTGGATTGTTTTGAGATATGTGATAAAGGTGCTAATAGTTTCAAGAATACTCACTTCTAGCACAAGCTTATTTTCAAATAATGCATGGTTGATTCTAGGAAACCACGGTACTAAATCAAATGGTTGATAAAATCATCAAAGCATTAGATGTTGCCGAACAAATATAACGTATTTTGAAAGTTTTAAAATTTCTGCTTGATGCATTTTTATTGACATAATGCACACTGTTGCCAGCAAGATTAAGCCCCTGTGAATTTTGCTTGCAATAAATAATCCAATACTGACTGAAGAAACCACAGAAATTTTTAAAAGCACTTCCAAATCTACGAAAAATTAAATAAGCGAAACTAAACAATACAGTATTTCAATCATATTCCAGAAAAAGCTAAAAAACTAGGTCAAAAATCCTAATTTCTTCAAAAATGTTATGAGTTCCGTATCGTAAACAAGGTAAATGTAATCTGTACGCCAGCTACAGTAATCCCCTGAGGGATCAATTAATTAATTATCGAATTTTTGCCATAACTTGCCAACCAATCACGCTAGCTGGCCAATCAAAGTCTCTAAAGATGCGGATTTTCGCCAAAATTGGAATGTTTTTGTTACAAGTTTATTTTTTAATGCTTGATGGCAGCATTGAGAGGGCGTTATGGAAATAGGAATGAAATATGGAAAACTCAACTGATGCAAGGTTCTAACAAACTCAGGCAGCTTCTGCAGGCAACTGGCCAACATGTATTGGACAGGATTTGCAAAGATAAGTGTCACATTGCTCAGGTCGTGCAATTAAAAATTTAAACGAACTGTTCAATGTAACCACTACACTGACAGCCAAGGGCGCCGGAAGGGAGGCCTAGCCCCTGGATTTTGGAATTTGATAATTTCCTAGTAACTTTTCAGTGAAAAACGTTTTTCTCTTAGTTTGATAAAACAAAATTTAATCACTGTTGACCCCCACTGGAAGAAGCTTTTGGCCACCACCTGGAAAAATTCACTATTGATCCCCTTGAAAACATCTTTTCGATGCCTATGGCTACACTCAAGCTCGTAACCAGCTTGGGAGACCAAGGGGGAAGAGTTTTGTGAGAAGGGCCCACATTTTTTAGCTATGTCCAAGAGTTTTAAATTATGTCCAACACATTTTTCAGAAAAATTTTCTAGGAGGGGCTTCGCCCCGTTGCGCCCCCCCTTGTTACTGGTCTGATACTACGATTACTGGGAAAACCTGGTACTTTCCTAGTTTGCTTTGAAACGGTCACTGTTATCAGCGCTGGGTTTTCCATGTATATCACGAAATAGCACAAGTCTTTCTGTTATAGTAAACATTTATGCTTTGATATAAAGCTAGCCTAAGATGGAAACGACGAACTGTATGCGATCTGTAAAGTCCGCAGCCAATACTCAGCTTGTTTGCTATTTAGCTCGCTTAAAATACAACAGAATAACAATACACCGATAAACAGTTTAAATTTTTAGGTAAGTGAAGTTTGTGGTGGTCTTGTTTGAGAAAGTGAGAAAAATGTTTAGACACAGACACATCACAAGCAAAAAGACTTGGATTATTTATGTAATGCAAATTATTAGATATTGGGCTGTCGGTGTCTTACTTCCGCTGAACAGTGTCGCAACTTTTTTGTAAGATTGGGACTAGTGGGATTGATGTTTTTTCTTCACATCATAAGTGCATGTCCAAGCATGTGAAGCAGTATTAAACTTGATTGAAATTATACCGTTATTAGTGGCGTTAAATGTATTTTAGGGTAACATGCTTTTAGGGCTTAGACCAAGTGTGAATCTATCATACGATTATGAAATTGTTTTCCACGATAGCCAGCAGAACTATCACAGCAAATGCTTTTATTTATTTTTTTTGCTTTGGAGTTGTCGCTTAAGCAACAAATATGTTTTCCATGTACATGTAATTGCACTAGCTTTGTCTGGAAACGCGATTGTCATTTAACTATGCACTCGATTCCTCTCGTGGAAATTGAGTTGTCACTTGTTAGTGTAAGAAGTTCTACTAACCAGGTCGGGACTACGTTCTAAACATTGTTTTTTCTGATTTACTGTAGCTAATGATAGCTGAAACAGTGTCAAGCACAAGCATTTAAACTGTGGTGATTTCCCGAAAGATCGCGTAGTGCCGTAGTACAAGCAATAAAAATAGCTACTTTTTTGACCTACAAAAGTTTACCAATTTTGTGTGGTACTCAACGATTTTCAAAAAGAATCTGGGATATTTAAACAAGTGACGACATTTTTGGCGTCCCCTATGCGGCTGCCTCCCCAGACATCTGGTCTGGATTCGCCACTGGTGAGCAACACACCAAAAAACAATCCGTGCCAAAAACAAACGGCGATTTTTTACGAACGCCAACAGACTATAGAATATAATTATCAAAAAAAGTTGCTATGCATAACTTTCAGTGTGAACGTAGACTCCTGTCTATATATAAACACAAGGCGACAGTATGTAAGGAACAGTTATATATTATGTTTTTCACGCGGTTTGGCCAAGCCAATGCTTCTTTTCGGCGTAGTGCCTTTTAAACACTGATTTAACAACATAGATCCAGTCTAACAGCAAAAAAACTGTGTGCAAGCGCATAGACGTCGGAAGGGGGGCCTTACCCCCCTGGATTTTGAATATTTCAGCAAAAAGGAATTGTTTTCTTAATTTCGAGTGGGAAAAAACATAAATCACTACTTTCGCCCCCCCCTAGAAAAATATCAGAAAACCCCTAATCATCCCCCTGGAAAAAAGCCTTCCAACGCCCATGTGCAAACGGTGGACAGGTTCTTACCGGTCGAGGCGCCTATAGCGCCTATAAGAATAGAAGGAACTGACATAACAATGCATCCAAAAGCAGCGATGAATGACAGATGCTGAGCATATTTTGACGACTTCGCTGACAACACTCTTTGAAAGTACACTTGCCATGGCACCCCTCCGAATATCTGTAATTAACAATGTGATACAGCTGAATCAAGAGCAGGGCAGTGCTCATTTTTTCCTGACACAAAAGTTTGTCAGCGTGATTCCAAGTTTTGTATTATTTCTTACCATCGTAACCATTTAGCAAACATATGATCACACCTGGTTGTGTGCAATTCATCAAAAGTTTGACTTCAGTGTTTATGGCATACGACGAACATTTTCACAAAAATAATCAATTCTCATGAAAATCTCAGACACAATCAAAATCTTTTTGTTTTGATTTGCCTATCTCTTACTCAAAAATAAACACAAAATTTGCCAGCAGTGCATTTTTGTGCTGTTTTCCAGAGTGAACGCTTGCAATGTTATAAAAATTATAACATTTTGTGGAAATGTTTCCATAAATTGAAAGAATTTCTGAAAGCACCTTGGTCTGTGATTGATTTCAAAATATACATTAGCTTTAAATCTGTTTCAAAAGATNAAATCTTTGTGAGAAGAAAAATCCTCCAAAAATAAGGCGCAATATCACCTTTTGTCCAATAATCAGAAAAGCGTCGGTTTCATCAAGGTGAAGAAAAATGAATGAAAACGAAAGATGGACAACTGTTGATCCAGAACATGGAAAACATTCGAATGCACATCCCAAAATGTTAAGACTGTTGGGTGTAATGACTATGTCAGGTGTGAGTAGCAGAATCTCTAAGGGAAAGGATGATAACTTCGAGAAAATTCCAAGCGAGCCCAGGCAAGGATTATCGACTTTACTTTCTGAGTAAAATTTATTCCATTGACGTTCAAACTAATTTTCCTCTACACGTTTTCTCCAGTTCAAAGAACTTCAAGCGACCCTAAACTTGTCCGGTCAAAAACGCTCAGATGGATACCGACAAGTACTAAAGCCCTGCTCAATTCTAATTGTAAATATACACCGTTACTCGCATTACCCTGACAAGGCAAATATTTTTCACACCATAACCGAGCCTTACGCAAAGGTTTCAGAAACATAGGTGTGTGTTTCAGCAACTCAGCAATTATTCTCAAGCTCACCTGACCATAAAAAAGTAACTTGCTGNATGACGAGAAAAATTTATTGTTCAAAACCAAATACATATCCCTCCCAAAACACGCGGGTAGTACGAATCGAAGAGATGAAAAACACATGAAAAATTTCGAAATTACGCCAGTAGCCCTTAATGGCGTTCTGTACAAGAACGATATCGTCATGTATTAAAAGCTGGCGGAAGCACATGAAAAAAAGTAAATTAGGTTAAGACACGAAAATTTGCTATCTTTAGAAAATTTTTGTGAGTTTTTGAACATTCACCCAAAATGGGCAAATTCTATTACGACAGTACAAGGGAATCTGTAACACAGTATCGATTACATAAAAGTTAAAACAATGTGGTTTCACACATGTAGCGGCGGCAAATCCTGTTCTGAGTTAACGCACGCATTTCTAGGTCACAACAGGTTTGTTTGGACCGACATTTTTGGATTGCAAGTAAAGTCTATTCACCCAAAATGGTCACATTTAAAACAATACCTGGGAATCTGCGGCAGAAGCATCGATCAGAAAAAGTTGAAGCAATGTGATTTCACACACGCAAAGGTGGCAACGCTTGTTTTGAAGCTTACGTCCTGTTTCTACAGCCGTAGTTTGTGAGGCAAGCGAGTTGTACAAATCATACAATGGTTTTAATGTTTTGAATGGACCAAATGATTTTGGATCCGGGGCAAAAAATGTTTTTTAAATGTTGGAGCCGGATCTGGAGCCAAAAACTTTAGATGCCCCAAGCTGCAGCCAGAGCCGGAACTTGAAATTTGAGTTCTGGTTCCACGGCCCTGGTGGATCGTGGACCCCACAGCGTCAGTCAGGAACGCATGGGCGTCGGAAGGATTTTTTCCAGGGGGCGGGCACTAGGGAATTTTTCCAAAATTTTTCTAGGGGGCCAAAAGTGGTGAGATTTGTTTGTACCATACTTGATCAGCCTCGAAAACTGCATATTTAATGAAAAAAATAACATACACGATTAATCCTGTATTTGATTTCATAAATGAATTTGCTATTTATGAAACATACACAAGTTCATAAATTTTATACCAATAAAGAGTATCTTTTGGGTATTCTGGGAGGACGATTCTATGACGTCGCTCAATCTGTTAAGACTGTGCCTAGTGTGGCTACCAATGCTCATACACTCTTGTATTCTCAAAATATCAGAAAGTAATTTGAGGAAGAACTTTTTGCCTATTAAAGTTCGTGTCGAGTTTCACATATATGACCACACAACTAAGCTTCCAATAGGCTTACCAGTAACAAAGCTGAGTCAATCCATTGACCAGTGGTTGAAAGATCCCAAACACCAAGCCATGTTGTGTTTCCAACAGCGGTCGTTGATATATCAGAGACTGCAGGATGTGTGAAAGCAAATGGAACGCTAATCCACTAAAGAACAATATAATTTTTCAACAGTTCACGTCTGCCAAATGTCACCTTGGAAAAGTAAGGCACAAATTAAAGGTGGGCAGACCATATGTTTCGCATTTTACTTCAATTTCGTTCGTTAAAACCTTCATTAATTTTCAAATCAGACTACAACCAAATTTACAAAATGAAAGAAATAGTATTTAAAATTAGGTTTTGCATCTTTACTAATTAAACAAATTAATAGTTGATGTAAGTGCTCGAAATAGTAGTCGAGAGCGACAACTGATAAGTTTTACGTTTTATTTCACTTTTATTCGTTAAAACCTTTATGAATTTTTTAAATTTGATCGATGTTTTTTGTTGAATTGTTAAAAGCAATTTCTTGATTAATCACGCGTTTTTGTTTCTTCACACTGCTTGCGCACATGCGCATCTTCTGCGTACACCAAAGGTAATAGAGATAACACTTCACCATTAGCAGCGAATTTAGCATCTTGTCAAGGGTATCAAAGTTAATGATGGAAAAGGTAGAGAGCGCACATGACATCAGAAAAATATAAATGTGGAATCCACGTGGAATAACAAAGGCTTCAATTCCACACTGAGTTCTATCACAAAAAGGAGAAAAACATCAACGCTACCCCGTGTCTTGGACAAGACACAAATAATATCATCCCGGCTCGTTTGTGTGGTGGCGTATGTAGTTTAAAGATAGCGAACCAACGCAAGAAATTAATCAACTAAACTTTTGCAACCTGCTGTGTTAAAAGTTAGTCGATGGCGATTTTACTGCTATCCCTGAACCTTTTTACCATATAATAAAATCAAAATCCACTACAACCAAATTCACAAAATGCAAGATATAATATTCAAAACTGACTTTTTCTACTTCTACTAATTAAACTGATCAAAATGTATCAATATTTGCGGCACCCTTTATGATGTTTTAGGCACGTTTTTCCATCTAGGATTACGTTACCCACACGTACATTCCTTTTGGCTTTTACTCTTCCGTGTTACGGTCGGGATCTATGAGTTTTGCTATTTTCAAAATACTGTCCGTTCAACGTTTTCGGCGTTCTCAAGTTACATCTTGCTATGTTGTAAGCAGAATACCACTACCTCATCACAAAACAGACATTATAAGGCACCATCCATTTGTTTTTAGTTTTAAATGAAGAACTGCTTTTGAAAAAAAATTGTCTTCCAAATAATGAGAAACATTTATAACCCAAGCGAAGTTTTGAGGCGCTATTCTAATTTCATGGTATTACGAAGCATAAATGACTTGAACAAACACCAGAAGTAGGTTCATTAAAAGCGATAGGCTTAAAATTTAGTACACGAGGCAAGTGATATTTTCTGCGTATACTGAGACGAATCTACAGCGTTGCAGTGGATTCTTACCAAGCCAATAAAGATGCATATGAGTTGAACAACATCGGTATAAGCCACAGAGTATAATCCACCGACGACAGTGTACAAGACTGCAATCACCGCGGAAATGATGACTGATACAAGAATATTTAAATTAAGTATGATTGCCAAAGTTCCACCTTAAAATAAAAGTGATGCAAAGTCAAATATATTCAGATCCAGCTCCACCTCGTCAACACATATCATTGATTGATGACGACATTTAGCTCATGTGTTGCTGTGTTTTTTTGTAATACTACGCAATCCCTGTACAATTTTATTTTTGTCGAATCATTTAGAGAAGATGTGCAACAAAATGCAACAATTTTATAGCAATATTGCCCTGAAGAGAACAAATAAGTTTTCATAAAATACAAAATTTCAACAGACAACGCAGTACGTATTTCAAACGCACAACGTGCACGTTAAGAAGAAACATTTGTACATTTGTTCTATTTCTGCGTTGATTTTCTGTTTTATTTCTTTTTTCTTGTGCCCTGTGACAACTATGCAGGCATAAACCTATTCCTCACGCAACATCTACATGAACTCGTACAGTATAAACCAGGGTTGGGCAATTAGCGGCCCACGGGCCACATGTGGCCAACCACAGCGTTTTCAGTGGCCCGGGGAAGCATTCAGGAAAAATCATCAAGTCTTAACTTTCCTCGAACTTATTACAGCAAATGTTAGTGTTCAGGCTAACTTGAAGCGAGACTTGCTTCTCTTTCTACTAGAGCAGCATTTCTCAACCTGAGGTCGTGAAGGTTTTTTAGGGCGCGCAAAGATTTTTTTATCAGGATTTTGGCCATAAACTACGGAAAATATCTGGCAACCCTGGCCTATGCAACTAACTGACCTACTTGGAATCTGAATGCAGCACAGTGATCTAAAAAGTTTCATGACGCATCAACATACTGAAGCAAGAAATCGTTTTCCATAAAAAAAACGAGGAACCCTCATGGAACCCTCAGAACTCACGTAACCCCACTACATGTTTTGCGGAACACTATGGTGTCACGGAACCCCTGTTGAAGAATACTGAGCTAGATTATATTTCTCCACGCACATGGTAATCCATTTTGACGAGCACAAATCCAATTACACATTTATTAGATTTACACAGAAATGTTTTTTAGACGCAACAATGCGCTTTTACTCGCAGGTACAAAATTTAAGAGCACTTACAAAAGCTTAGAGGTCACCACAGCCACACGTTTGCCCACAGTCATCCGCCATACTCCTACTAATTCTACAACGTCATATAAGGACGACGATCAAACGTCAATAACCACCCGACACTGGATCAATCAAACGTGTAGTGAATCAGTAAAATTTGACATCAAGTGAGTTGATAAGCGTGTTGAGAACCGTGTTGCAGCTTCATGTAAAAAAAGCCTATTGATAAAACATCCCTGATACACCATTGTTTATTGTTTGGCTAAGAAAACAATCGCTTAAATACACATGCCATAGTTTAAATTACTCAAAATCAAAAACGTCCTTCAACTGCGAGTAATGTCCCGACATTAAAACCACTTTTATTTCAATACA
>JGI24158J21664_10014597_pt1 | contig 10297 bp, 5 predicted proteins | sample Ectturendosymbi3_FD_21664 | JGI IMG/M metagenome (IMG submission 21664) | reverse complement strand
TGGTTGGTAAGCTAGGTTAGAAGTAATGTAAAGACCTACTCCACCTGAATTGGTTTGTGAAGGATTATGAATGAAATTGAAGCCAGGGATGTCAACATTTAAAATGTGATTTGCTAATCATACTCTTGTATTGTACGCAGTCCCGGGGCTTTGGTGGGCTTAGCCTCCCGCAAACAAAGCTTCACAAACCCCCCATCGAAATATAAAACATTTAAATCAGTGGAGTTGTGTCAAGTTTAGAATGTCAAGCCCCCCCGCACAAACCCTATTGAAGACTCTCTGGCGACGGTTCTGGTTGTATGATTGTGTCTGTGGTATCGAACACGAGTCTGTAAATGAATTATTATATTCATAGGCGGATCCAGGGGAGGGGCTAAGGGAGCTGAAGCCCCCCCTAAATTTTTTCAGATACGATTTTTGATCGTTGGTTCCCGTGTAGTTAACTGCAGGCTAGATTAGAGATTAGAGCGCTCAGTGACAGCGTAAATTCCAAAACAGCAAACTTAACCGTGAAACGTAGTCTTCATGTCTGGTAGGCTGAAAATGAAGCGCGCTAGATTAGCTGTATGCTATTGCTAAAGATGACTACTAATTAGCATCAGATCTGCCAGCAGGGTGTAGTGGGTGGAAACGACGTTCCCAAACCTTTCTGCACTCGTCACGTTACTTGAAGACTTAGATTTTTCATTTCAATTTCTACGTGTAGCGCCTGGAGCATCTTAAATGAATAAACGACAAGTTATCTCGTGTATAGCACCGTAGCACTAAAGTGAAACAGGAAGATCCAGTGTGAAATTCTTGTAGGCGAATCAGTCTTCCTTTATGTTTGGTGTGGAAACGCCGTTCCCCCACCTCTTTTTTGAGCAATACATCCCTGCCTGCCAGCAACAATTTTTCAACAAAAATTCAGCTCAGCACGAAATCGGATGCTTGTTTATCAACCAATATTCTGCTGTCTCTAATAATTTTTTTCAACCTACTGCACAGCATTTCTAAAATTGCGTTACCGCGATATAGTCGCGTTTCGTACAAAAAACTGAATGGATGAGAATGTGGTTATTGACTCACTGCAAACTTCACTTTCCCGCTGTGACGTAGAAAAATATTGTCTGATCATTTGCAATGCCCTTGTGATGCAATAAACACCTTCCAAGGCAAAGTACCAGCATAATTATTGCTTTCGAGTTTTTTGGTATGTTCGTCTCTGCGCGCACCCCAAGCGTTTCTTCGGGGGAGGGAAAAGTTTTGCTTGTTTTCAAAATAATTTACCTTCATTTCGATCTTCAAAGCTATTTTCTGTTGTCAAATAACTTCGATAACAACAGCATTTTGTTTTAAATATTTTGTGATTGATAGTTTGCCACTGATGGGCAGGTATTTTTGAAAACAAATTTTGCCATCTTGGCTAGGCAGTCATGATGTGCACTGAGCAGGACGTACCAAGGTTAGATGGCGCCTGAGGCAAAATACAAGTTTGCCGCCCTCATGTTCGAACCTGAGGTCTTTCGGAAGCAAATGTGCTGTTTTGAAAAAAGTGCTTATAACGTTGTTGGGGCTTTCTGGTCCCTCCGCAGTGATTTGGCGCCCGGGGAATTGTGCCCTCTTGCCCCCCTCGTTACGTCTCCGGTGTTATGCAATGAAAATCGGAAGGTTTTTCGAAAGTAAACAAATTTTCAAGTCCGAACGTCATGAACATCTGCAAGTTTCGAATACAATAAGGCATGGATCTTGCACAGACTGGCAACCAAGATTATTCGCGGCATTGCAGGTTTCTTCGTGTAGTTTTGTTTCACTTCTATGCCTGCCCCACGCGTTTTTTCGGCGTGGTCCTGTGTTTGTTTTGCGAATAATAATACTTTTCGGACATTCAACAAGTTGTTTTTTAAAGTTAGATAAGTTTGAGAAAAATTTCTGAATTGTTTTGAAGACCGCTTCTGCTCCGAAACTTTTTTCATTTTGTTTTTAATTTCTCATATAGTGCTAAAAATATTCTAACCACACCGAATTCCTTCACTTAAATTTGATCCACTCATCTGTGCACACAGGCATGTACTTTCACCTGTACATTTTCTTCACTGTGTTCTACGTTCGTTCGTTTTTTTTCATTGTGCTTATTTGATCTCCAACTGTTGTTTTTCAACACTTTTCAAAAAGTGATAAACAGGGTTGGTTGACCAGATGACCGCCATGGTCCTTCACCAATCCTATATGACACAGCGCCCCTCTGTTTACACTGATCAGCTATTGTGCCATTGTGTTTTCATTTGCTCTAATGTTCGCTAATGGTTGGTTTACTTCATGCGATGGCTTTTTATGGTGCTTCTGCTTGTTGGCTGAGTCATATGAACCTTAAACCATCACCATCACGGAAACGTCCCAGTAAGCCTGGGTTATGATGAGAATGCGATTTGGCCAAAGTGTATATGATTATTAACCGTGTTTGTTAAAAAAGTTACCTGAGCAGTTGGATCTTCACTGCTATGCAGTCATTACATCCGGGTGAACTCGTCCTTGAGCCCCCCCCCCCTTAAAAAAATTCTGGATCTGCCTACGATATTATTATGTTTATCAGGAAAATTGCTTCGAAATAAGACTTCATAGCCTAACTTAGAGCATTACCAAAACATTGTTTCATAGGCAAAAATTTCACAGTCCGTTATCATCTGCTTTATAATTTTTGGTTCGTAATTTGAGTAAAACAATGAGCTAAGTGTTCCCTATTATAGAAACGCTGGCAATATGACTGTTACGCGACGCTAGTAAATTAATTACAGGTAGCCGTAACTTGTTTTGTAAAACGTGCTTTCAGGCAGTTCGAGTGTTTCGCTGTGCATTGTGAGTATAGCCTAATTGTAGTTTGTTCCATTGACTTGTGACAGAGTAAACAGAATAGTAAGAGTAACTTAAGAGCGGTGGGAGGCGAGTAAGTCCAACCACTCCCAACTTGCTAAACTAAGGTGTGCAAAAAATATTTTTCGCCACCTGGTTTTTGAGGCTTACTAAGAAGTTATTCTTTTGTAGAGATCACGCCAGGCCCATAAGCACAGGGCTTGGTTCAATGGGGCTTTCGGGGGCAGTGCCCCCCACATTGTTTTGAGCTAAAAAAAATTTGCTTTCAACATATAATAAAAAAAAGTTTTACCCCAACCTAAAAATGGAATTCGCCTCCCAAACGTTAAAACCTGGTTACAGGCCTCGATCACGAAAGTGGTATTGCACAGAAAGTGAAAACGCATGGGCNTCCNCAGGGGGAGGCCAAAACGGGTATTTGCTCCTTCCTGGAAATTGGGACTAAGAACCAAAAATTTCTAANNANCNTNANATCCAATTAATTTATTTAATTATTGCAATGACAGTTCATTTGCCGGTATGAAACTCAAGCTGCACACGAGCCAGGTTCACAGTCCTGGTGTAATGCAGTGATGAGAGCTTGTGTCCGCTCCTAAAGTAGTTTGCGAAGCTTACGTGCGGATTGTTCTGCTGTTGGTCTTTGTTGTGTAACAATAACATGGCAGCAAATCTTGAAAGGTTTACTTCAAGTTTCGGTAGCTGGCATTTTGCCGCATGTAACTGTTGAACGCAAATATCTTGGCAGGTAACGCAACGAGACAGTAACTGCTGATTATAGTTTGCATAAAGAAGCATCATTAAACCCATAGCAAAGGTTCTACAAGTTTGAAAAGTCCATTGTTAGTGTGAGACGAACCCTCGCCAGAAAGTTTTCAATAGGGGGATGTGGGTTTATGCGCGGGGGTTGACACTCTAAAAATTGACAAAAACTCAACTGATTCATAGTGTTTCGTGTTTCAATTTGGGGGGCGGTTGGAGCTTTGTTTCGGGGGGCTAAGCCCTCAAAAGCATCCCCGTGGCGACGGGACTGGTGTGACCAATGTACCTGAATGAACAGCTTTAATCAAACAACGCTTATGCACGCTTTTTTTTCACACAGTACATAAAAGTACGTGGCTTGTTAGAATACAACTAGGCAGGCTTGTGGGCATACGTATTAATCGTTTATTACTTTGCGAGGAGTGAAAGCGTGACTTCAATCGACAATGTCAGATGAACGCTTGCCCAGTTTAGATATTGCGAGCGTTCACAGTGAAAAAAATCAGCGAAGACAAACAAGGTGTCATTTAAACTTGAAGGGTGCTTGATCGCTTTGGACGAGACCTCTTGTTTTTAAGCGACAATGCCAAGTCTTGAGAGGTTAAATAAAGTCATGATTTCGGGTTTCGTTAACGACCATGGCGTGGGAAAATTACGGCCAGCGAGCAGCATTTTGTGCGACCCGCAGGGCAGTCACACGTACATAGATAGTACACATTTCGAGTCTATGTTAAAGTAATTTTATCGATTAGAATTATCGAGATTTTATTGTCTATGTGTACTACAGCAATAGTTGTAATAAACATACTTTTATCATTAATTCATATTTTGAAACGTAAATTGTAACTGAAGCAGACAAACGCAACAAATGCGGTCCCCAGTAGCAATAAAGTTTTCAACGTGGCCCTCCCCCCTCTGTAGAAAATGTTTTCCCACCCCTTGTGTAAATTATCGTAACATACCTGGCCATTGTTCCCAACAAAGCGCATTATTGCACCTGTTGCCGCAACATGGACATCGGAAGGGTTTTTCCCCAGGGGGCCAATTGTGGAATTTTCCAGGGGTAGCCCAAAAGATCTTTCCACAAGGGGCCAAAAGTGCTGAAATTTCGTTTTACCCTCTCGAAACCAAAATATTAACCTTTCTTTGCTAAAGATATAATAGGAAAATGTCAAATTTCAACATCCAGGGGGAGCCTTAGTCTTCCCATCATCACTTCCGATACCCGTGAACATTATCTTTGGGGCGTGGTAAGGGTAAAGCGTTTTGTTAACGTCCACTTGCACTGCATCATCAGCAATTTGAAAATATGAGCAAAATGTCGATGTTGCCCTCCCCTGGAAAAAATTCCGCGGACGCCCATCGTGAAACGGCTTTTTGCCATATAACTAGCATAAGCGCCGAGGCGGATCCAGGGGGACGATCGCCCCCCCTAAAACTTACGAAAGTATCTTTATTAACCGTAATTTTGTATGATTCGGAAAACAGCATTCACTTAAAAGGCCATTTTGTCGTCCATTGTTTTGTCACAGCAATGTTGTGGAGTATACTTCATCTCCTAACTTACAGTAGCCTTCTCCTATCTCGAAGTAAACACCAACATTGTTACAAGCCCATGCAGAGAATTTAACGCATTTTACTAAAATCATTGCACTTGCAGCAAATCGAATCAAACGTAAAACACAGAGCAGTGAACTGGGCGAGCGGAGGAATTTCTTAAGCGCGGCTGTTGAGCAATGAAGCGTGAACATCTGTGTAATTGGACAACTGCTGCAACAATCCTGTTGCAGGATGGAAGGAGGCTGGTTTCATCAAAAAACAAAATATTAAAAGTAAGACACCGCAACTACAACGTTTTTAAAACCAGCCATAACTTCACTCGGCAATATCATTAACCTACATCAAAATCCGCATGAATGCATGAAGTACCTGTACGTTCTAGCAGCTGAAGTAACAGTCGTTCTGAACGACCATTTGCTGGACAATTAACATTTTGTTCGATGAGATAACAAGCGCGGGATGCAGGTCGTACACAACGCAGTGCAACAAAAAGTAGATCGCACAAACAACTTGGTACAATTCATTATCACAAGCGAGGAAACCTCATACGCGTTAAGTTCAGGCGAAACAGCGGTTAGTGCCCAATCACTGGCGGACCCGTCGATTTAGGGATGAAGGCATAAAGGTGGCGCCAAAAAAACTTGGCAAATTTCAGGTTTTGCACCTCTAGTTACAGATTTACTCAATCTCCAGACAAAACCAGTGACGCTCAATACTTTCTGCAACTTTTCATGAGAAACAAAAGCGAAGTCGTGAGCAATGCAGTGGTTTGCATGGGGGGAGGAAACCGCCATCCTGGACCCTCGCATTGTTATCCACAATATCAAAACAATCGCGTTGACGTCATTCACAGCACGATTATAGAAATTAGATATTAAAAATGAATGGCTTTTTTGTTTAATTTGGAAAAGATCGGCGAACCGGATTAAAGAGCTTAACGAATCGACGTTGGTGCCTTTCCTCTTAAACCAGGAAGGCTTCAGGTGTTTGCAGATGTCTGTATCGAATGAACCCAAACAAGATTCTTTGAGTCTCAAATAGAATTATCTCTGCGTGATAACGGAAAAAATGCAGCAGAAATGCGAAAAACACGTCTCATTGGGGCTCGGATGTTTGGAAAAAATACTACTTGACAAAATATACGCGAGTAACGATGTTATGCGCACGAGTTGGATCCAAGTGGTCATGACCGCAATTTGTTTCAGATCATAGCAGCTCACCTTTCACGAGTAAACTGCTTGGCGACGAAGTTGTGTGAGACGCACCTTGCCGTCCATTGAACCACTGGCACAAAGAAGAGGTTCAGAAGTGGAGACCCACTCAAGGCACAGCACCGGGGCCCGATGGCCAGTCAGCAGCAGCAACTTATGCAGCGACGAGTTTCTTGGTTCGATGCGGTAGATAACAGCTGTGTTGCGGTCGCATGTCAATATCTGGTTGCCGCTGACGGTGAACAGCTGTCCACCTCGTGGCTGGTGCACTTGTTTGTAGCCACCAAACCCAGAGACCTCGAACGGTCCGGCAGCTTGTGGATGGATAGGCAGGTCGGTAACTTTAGACTGCGTCGAGATGTTCCAAACAACTAAACTACCGTCCGTCGCAATGCTGTAAACATGGAAGCCGTCGTCAGAGAACTGCATCGTGCAAACCGAGGTTTGATGGAGCTTCCGTCGAACTATGGCTTTGAAATTGGCTGTATTGTATAGACTGACGTTTCCTTTGCTATCCCCACAAGCAAGCAAACTACCTTGCGGGTTGAAGCAAATGCATTCCACGCGAGCATCATCGGCCTGTACAGACTTAGCAAGTACTACTTGTGTTTCCGACGCGTTCCACACCAGCAGCTTACTCGCTGGCGTTGCGACTGTGTCCAGGTCGGGGTTAGAGCAGGATATTGTGAACGAATTATTGTTTGGCTGGAACTTAATTTGACTGATGGCACTGTGTTGGTTCGTGTTGATATCTTGCACTGTCTGCTTGCTTGCTGCATCGTATATTCTCAGCAAACCATTTGACGAACCGAGAATGAGCAGATTTTCGTTCATACGAGACCACTCTAGTGACTGGAAGGAAGATCTGGACATTATGGTCGCCAGAGTCCGGAGCTCATCTTCGGAATCCTTCTGCCATATTTTCACAACTCCATCTGCGTCGCAACTTGCACAAGTCAGTCCATTGAAAGATGAACGGCATTGAACGATTACCGAGCGGTGTTCATCGTACTGGTGCACAGAAGCTGAAGTCCACACATTGAGATCAAGGCCGCGATCCGTGCCTGGAATTTCCATCGTAACTTGATTAGAACCAGATACGATTGATGCGCCGCTTTGCATAGATTCAATGATTGGAAGATTATTGCCTGTGTCAATGGCACTTCCTGCTGTTGCAAGTGATAACGTGTCTTTGGAAATCGTAACTGGTGGTGAATCGGAGAACTGTTGCTGATTCACTTTGGTTGATGACTGTCGGGCCGAGTGGATGGCGGTGTTCGAACCAACAACCTCACCGTCAACAGATACTGCAGATTTGCTCGATTTGCTGCTGCTCTTATCACCAAACAATTCCTTTCGTTGAAGCTGGTACCCCGACAATTTCTTGGACCTGAACGATTGTCCTTCGTTGGATGAAGACAAATTTCGTGAAGCATCGTTGGTTGTTGCCGAAGCCTTCGTGGAAATGCTCCGTGACATCGTAGGACTTCCTTTCTGAGCCTGCTTCCCCACTGCGCCTGTCTGATTGGCTGGTTCCTCATTCGGTTGTGGCTTTGATGCAGTTTTGGTGATAGCTTGTTGAGCTTTTTGTTTATTTGAATTACTTTTGAGAGATGGGAAACTAAACGGCAACTTCTTTTTCTGTTGTGGTACTGGTTCAGGCTTTGGTGCTTGAAAAACCCCTGGTGTTCCTAAATACTTGACGTAGCTTGCAGGTTCTTGTGGTTTGGTTTCTTCATCATTTAAACCTGCAAGCTTTTTCTTAAGAGTTTCATTTTCTGTTTTCAACTTTTGAATCATCTGCTTATCTTTATTAAGTTCTTTTAGAAGGTCAGGAGGATTTAAAGCAGCAAAAGAAACTGAAAGAAAATTATATAATGAAACCATGAAAGTGTCAGACCATTGCTTCTGGAAATACATGGCAAAAGGTTTGCTACTTTCAGGATGAGAAAGAAATGGCATTGCAAACCATTCTTTCCACTCAGGCACACCATGTAATTCTGGTGTCATCTTTTCATAAAAATCCATGCATTCCTTTCGCTTTCCATTTTGCATGCATGTCACAACATACAAACGGAACAAACTTGTTTGCATCTTCCGCACTGTGGCTTCATACTTCGGGTCAAAACGACAAAATATTCTCGATTCCAAATGGCTCCAGTAGGCACGGAGAGCATCAATATCATAATTGTTAATGCAGGAATGAATGTACTGGACGATCTTATCAATACGAAAACCTTTATCTTTATCCGCTTTCAGATCAGAATCAAAGCTTTTCAAAGCATTGTAAAATCCCCTCTTCAGCAAATAATCCTTAACTAGCCCATCAAAGAATCTTACTCCATTTATCCATGACATTGCCTAACATTGTTGCCAACAACATGCAAAAATAGTGCTATGGTATTAACAGCAGTCGCTACTTTCAGCAAGAATGTAGAATTTTAAAAACGGTATGGTGTCACTGCGCAATGAAGTAGTGATAACTTGTAAAAAATGCTTTATTCGAGTTACCAACCAGCTTCTTGAGAATTTACAATTGCCACAATGTTTCTGTCAAACATAACTATAAACACTATACTGCCATCATTGCCATACTGTTTGCACTTCAAAACTATCTAACAGAACACCAGTTTCAATTAGTTTAGCCTATATACAAGTGTGTTGCTTTGTGTAAGTTTAATACCTGGCTTTATTTGTCTACCTTTGCTTAGATATACACCCACCACTGAAGATCTGCTTGAACATACTTTGCAAACTTTAATTCATTAGAAATTAAAAATGTGTTTAAGAAAGCAATTACGTATTTCTAACTGCAGAACCAGCCAACAGTATCTGTTGTCAAAAAAACATTCAAAAAAGTAAAATATAAACGTTTTCAATTACAACAGCAACAAAAACTATGCTGATATTTCAACCCACCAAACAAAAAATCTTTGTTGGGGCAAATGACAGGTTTCAAGAGCAAAACAACACCTTTTTTTCTGTTCTTGAAAACCTAACCAGCAGAATAAAAATAGTTCATACAGAAATACAGTTCCTGGAATCCAAAAGTGAATGGTGCAGAGTAAACTGCACACAGTAGTGATCATGGCAAGACCAGTGTTGCCACTCTGTTATTATGGAAAAGCACTAGATTTGATGATAAAAAACATTAAATTCACAAAAAAAACACTAGATCACAAATACGTTAGCTGTGAAAGCAAAAAGCTAACTTGCACTCAATGAAAATGGCCAGAAAATGTGTTGCAATGCAAACAGAGACATTTGAAAAACAGCGACAAAGAAAATGGGAGATACCGTAGCAGAAACGCTTGTATTTGTAGCCTATATACAGGTCACTGAAAATTTTAACAAACGACCACAGTGGCTTNGTAGTGGTTTAACTCGAAACGAATTATTATGCTCTAGAAATTTAGCAAATTACAATTCCACAAAANCAAGGTCTCAGTTATAGTTACAATTAAACAAAATTGTGTAATTAAATACATTCAGCTCACTCATAAAAAACATTAGATAGCTATGAAAAACCACTAGAACACTAGATGAAATGCAAAAAGACTAGATCTATTGGAAAAACACTAGGAGTAGTGCCACTGGGGAAGACTTGTTATATCGAATCTATTAGTAAGAACAGTCATATTGCTGGTGCTAGTAATACCATTGATAATATTATTAGTAGTAAGATCAGTATAGCAATACAATTTACAAATACAGTTGAATTTGTCTAATTCATCATCAGTCAAATCATCAATTCACTCAATTTGTTACTTCTAATTTGCCATCGTCTAATTCGTCACCTCTTTCTATCCCTTAGAAGTGTTTTGGTCAGCTAATACACCATTTGCAGTTTTGCTTTTGATGTCTAAGCAGCTACTTTAACATACTATGAGAATTCAAACAAATTAAGGATCTTTATC
>JGI24158J21664_10014595_pt1 | contig 10299 bp, 7 predicted proteins | sample Ectturendosymbi3_FD_21664 | JGI IMG/M metagenome (IMG submission 21664) | reverse complement strand
TTCAAAGGGGAAGGTGTGAAACTTTCAAAGGGGTAAACTTTGTAGTTTATTGATGGTGAATGCAGAGAAATGGAGCACGAAACTAAAGAAGTAGGGGTGATGCCAACTTGCTATTGCCTAACTTTTATGTGTTGCCAGCGCCTTGTCTTCCCAATTTTCAGTGTTTTCAAAGTTGTGTATCATGCCATTGGTTTCCAAGGTTTTGCAGTTCTATGCGAAGTTGTCCTGCTGTGATACTATCATCAATTCGTCATTTTTTCGTCGGTCCCGGCAGAATTCCTATCTTTGTGTACATTTCTATTCGTCAATTCGCTCAATTCGTCACCTCTTTCTATGCCCGAGAAGCGTTTTGTTCGGCTAATCCGTCATTTGCAGTTTCGGTTTGGATGTTTAAGCAGTTAACACGTGTTGGAATTCAAACAAATTAAGGATCTTTATATGAGAATTGTTGCACCTCGCAATTTGTTTATCGAACTTATGCACGAGGTGCGAAGCGTGACCCAACTCCCCATTGAGAGAACGCAGAGTGTCTTTAAAGTTTGTTAAAGATTTCAAAGGTGCTAGATTAAATGCAGGACTTCAGATAGAGTAGAGGAATTAAGAGTTTAATTCAGTAAACAACCATAACGTAATAAAGGTCCATTTTACTGCAAATAAAAGCAGTATGTATACGAGTTACGATGATAAAGCATTCGAGCTGCTATGATAAGAGTTTTCACCTGTTTGCGTAATTCATCACTTCGCCTAAATCGTCACATTTTTCAAATCCCCTTGAGGTGACGAATTTGGCAAATTCTACTGTATTTACAAAGCTCTTCCATAGCCCCCGATGGCACTTGACCAAAGTTCCTTGTGAATAAGTGAGAGAGATCAGAATACAATGTTTAAGATGTTCTATCAAACCGTTGTTTGATACTGCTCAGGATGTTGTCCAGCATGCGGTTGTCCACTTCAATGTGCTACTTTTGTACTGGGTCAGAAGCTGAAGTAACTTCACTTATAGACAGTTCACCAACCATACATCAGCGGCGTCTCTGTCGTCTTACTGGAAAAGACTGTTCCACAACAAGATCTGCATCCGTTTTTAATTAGCTGGATAAATTCGGCAGGTGAATCATGACAAATTTGGAAGTCGTGCTGTTTCTTCTGCATATCATCTACCAATTGAGCAACTATGGCATACGGTGCACAGTCAGTGAATCCAGCTGCACAGTTTGCAGGCGTTTGGTTAGTGGCGTAGTACAGAAACACATTTGCAAGTACACTTGGGCCGTGAAAGCCGTTTCAAACTTCAGGAGACCTTCAACGTATCCAAGCACCCTGCTTTTAATGATAGCATGGATCTCTTCATTGTCGATTATGGCATTGAGAATAACGATAACTTCTGTGAACAGCGCTCTAGTCCTGTTGTTGAATAAACCCAAAAGATTTTTCAAGACAACATCCTTTGACAAAAAAGTTCCTAAGGCGCTGAACAGGAGAAGAATGTCGACGCCGGATGTCCATTCGCTGATAGATTCTCGAAAGAATATACCTATGTCATTAAACAGTGAGAATAGTGCTGCACCAGCCACCACAACACTCGTAGATTCAGCCGTAACCAGGTCTTACTCATATTATTAGTCCTTTTAAAAAATATCCCGCTTTGCAAGCCCAATTTTTATGATCCATTCGCCTAAACGGACTGTAGCCTGAAGTAGAGATGAGGCCTTATCGTGTAGCGTACTTTTGCTAAATGCAACCAAACCCTTGCTTCGTAACGTCTCATAGAGTAGCCTACTACTCTAAGCCGCTGTTTCAAATCCATTTCGTTTTGCTTACGGCCCATATCCAGACCCGTGACCAGCTTGGGACACCAAGTGGGGTGAAGAGTTTTCTGAGAAGGGTCCAAATTTTTAAAACTATGTCCAACACATTTTTCCAGACGTGGCGAAAACTTTTGCAGGGGGGGCGATTCCCCCCCTGCGCCTACCTGGTTACGGCCCTGCCCATATTCGATATTTTGTGCAGAACACTGCAAACAAAATTACTGTATGCATTTTGAATGCAAAATAGCTCATTTTTCAATCAGCGACTCCGGCCCATTTTTGACTCAGCGGCTGCGGCCCACCGAGCATTGCCCAAATGCCCGAATGGCCAGCCCCCCCTGGCAGGTTCCCAGTTTGTTTGACGTTCGATCTTTTCTGTTACGCTTTTAACTAAAATTAAAATCTTGCGTGTGTTGTGCGAGTTCAAAAGATGATCTGAGCAGAAAGCCACAAATGGTTTACTTTGCGTTGTTGCAGGCATCCTCGTCAACGCTTTGTGTGGTTTTCATTGGAGCCACCTTGGATGGTGAGATGGAAAACTGGGCGAGACCTCACCCAGTACGACAACGGTTTTTTCAACTGGACAATGACGTATAAGACAGATGCTGATGTGTATATGCCATATCGAGATTTACTTGGTCATTACTATCGTACCATCGCAAAAGGAAAAGTGCACGTGGACCGCATACTTGAACAGAAAACAAAACTGGCGGTGAGTGTTGCACTGGTTACAGATTTTGTGTTGAAAGATGGGTACTGGTCATTCATTATCATTACGATATCACGTTCTTGTGACTTGCATTTCATTTTTATGTGTTGCGTAGATGGATGCATGAATTCGGTTATTTTAAAGATAAAGTGTGGATCGTGTTGCAACCACTGGATGGACGCGGTAATTAAGTAGGCGATGCACCTGTTACGCACTTTAATCAGAGTTCTTGATTTAATAGGCTTTAATCAACTAACGCCGTAGTCAGGCTAACAACAGAAAAGATGCAGCGTGTAAACCAGGGATCTAAAACACACGGGCCGCATGTAGCCCGCGAGGGCGTTTTGTGCGGTCCGCGATTCTTTTTCGGAATTTTCAATTAAGTTATTTAGTTCATTCACCAGTGCTTGAAGCGCTCGGCTAGCGAGAACAAGTTCCGTTTAAACGAACGTAGAGGCGGCTGGAAATGATGTGTCTACAACTCACGATACCTTTCGCAGGAAATAAAGATGTGCAAGCTCTTTCCAGTAAGGTTCAGGTACCGCCATTGTTGCGTCAGCGTCGTAATGCGGCCCTCGGGTTACTTTAGAAGCCCTCGTTTGGCCCTCGGAGCATTTGAGCTTGAGACCCCTGGTATAAACTCAGAGGATTCACGAGAGACGAGTGGCTGGTTTGAAACTCGAAGTGACACGCATCAAGGCACTGCAGTCGTGAACACAACAAGAATGCAATGACGCAATCACGAATGCGGGTGATCAGGAGGAGCGGCAGAGCCGTGTGCATTTACCACTATCTACCCCGCTGAAGAACAAACAAAGAGCGTATCTAATGAAACAGATGTTATTCTTACACAACTCACAACGCTGTCCTCGCGGAACGACTACGTGTTTATTGCGGGGAAGTAGACAATGAATAGTTGTTGCAAAAGTTTACATTTTAATCACCGCAGGCAGTGACGGGATCCTTTCAGGAGTTTTTTCAGTGCTTGTAGAACTCCTCGGAGGGATAGGATTTTCTCTCGCTGGCTTGTAATCCACGCCAGACGATCCATCGTCAGGCTCCCTTACCACAGGCGTAGTCGCCACNTTCTCTCCAGAAGGTTCTGGAACTGGACGTTCTGGAACATNAGATAATGTTCCATTCTGCATTGCGGATGCAATGCCTGCAGTGGGTGAGGGGACGTCCCGAAAGTCGGACTTGCAGATTAATCCTTGTTCGAAACACTTGACTGCTTTCCACCAGGATGGCGAATATAACCAAACGTGGAATTAACCTACAACAATTCAACTTCTTCGCAGGAGGGTTAACTTTTGTTGCGAATAAATTCTCGCAACACGACAACAGGCCCTGGTTGGATCAGCCAGCTGGCCTGAGATCGCCCAGGCTTGGAGGGTCGATCGAAGAGTAGAAATCGTTCGTGTGGCGTCACATACGTAGCCGTACATAGCCATAACCGCACGGAATGCAAAGCTTCTGGAAGTATGGTTTTCCACGCCCGTTCAAACAAGCCTTTAACTCATTATGTGTAGCTGAGCTCTCCAAGGCGAGGAAGACGGCTCAATGATACCGTTCTTTAGTAGAGTGTGGATCTCACGCTTAATGAGAAGCTTGGTCATCGGCTATGAATCGGCGAGACTTGGCGGCGGCGGACCTCACACCCTGCTCTAAGTTTCGGAACAGACGAGGAGTTGCAAAACCTATCTCCCAGCACAAGATCTTACGCTAAAACCGCCCGTTGTGAATGCTACGTTTCTTTGCCGCTTCATAAACCGTTGACCGAGGATAACATCGGTACAAAGGACCACCATGAAGCCAAGAGAATATTCGCGGTTAGGCCAGCTCCATAGTAGACGTAACCGACCCATCAGATACAGTGCAAGCGGAGTCAGAAGCTAATGTCACTTTCACAAGCGGACCGGACGGTTCTAAACCGCAACGTTGCTCGATTTCTACTCTGTTGGAGTAAGCACGGCGTGCGTTCACTGTTGTTGCTTGCTGCCACAGTGTGAATGTTTGCGCACTTGCCACTCGGGTTTTGCAATCGCAACAATTACTGCTGGTTTATTGCCCAACGGCGTACAAAATACCTGCATACAATGTTTTCAGCAATGTTATGAAATCGTTTTTTTTCAATTGCTTTTATACAATTGCAACCATATCAAGCAAGCGAAGGATGGCTTTAGGTTGTCGATAGCACGAGACAAAGCTAGACACATACACTAAGATACTGTACTATAAACGGACAACATTTGTATGAAAACAACTTTGCAAAACCTGCACTGGCGAAGAATTAAAAAAGGGGAGAAGGCACAGAAGCCCAATTAGATGAGTGAAGACACATTTAAGTTTGTGCCCATGTAAAACTCAGTTTTTTGAAGCAGTTGGCTCCTATAACACGCCACTGGTTGATGGTTAAAATACAGGATGGAGCTCCTTACTAGGTTTGAAAAATAAAACGCTAGTGTGAATTTACACAAATGAAATATCTTGGAGTATAACAAGAATCAGCTAAAATCAGGTGGTTGCTAATGATATCGTGCACACACATGCGAGGTCACGCGAGTTTTTGCGGACATGCACGCACAGGATCTTGCTAATTATTTAGAACATATAAATGCCAGTGTATGCCTAAAGACTCCTGTCAAAGTCCCTAAACGCAGTAATCTGTTTGTATTATTGGTTGTCTTGTCGCTTTTTAAGAGGGTAGGCAGGCGATGTGAATCACTTTTGTCGCCTGATCAGTGTTGACAAGTATCTGCTGTCCTTCTTGTTGTTGGCTGTGGAGGTTTTGCTTCTCTTTACTGTTCTTTTTGCTTTTATACTCTTCTACTAATTCCACTCATATCGAAGACAGCTGCACGGAATCAGCGAATGAGGTTCTACTCATTATGTCAATCATTAGTTCTTACTCATTAGGTGGAACCTAATGACCGGAGCAGGACCCTATAAAGAGGACCCAGTTAGGTTCTACTCACTGAGTAGATCAAACCAGCCAATGAAGTTCTACTTTGTCAATTATTAGGCTAAACTCATTTGGTGGAACCTAATAAATAGGGTAGGACCTCATTAGACTCTATTCACTAGTTCAAACCAGCGAATGAAGTTCTACTCTTTTTGTAAGTTCGCGATACAACGCGACAAAGCGAAACAAACTGGGTAAAAAGATTTCTTTAGGGTCTGCTTGGCGAAAAAGATGAAGAAGATAGCATTTGTGTAAAAATCATTGCGCAAACGAGCAAGCAAACAAGTGAAACAAAATAGCGCTGAAGCTCACTTTGCGAAGTGAAAAGGAGACGTCTTTGATTTTGTGCTCATCTTATTTTTGCTAGAAAGTAACTGCCTGAAAGGTGCATTTCTCCTTTCAGGTCTCGATGATGAGCCATTGCGAAAGCAGAGGCGCAAAACTTCGTGCGAAATATGTCGAGCAGATGATGAAGACAGTGCCGGGTATCGCACGTTACGGCACGTGTTTCGGTCAGTCGGCCCGCATCTCGTGGGACGAGGCCGTAGCGACTGTGCGCAGTTCAAAGTTCTATCTTGCCTTCGAAAATTCCATTCACTGCAAGGACTACATCACGGAAAAGTTCACCAATTTGGGATATCGCCTCGAAACGGTCCCTGTTGTTTGGGGGGCCAGGAAAGCTGATTACCTTCGCGTTGCCCCCCCTCACTCCTTCATTCACACCGAGGACTTCTCCTCCCCCGACGAGCTCGGTGAGTATCTTCTTTATCTTGACGCGAACGTCACTGCTTATCGCGAGTACTTCGCGTGGAGGGAGGACCCCGAGAAGAGCTGGGACGACCTGATGCTGGAGGTCGAACGAGCTCATCCGGGCCTCAAGACACTGCGATACAATGCGACCGGGTACGAGCTCCTGTGCGACAAGCTGTTCGATGACGAGCGACCGAAGGTCATACCGTCCTTACGACGGCTCGTATTCGATACCGAGCCGCCGGAGTGCACGGACAAAACGTGACTTCTTGCTGCCGGCGAACAATCATTACGAAAGCAACGCAACTGAGAGGCTTTGATTGTTAGAGACGTGGAACATGGTCGTCGCGAAGACTTTTTTCCAGGATGGGACAGTAGTGTCTTTTGTAGGGGTGTGGCCAAAATTTTTGTTCGCGGCGGGACGCAACAGTAGCGAAATTTCATCATTTTTACCAGACCCGAAACTAACGTAAAGAATCAATAACCCAACAGCAAATTTCAAAATCCAAGCAAGGGTCCTTGGCCCCCCCCCGGGCTCTTTCAACGCCCATGGCCTGGAATGATTTTTGACTCCTCAGTTCTTGCGTTGCGCGCCATCAGAAGTCACAAATGTTGCTCGGACGTTTTCGGACGAGGCCGCGAAAAGTACCGAAGGGCCATGTTCGGGTTCTGATCGGCTGGCAAAGAAGTTTCTAGAACAGCGGTTCCCAAAATATGGCTCGCGACCCGAACAAGGGTCACGAAGGGTCAAAAAAAGGACTCGCGCCGAGGTGATTCAAAACTAAATTGTGCATTTTCAAAGTTACCTGCTTGTCTGTGCCTCTCTGTAGCGTATAGGTAATTGAGGAAAGAGTAGATTTCTTTCTCTGTAATCGAACTTAGCAACTTAATGCCAAAAGTCACCCATACAATCGGCATTTTTTAATACGATGGTTTGCGTCTTGGGTCGCGTGGTGTCCACCAAACTCAGACTTGGGTCGCCCTAAAAAAAGTTTACGAACCGCTGTTCTAGAAGCTGTCGATAAACTGCATGCTGCTTTGCATGGATGATCCTGGGACGAAGAAATGTAGCTTTTGTCCAGGTCACCAGGTATCTGTGGTGAAGAGTTTAAAATGCATTTCAAAGACTGCAACTAACTGGCATTACTGTGTGTCGTTCACGTAAATGAAAGGATTCCTTTTTCGTTTTACTTTTTTCTTGCCGATATTCGAAATGTAGCAGTTGCAGGGTTAATGTTAGAGAAACTACCTATCCGTTTCTATCTAAGAAAGGGCAAGCGTAAGGCATTTGTTTTTCAGCTCTTTCCACTAAGTGTGCTGCCTGCCTTTTCTGAATCCCGTCAATCACAATGTTTCTCGCTTTTTGTTGTAGAAAAGAAATTTCGAGGTTATCGTAAATACGTAGAGCTGCTAAAGACGGTAGACTAGAAATTTTTACGTAACATGCCTTAAACCCTGAAACGTCCGGCCATGTGCAGCGGGCCCTATCACGTTCGTTTGCCTGCAGCGACTTTGACATGGCAGCTTACTTTCAAGTTGGTAGCATATTGTTTACTCTACTGAAAGTGTCCTGTTTTACATCCGTCCCAAGCAATGTCAGACTGTCATATTCGTCCATCGTACTGTGGTTTGCAGGAAAGAGGAAATACTAGCGCCCCGGCCTGTCTTCATGGCCATTCCAGAATTTACTTATAGTAGAAACAAATAAGCCGGTGGTTGCGTTGTTTGTCGTTCCCTTGTTGCTCGATAGCTAGCTTCTTAACTTGCCGTGTGGCTGTGAGTTTCACGTCGAACTTGACATTGACAAAAATATGTTTGATATTCTTTTGGAAGTTTTTTTTCGTATATGCTTCAACCTAACGGCATACCAAACGAACATTGACCTTCGACAATTTGTTCATCATCAGAAAATGGTTTAAAATTTCTGTCTCGTGTTTGACATCAACACAGCACGAACACCCAAGTTTCACTCCGTGAAAGCTCAGATAATTCAGTAGAAATTCTGTTCTCTCTCTTGGCCGAAGTCAGCGCATTTCACGGTGTAGCAAAATATCCACATGGAAAAGTTAAAGCCGAACTCGCAAGAATTGCATCTGCTTTTTTTAATTTTCAGACAGGACAAATGTTTATTCAGCAACNTTCATNAAAAGAAACACGAGTATAGCGCAGAGCGACAAAACACTCTTCATGGCCACTGCTGTTTTATTTTAGTTTGTTGTCAGTGTGTCTTGTTAAACGCTGTTCTGAGATTTAGGTAAATGCATGAAACGTTCTTCAACAAAACATTGCTTCAGCGCCTGTTCGGTACCTTGAAATGGAGTAAATTGATTATATACAACCCTTCAGGGTTGTAATCGTTCTTCAACAAAACATTGCCTTCTTTCGTTCTTCAACAAAACATTGCTTCATCGCCTGCTCCGTACATTGAAGTGCAGTAACTGTAGAAATGCGCTCAAACGCGTTCCCTTCTGCGTTGTTGCGATGTCAGGCCCGTAGACACGGGGGCCATGTTGGGGTAGTGTCCCACCTAGTTTGTTGTGCCCAGAAAGGTTTGTTTTAAACATATTAAAAAGAAAAACCTTGACCCCCTAAAACGCATTTCCCCCCTAACCTTGAAACCTGGCTACTGGCCTGTGTGAAGTTATGGCCTTCATGATCATAAGTGTTGACGTGTGATAGTTTTGATGGGTTTATGACGTATAATGTTGTTTGTAGACTTTTATTTGCTCACAAATATCTTCAAATCCATGTGTAGTTTTACACAACTCGTCTTCAGTTTGTCCAGACTTTGACTGCGATATTTGTGAGCGGATCAACAAATGAATTCTGAGTTTAGAGGTCGTGAACATTTTTCTGCAGAAACAAATTTCAGTTTTGCGTAAATAAAAGTTTCATTTGTGTAAGTAAAGTCCTTGTTTTTCCTGAAATGCGAGTTAGTTATCAACCTGCAGTTTGTCGAGGCTGCTGTAGCTGGCGTGATGTTTTTCATGCGACCGTAGCCCTGTCAGCACTTTTGCCAATTGCCGAAACGAAGAAAACAGACTTTGAAAACTTCCTGCGGATTCGATCACCGTCTGCAGATATTCAGTACGTCTGATGACTTGCTCGGCCATGGAATAGGTCGACTAACGAATGTGAAAAAAACGAATAACGATTTATATCCTGTTTCGACGACTGCTTGCGGTCATCGGTTTGTCAGTAACAATTTATAACAAAACCCATATCTGTGACACAGAGGCGTAACGAGGTTAAACGGCGCCCGGGACAAGAAACAAGTTTGGCGTCCCCATATTCGAACCTGAGATCTTTCGGAAACAAATGTACTGTATTGAAGAAAGTACTTGTGGCATTGTTGGGGCTTTTCGGCCACCCCGCAATGATTCGGCGCCCGGGGAATTGTGCCCCCCTCGTTACGCCACTGTTGTTGCATGCAGGAGAGCTTAAGTGAAAACCGTGCTTGGTCGGGCAAAGCTTCCCAGATAGAGATACAGGAGTAGGGCACTTGTTTAATCGGCCACATGCTGAGCAAACGTTGACAAAACAAGCCCTCGTAAGAAGCTTATCTTGCTGCGCATGTTGAAACCCTTGTATCTGCACCTGACAAGAAACTGAACATTCCGAGGTGGATAACACTTATAAGATAAATGTATGGTTTCCACTGACAATTGGTTACTTATTTGCACGATGGCCCTTTCCATTATTTCTGTTCAGGAGCTGAGTCATATGAAACAATAAAATCAATCAAGTTCCATGCATCCGCCCACATTCTAGAGAAATTGTATACGTACACAAAAAAGAAGGTAGCGCAAACGCTAACTTCAGAAAGCACCAGCCTAACTTCAGTCAGAAAGTGTAACCCAGGAATATCTGGAAACTTCTAGATCAATGGTTCTCAAACAGGTGCTTGGCTCACTGAGGGGGTTTGTTCTCCTGGGAGGGAATTTGTTTCAGGGAGGAATTGGGGAGGAAAAGCTGTGGATGAAAAAAACTTAAGTTTTTATTATTTGTTTAATCAAGACGTAAAAAACTGCACAGCGAGGTGGGTTTAGATCGGAATGTCTACAGCAGTG
>JGI24158J21664_10014594_pt1 | contig 10300 bp, 7 predicted proteins | sample Ectturendosymbi3_FD_21664 | JGI IMG/M metagenome (IMG submission 21664) | reverse complement strand
ACTTGGCTTGCTATGAAAGTCCTGCACGAGTTGAAATTTTGTGTCCCCCATCGCCCCGCACCCACAAAATTTAAACACGCCCTGCCCCTCACCCGTATGAGTTTGAGAAATTTTGCCCGCACCCGTACACTTCTAACCTGCCCAGCAGACCATCTCATCCCGCGCGCCCTGCACTTTTTCGGTCTCAAACTCCCACCTGTCCGAAAACTACTAAAAACTCATAACTAGGGCAAGTTTTTGTTGCTATAAAATTGTGAGAAATGTGCATTTATTTTTAACTAAAGTTGCAGTAAAAAGTTGCATTTATGCACAAGCATATTAAACGACAATGATTTACTCAAGCTATTTATTTACAGTACATATAATGCTAAATATTTCCAGACATTATCTGGCGAGAAATGGTGATCATTTGCCAACAGTTTGCGCAGCATGCTAAAACTTCGCTCCACAGTGCATGAATTTGCTTTTCAATTTAACAGTTTGGCCTACACTTCTGCACTGATGTTTTTTTGGCTGGGTGATTTCTACAATTGCTCTCAGGTCATTATTCAGTTCCAATCGGTTATCAAAGAGAACAGAACTATACTGAAATAGTTCTCAAGCATGTTTTTTAAATCACACTTTTACATTTAATGCAGTAGGCCTACTTGATAAGAGTTGCATGTGAAAAAGGAAAAAGTTGCAATATAAAATTCCTGCAACCAGCTCATCGTACTACATAAATTATGAATATTTCAGAACTTGTTGGAAGCAGTAAAAAAAGTTGAAAAACTTGCCCTACTCGTAACGTCTGGATACAAGTCTGACAAGCAGCAAAATCAAGCTACTCATTCTTTTTCATTGGCAACCAAACCAAAACTTTCCACAGATCTGATCTTTCGCAGTCAACAGATTTGAGGTGACAAAAAACACGTTTCAGTTCAGTTGTGACTAGCTGTGCGTTAAGCGTTGTTTTATCCATTTAGATGTGGTGCTAGACTGAATTATTCCTCACCAAGTACGATGGTAGCATTGGAAAATGTTCACTTGCCCACCACATGGCAAGGGTCTGAGCTAATTTTTCGCAACAATGGGTTGTTACATCATAATGTAGTAATTGCTGCAGGCCTACTGTCCTAAGCGCAATGCTGGCAAACAACTCTAGTACCGTAGGCTACATCCACATGTTTTGCGATTTTTGAGCTGATTAAGTTCACATGCTTTGGCTCAACACTCAGTCACCCGCACAAATAATTTCTCAACCCGCGTCTGCCCCGCACCCGCAGCAAGTACAACCCGCCCCGCATGTAAGGCAGTGTGGGTTCCTGTACCTGCCCCACAAATGCGGGTACCTGTAACCTGCGTGGGTTAACCCATCCCGTGCAGGACTGTACTTGATACGCAAAGCGTTAATTATTACATACGTCAGTTTTTTTAAGGTGTTTTAGGGACCCGATTCAGGTCCACAGAATTGAAAATCAGGTCCCTAGAATCAGAAAATTATCACCGGGTCCCTAGAAACAGAGAAATCAGGTATGTATAGGTCCACACTGGGTACCTAACGTTTTCCTTAAAAAAAACTGCGTAACGTAATAGTTTATCTTGTGAAAGCTGTCAAATTAATTGTTGCGCTTCATGGGACTTCTGAGATGATTATGGTGAATAGGCGAGGTTACTGTCTGCATTGCACTTATTTGGTGTGAGGCGAATCGGTTTTGGACATTAATTGAAGCAACAATTGAACTCAGCTAAAACTTTTCGTGGTTGTCCCGATTTAATGTGGAAGTACCAGTGCGCACAGGAAATTTATGGGTTCGTTTCGAACTCATTAACACCTTAAAAAAACCCGGGGTGAGTATTATCATTCAACAATAATTAGGTACAGCTGTCTTATGATGTAAGTGCTTTCATTTCCAATCTACAAAACAGATGTTGACTGCCAGACATGTTTGAATGAGCAGATGGATCTGATGTTGTTGGTATACATGAAAGCTTGATTAAGACTGCTTTGTACCAATAATGATTTATAGGACTTGGCGTTTTTCTTCCCAAACAATATATTTTGCATGCACAGTAGCAGTTATTTTGATATAACATAGCATTTATGTTTCAGAAACTCAAATGTTATTTAAATCATATTGATAGATGTCTTGCTGATCCCAATTGTCCGCATAAAAAATGCATGAACTACATAAATTAAATTGACTACTCATTGCCACTATGCTTGTGATCATTCCTTATGTTGAGAAGTATTTTTTTTATGAATTTAATTAATTTTTAGTTCACAATTTTGTCTTAGCCTCAGATTTTAGTGTTAGGTTTGATTTCAAATAGTTGAGTCAGTATCATGAAAAAAATTGAACCTTCACCTGACGAATGGCAGCCAACTGTTACAAACGATGTTGAAACAACAGCACAAGAAATTCAAAGTAAGTACTTTAAACCATTCCATAGACGTAAACAGATTGCTGCATTGTTGATGATGGAAAACATGGTAGATTGCTGTTTTAAGCCACTTGGTCTTGGAATACAATAAACTAATCAAAAGCAAACATATTTATTAACTAACATCCATGTTCCATCACCATTTTCCAAGAAGTCCATTTTCTTTACCAGGGTTCCCATGCGATATTGAAAAAGTATTGAATTTCAAAATCGGTTTTCAAGACCTTGAAAAAGTATTGAATTTNACCAAATTGTACGTTAGGTATTGAAAAAGAATGGAAATTCTAAATGGAAAANAAANTTGAAGTATCTGAGCATAATTTTACTAAAAGCAAAGCAGTTCATTATTTATGCAATGTGCAAAATTGANTTTCATGATTAAGAATTTATAAAAATGAAGGGAAGTGATGGTATTGAACTTTTTTAATTTAGTATTGTAAAGGTATTGAAAAAGTATGGAAAATGGTTTTTAAAAATGTGTGGGAACCCTGCTTTACTTTAAAAAAAGATTTGGCTTCTTTTGATATTTGTTGTTATTAGTTTTATTTCAAGACCTAATTTCCTTTGTTTTATTAGACAGCGTATTTTCCTTTTTCGTATGCTGACATGAAACCATGACATTCTTGCTTTTTCATCACAAGTACCTTCTACTTGGACTGATCCATTGCATTTTACTTTGAAATCACTGGAAGCATGTGATTTCAGCTTTGTGCTGATTTCTTGCTTGCCACTTATTCACTTCAAGCTTGTGTCTTACAGGTGTTGTTGAAAATGATTCTAATGCAGTACTTGATGCCTCAGGCTTTAACAGGTTGGATTTTACTTTCTTTGTTCTGATATTTCTTAAGGGGATTTTCATTGTTTAAAAAACTTGGTTTTATTTGCTCAAATCCATTTTATGTAATGTACTTTTGTTGCCAAATTCTTGATTTTTGAAAGCTCTGAATTTTTCATAGAAGGCTTAATTTGACACTATTTGCCATGCACAAAAATTAATTTTGAGTGCAAGGAAAGGTGTGCTTTACTTTGCAGTGATTGACGTGGGTAAGTGTAGCAATTTATGCAATAGAAAAATGTCAGTTATGAAAATTAACAGTTTAACATGATGGAATTTATCAAAGTTGCCATTTTTATAGTAACTTAGTAATATAAATATACACATTGGCATCATGTATACTAAAAACTAATATATGGAGTTAAATGCTTATTTATGTGAAAAATGCTTGGGTCATTATTAGCTTAGAGGTAGTGTCCATCTATCAATTGGAAGGTTAGGTATTTGGTCCACAATTCACGGTGAATTGCCATAGTGCTCCTTGGGCAAGAGCGTTCACGTGCCCTCGCAAAAAGCAAATTTCAGGCTTCAGCCTACCGCCAATAGCTGTCACCAGAATCAAATTAATTAAAAATGGTTAATTGTTTCTTCTTTTGGACATAAAACTTGTTTTGCAGTAAGTTCATTCAAAGACCAAAATGTTGGGTAAAAAATTAGTTCTAGGCAAAATTAACTGGATTTTTGCACAACTCAATAATGGCTTTGGGTAGAATCAACCAATAAAATTCCTAAGGTAGGGTTATTTCAGTAGCTTTTGTTAGATGGACTATGTGGTTACATGCTTTACTAAGGCTGACAACAACTTCAACATGTCTTTGACGAGCAATGCCAAAGTTGCACAAACATTTCTGAAACTTACTTCATACTACTATCTTATTGCCACTGTAAAACGTTCTGTTTTATCTGTTTTTATCAACCTGCATTGTGTAGAGAGTGTGTGTTTGTACTATGGCCTTCACATTTGTTGTCAAATAAATTCATTCATTATTCTCAAGTAATAAACATCACTTTTCAAGTGTGTCTGCCAACTCTGTTTTCTAAACATCAGTTGGACAAATGTTTAAATGTTGCCGTAATGAATGTCTTAACATTACCAACTCCTCTACTATCCTGTTTATTAATCTCCAAGATTGAACAATCCCTTTTTTTCTCCAGCTTACTTTATACACTTGAGTAAAGACTGCTTCAATTTATGTATTTTTTTCTACTATGTAAAATCACTCTACTTCCCAATGTGGTTTACTTTTAATTGCTTTCAGATTTTCAGACCCAGCTGACCACCTAAGTATGCAAGCAACACATGGAAACATCAACTTGGAATGCTGTCGGCGCAACACATTTATTCAGTTTCCCAAACCTATTGACTCTTGTTCTTTTGCAGCATCTGGACTTTATTACACTGGTTGCAGAGATCAAGTAAAGTGTTTTTGGTAAGGAATTACTAAAAGTGGTTGGTTTATTGCAGTGGTTCTCAAAGTGGTTGATATCGACCCCCAGGGGTCAATAAATAGTCAAGGGGTCGAATGGAGATCACTGAATGGCCAGGGGGTTAGTGAAAAACTTCTGGGGTCTACTGGAGATATGAAGCCTCCAATTCAAAATTATTGTTCATCGGGCAAGGAATGCAAACGGCCATTTTCAACAAATCAATCAGAATTAAGAGGGCTGATCAAATCTCAGCTACAGTAGTGTAAAAGGACATTCCAGGGGTGGCCGGACCTGCTCCATGTCTGAACCGTAAATCGTAAAACCCAATTTACAAAGAGCCACAACATAAAAATCTAAAAACACGAATTTTTTTGCAATCTACACTTCTGTGACATCATAATTTTTTGTAATGACTTGCAAAAGTAATACTGTACATCATGCTAGTCACCACAGTCAGGGACGGATTTAGAGAGCGTGGGGCCCAAGTCCATTTTAGTTTTTGGGGTCCCATGCCGGTGTGACCTATTTGGCCATTTGTCTGAAAAGCGTGAAAGTATATCACTATTATGTGTAGTGTCCCCTCAGAGATCTATCTTTTTTTGTGCCGACTTTGGTTCTCTGACTGCCTTAGAGCTTCAACAGAAATTAAAGCCTTTCCTACATTATTTTCTGGAACATATGGCAATGCAATCTTTTCTTGGAATTTATGGCACTTTCGTGTAGTTCAGAAGTTCTCTTCGTTAAATTTCCGAGATTACTAGTGTTTTTTGTGGGTTTATTTTTCAGATATATACATTTTCATACAGGACCGTGTTGCTGCCCTCAGAAATATCCTCAGTAGTTAATCCTCATAGACTGATGGTAAACAGCATGAAAACAAGCTTTACACAGCAAAGTATTGCCACAACACACTCAGCTAACCATATGAAGTAAGCCCAACGTAGACACATTTTTCCAAATAACACGCATGAGAAACTGTTCTAGCTGATTTACCTAACATAGGTGTATGGAGTTTCAACAAGCAATCTCTGTTTGCGGGCAATCTAGTTGATAACAACCAAACATAACATCCAATACTGACAATATTGCTTTTTGTCGGAGTTCTGCAGTATATGGCTGTCTTGCGTTCTTGCGAGCTTTTTGTCTGGAAGATTGAACATCAAGAAAGTACTATTTCTTTTTCATTCTTTTCTTGTAACCATAGGTGTAGCCAGGGGGCCAATGGAACCGTTCCCCCTAAATTTCTAACATATCTTGTCATTTTGTGCTTTGACAGGCAATGTCCAAATAAAATACCGTTGCTCACTTTAAGTCATAGTATTTGGCCCTCCCAAAAAAATTTTGGGCTGGCAACGCTACTGCTTGTAACCACTTTCATACAGACAGCCTGCATCTCTTTCGCACCCAGCCATGTTCCTCAGTATCAAACCTTTGACACAGCACTTCCCTATTTGATGTTCAATCCTCCACTGACAAAAACCTCGCAACAACGCAAGACCGCCAGACACTGCAATATTCTAATTCTTATACTGCGTAGCAAACAATATTATCAAGTTGATAGTGTACTGACAGTCTAAAGTAGACGATTGCAATTTCGCTCGTTTCAAAGTAAATTGTGAAGTTATGACTCTTCACAGTTTCGCAAATTTCAAGTTAATAATGAGTCGTCATAGGAAGGAGTTAAGCAGGGCCCCAAAAGCGAGGGACCCTAGGCCATGACCTATGCGTAAATATGTCACTGACTACAGTACCACTTAACAATATTTTTATGCTTTGCAATATGTAGAAATAAAAATACAAGTTTTTGGAAAGTTCAAATAGCCATGGTTTGGCCACCCCTGGTACATTCGATTTGAATAATAATTTTCTTTTAAATCATCCCTTGTGATACATAATGAAAACTGTTCTGTTTGTTACGTCACAAACTATATTGTAGTGCATGTGTCGCAGTTTCGTGGTTGTTAGACTGGCACTGGCACTGCAGTAGGCTATGCAGTAGGACGGAGAACAATTGTTGTTTTATGTTATGCTTACATGTATAGTTTGAAGCATATTTTAGATTGCGTATTATTTTATCATGCATTTCAAGTAAAAAGTACTCAAATTTGTTTTGACACATGCTATCCTGGTATTAGTATCTGTTGGGTTAGGCCATGGGGTCTTCAGAAAACTGTATACTTTAATTGGGGGTCAACGTGCAGAAAAGTTTGAGAACCACTGTTCATTGGGTCAGCTTTTTTGTTTTTATTCATTTGGAAGATGCATTATTATATTGGTCATGAAAAGGTTATTTCTGTATTGATTTGTAAAGCTTGTTTGCCTCTTGTTCAGTAACAGGAAATTCAATCTGGTGTGTTTGCTTTAAACGAATGAACAAAGCTTACCTAGAGTTGCTGAAAACCTTTTTGTGAAAAGCCCAAATTGCAGTTTTCTGCAAAAAATAGTTTTTTCAACCTTTAAACCCTGGATTAAATGCGCAAGGTAAAATTTCTTATGGTTAAATTGGCTATTTATATATATGCAGGTTTTTTTAAGGCGTTTTAGGGACCCGATTCAGGTCCCTAGAATCAGAGAAACTTGTCATCGGGTCTCTAGAATCAAAGAAAATCAGGTCCCTAGAATCAGAGAAATTGGGTCCCTACAAGTCCAAACCGGGTACCTAACATTTTCCTTAAAAAAACTGATGTATGTACAAAGTAATTTCTCAGACATCAATGTATTAAATGACTTCTGTGTGTTGGTGATACAAAACGTTCATAATTTGGAAAAAAATATTTTTGAAACATCCATAATTTCAGTTAGGCTTCCATGTACATACATACCACTTAGGTGTTGCGCCAGGTTGTAGGTAGTTTGTGAAAATTTCTAGATGTATTAACAGTGAATAGTCATACGTGTCATACATACCACTTAGGTGTTGCGCCAGGTTGTATGTACATACATACCACTTAGGTGTTGCGCCAGGTTGTAGGTAGTTTGTGAAAATTTCTAGGTGAATTAACAGTGAATAGTCATATGTGTCTAGTTTTTTTGTGCAATCTGTGCTGCATCATTTCAGCATTAAAGGTTGCCAAGTATGTGTATGTTAAATAAAGCGGGAGATGTCAGAGCAGTTTCTGGTAAGGCATATACAAAAACTAATGACTGTACCGCAACTTTGTTGAGGTATGTGTTTTGCTTTGCAAGTTGGGTTTTGCTTGCAGTTTCAATTTGAAATAAACCTTGACAGTGGCTGATGGGGGTAGTTAACAACTCTCACACCTATTTGTATCAACAACCATCTCTTATTACTACACAAAGTGAGTACACTGCATTGGTGTGTCCAGTGACCTCTGAAAACACAGTCATCCGTTTTTGTACCTTTAAAACAAAACGTTAAAATAACTAAACTTTCATTGGAAACTCATTGTTTTCTTGTTAATCATGACTGCACAGTACATAATCATTGGGTCATTGGGTTCTTAATTTTAAAAGCATCTAGTAGAAACAGAAGTAGAAGCTGTTTTCTTGCTAGTTTCATAGATTTATTACCAGTTTGTGTGGTAATGTAAAACCATTTGTCGCAGGTATGTAGCATCCTCGTTGTACATGCAGTAAATTTTGTTTTCAGGTTGTCTGTGTATACTATCAGTCACTGCCTAGTTGTATCAGTAGACTGTAATACCTTTTGACATTTGTGTTACAAAGCATAGCATGTGCACATGACACAGACAATAATCAGCTGTCATGCATGCCGGAGAATTATAAGTGGTCTTAACATTGTTCATGCAGTTACCAGCTTTTGACAAGTCTATTATAGCAAGGTCCAATTGCTTTGTTCAACAATACTGAATGGAAAAAAAATGATGGAGTTTACGAGAAAAGCATTGAATGTAGAAATTTTAAGTTTTTTTCATGATGAAGATGCATGCTTACCACAAAGCAGTCGATACTTGAAATTAACCAACCATGCCTAAAATACAGCTGTGACGTAAAATACAGCTATGACGCCTGCTCCCCAGCACAACTTGCGAAAAAGCTTGTTGTAATCACAGCTGTGGCCATTGTGTTGAAAACTGGGAACCTGGTGATGAGATGCAAGTTGCCGCATGGCATCGGAGTGATTGCAAGTTTTTACGAGGGCAAGAGACGGAAAACATTCCAATAGGTACGTGTGGTACGATTTTTCTTGCACGCAAACCCGAATTATCAGAGTTCACGATAAAGAAATTGATGTGTATTTTGTGAACTGTGTTCAGCACGCGTATTTCTTGTTAACAAGCCACCAAGTAAATGCGCTTCTGTCGAACTCCTGTTAGAGATTGGAATTTGTGCCTGTTATGAAAATGCGTTAACGTGGGTTGGATGTTTTCAACGTGGGTTGGATTCATGCGCGTCGTAAACGTTATTTCTTTTATGCGCGTCATAGATGAAATTTCAGTTGTTTCCATTACGCGACATATGTTCAACAATAATGCGTGACATTAATCGAACATATAAACTCTAAACGATTGTTACATGAATGCAGGAGGTGGAGGCCTTACTCAGCACGTTGTGAACATGGCGGTAAGTGGAATTTTTTGTCCTCGTCTGAAATCCTTAATTTTTTTAATGTTTCGCTTGCAGTTCACTTTGTAGCAAATCCACAAAGAATGGGAGCGGCATTAGCTCAGTGGTGAAGTCCTCTAAATTGGAAGGTTGGGTGTTCGATCCACGGCCACTGAGTGAATTGCCGTAGCGCCAATTGCCGTCACCAAGATCAATAAAAAAAACAAAGAATTGAATTGCAGTTTAAAAAATGTTTTTGCAATTCATCTCTGCTGAACAAACTTCAATTTTATCTCAAGTTTATAAACCTTTTGATCCGCACCTGAGGCACTGCTATGAGTTTGAAATGGTAAAAAGTTTCAGGGATAATCGCAGGTTCTTTGACCGTCGCTGCAGAAAAACTAAATTTGGTTGGTTTAAATTTTTCCAAACTCTTAGGTCCTGGGTTTTACTTTTCGTTGAGACATTTCGGTCATATGTCTGAAATAGCTTAAACACTTCTGTCCTATTTCGTTTTCGGATATTTTTTATGACTGAAAAGGGCACTATGATCGAATTGACTTAATGTTTGTCTAAGAAAATCGATTTCGCGTCAATTACGCATCTTCAGTCCTGTAATTTTTTTTATTTTTTTTAGAATCTTTAATAGGCCTCAGGAGTTCAAGCGAAGTGAGATATGTCACAATGGTGTGGTTTCGTCATAGGCCATGAGGTGGCCAGGGTGCTAAAAATGGGAGCGAAGCAATACTGCACAGGGGACTTACAGAAGCGCAAAACAGTCAGAAGCCAATAGCTGTTCATTGAAAGGAGGCCAGTGGCGGGCAGCAACACTGGCTGATGCACTGAGAATGGCTAGAATCAGATCAAACTTGCACACATGCCTATATGCTGGCAGCGTACCCTCTGACCACAGCCAAGGCAGAACCACTGTCGCTTCCTGGGGTCGCCAGACATATCAACGAGTTTTTTTTGCAAGGCAGCTCAAACAAGGGTCAGTGGGCTTGCCATACACACCAGTGGTTTCGATTGCAAAGGGATGAAAGCAATAATAGTGGTGAAGGACAATGTACAGTAGAATTTGCCTAA
>JGI24158J21664_10014592_pt1 | contig 10300 bp, 6 predicted proteins | sample Ectturendosymbi3_FD_21664 | JGI IMG/M metagenome (IMG submission 21664) | reverse complement strand
ATAGTATTGTCTAAAACTTGCTTCCAGAATGCACGAAAATGCGTATTTTTAGGTGTGATTTTGTAAAATTTTCCCGGGGGCATGCCCCCAAACCCCCCTAGAATGGTCGTCCCTTCGGCACTTTTCCTAAAGTTGATTTATGACGTCACACGATTGTGACGAAACTTGCCCCCCCTTCGGAAATTTTCTGCGTACGCCATTGTATGCAGGGGAGTAACGAGGGGGGCATAATTTCCCGGGAGCCGAATCACTATTGGGGCGCCGAATCACTGCGGGGACGCCGAATGACTGCAGAGGGCGCCAAAAAGTCCCAAAAATATCCAATACTTTCTTCAATACAGTACGAAACACCTCAGGTTGGAACATGGGGGCGGCAAACTTGCTTCTTGCCCCGGGCGCCATCTAACCTCGTTACGCCCCTGGTTGTATACGACTCAATCGAGTTTATACGCTGGTAAATTCAGCAAAATAACAAATAACATCTTTCTTTGAAGTAATAAACACTAGGATCATTTCGTGCTTCACAGGAGGTTGTATCTGATTATAGTGAACCTGTGTTGCTTTGAAAGTTGAAAGGTTTTGCATTGAATGTTTTCCTGACAATATTTGCTTCGCATGAGTTTATTAACCCCACTCGAAGCATTTTCTGGTGTAGCTGCAGGCAAGTTCCTCATTGTTTGTTTGTTTTAAGTCTGCCTGTGCATTCATATGAACACCTCATTTTCTGCGCGCAGTGAATATATGTTTTTTATAATTGTTGAGTTCTACAACCAACCAATGTTATGCCCATCTCGAGGTAAACTAACGAATTAAAATGAATAAATCTAATTAATGTTTGGCTTGTGAAAGAAATCAGAATGTCTGACTTGAGCTGTTATCACTAAAAATTTGCAAGCTTCAAGTGCAATTGTATGAATTTCCTCGGTGCAGTACTACTATTTAAATTGTTCCCTGATGGTTTGAATATTTTGCTTGGGTGCACGAAACAAGCACAAAACGCCCAGCAGTAAAAAAGCGATTCGAGCAGATACATTTTTGTTTGGGATACTGGAAAGACTTTCAGGTGAACTTTTAAAATGCCTAATTTTTTTCTGAGGCTGGTGATTGTGTCATTCGGTTCTGGTTGTCGAAATTTGATGCTTTCGCTGGTTGTTTATCGTGTATTTTTGCAGATAAGCGTTGTATCATGAAAACTGTGTGTTTTTACACCGCAACTATAGCATGACCTGCCAAAAATTGTGAATTGCCATTATTTGCTGAAAAAGCGTTTGTTGAAAGAGTGTTTTTTCTTAACAGCCTTTCTTTGCAAATATTTTTGATTAAATTGTGAGACATGGATTGCATTTTCAACAACAGAAAGAAATATTTTATTTGTAATAAAATTGGTATTGTTCCTGACTACCACTCTTAAATGAAAACTAAAATTCAAGCAAAATTTTCGTGCGTGTTCATTTGATTCTGTTTCCTTAAATTCTGCACTAAAGCGAATGTATGCGAAGCAAAGCTACGAAGCAGGGTGACAATTACGTCTTTGCGCGAAGTTAACTGCGTGACATTCGATTTTTTTCCGGGGGAATTATTTAACATTTCGTGATGGTTGTAACAAATGTCTATTCAAACAATCCAAAAGATTTTTAAACTAAGCAATATCTTAGTTGACAAGGAATTTTCACGCAGCTTATTTCATTCAGGTGAAAAAACGCCAACTTAGGATGCAACTGAAAACATCAATGCAAGTAAAGTGTGGTGAAACATGTACAGTATGTTCTTTTTAAATTTCCTCTACAATCATCAGAAGCGACCAGAGCTTCATACACTTGCTATTCTTGCAGAAAAACGCTTGTTTTTTGTGAGCTCCACCCTCTTTAGTATTCGTCGTTAACTTCTGGCGTCACTTTCCCGAGGTTTGCAGCGAACTCATGTAAATCATGTCCAGCTTATCAATTTTTTATTTAAAAAAATTTTGTTTCGTTGTTTTCATTCAACATGCAAGATATAAAGCATTTTCGTAAGGTCTAACGAACAAAAAAATGAATAAACTTATGACATAAGCCTACACTGAGGCAGGCCCGTAACCAGCTTGGAACACCAGGAGAGCCGAAGAGTTTTGTGAGAAGGGCCCAAATTTTTTGAACTATGTCCAATATTTTCAAACTATATGGAACACATTTTTCCAGGGGGGAGAAAAATTTTCTAGGGGGTGCTTCGCCCCCCCAGGTTACGGGCCTGCACTGAGGCCCGTTGATGGCGCATGCGCCAGATGCAAGTTTAGGACGTAAAAAGGTTTCATGTACGTAGTAATAGTAAACACTTTCAGAAATAGTGTTGTTATAAAACAAAACAGAAGCAGAATAATTGATCAAATGAAAATTTGTATTCATCTATTGTATAGAATCTTTTCAATGACACCGGCTAGGTGATGCAGTTCGTTGATCGCGCGCCACTAAAGCTGGTAGGCTGAGTCCAATACCTGGTCAGGTCATGCCGAATATTTGAAAAACGGAACTTGCGGCCTGTCCAGCCTCGTACTCAGCGTTAATAGGTGGGTGCAAGGGAACGATTCACGCGCCGCTACCATTGACCCACCCACCTGCAGTGCAGTATTCACTGAGAAAGCAGCCGCGTAGCCCATCCACAAGAAAGTGGAGACGGGCGCCGCAGGGCGTAGACCACTCGTGACACTCCGAAGGAATTACAAAAGCGATCTTTTCTAGAAAAAATAAGAAACTTAAACGTAGGAACAAGTGGCCTCAACAAACACACATGCTTCTAAATAAGAGCACAAATGTAAGACGCTCTTCTACGCCCAATCATGGCTCAAGGGCTCCCATGAGCCATGACTGCAGGCAAGCATGCTAAGAACCGATAAGCAAAAAGCTGATTGTTTCTCACGCTTAAAATTTCCTATCAGCTTGGGGCAGTTATGGCGAAAAGAAAAAAGGAACTCACACTAAACGTTTTCCAAAAACGTAGTGTTCGTGCTATACGTATGAAAAAGCAGTGATACGCGGTTACTGTATGAAAACTTCGATTTTTTTCAGTTGTCTCCGAAGTATAAGCATGTCAATGATTGACAAACGATTTCGTTGCAGATAGTAGGCTCACATATTCTTTATTGCGCACACATTGTGAATGATGTCTTCAGGATAAAAATTAGTAGCTTCTCGATATCGCAATAAGCTTCAATGTGCGCAGGATAACTTGTTTGAAATTTGAATGCGGGCAAAACAACGAAAGAACAAGGCTCGTGGCGAAAAGCAATGTGAAAACTGTGAAACAAGAGATCAGAAGCTGTGATAAACATATTGAGTCAAGTTTGCACACAGGGCAACATAATGGCAATTATGGCTGTATATTTTCCTATGTGTTGTTCCGAAGCAAAAACATTAACAAAGTTATAATTTAACGCATTTACTGCTTTCCACCAACCAAGTTTAACAACTTTTACGAGAAATTTTAGTATTCAAACAATAAGAGAAAATTTGTTTGCAAAACGTAGAAGTTATGTTAACAAATCCTCTTGGAAGAATTTCAGTCTTGGTTAAAAGTGGGGATTATTGCAATATTTCACAAATAAAAATGTTACACAATTTTCTTTCCGAGATCAACAGCTGACGCTGGTGTGGTCCAACCATATCTACATTTCGTAAGAGGTTTGAAAGATACTTTTCGCTTACGTCGCACTTCTTTGCTCTGTAAGTAGACTGCATCAGCAAGTATTTCCAAGCAATTTTTTTATACATATTTTTACATTTTCACGTGTTTTTGTGTTCTGTCAGCTACATCACCACGTGCTTCAGTGATCGCAATGTTAAAAAACAGATCTCGCAAAGAGAGACTTATCTTAATTGCAGGAAATCGCGAAGCTGTCAATCAACTTGTCATATATAGCGGAGCAATTTCTGATTCTTGGAGAGGACGCTGATGATACAAGCAACACGATTTTGATTTTTGCTGATACCAAGTTTACATGGATTAACGCCAGGAACGAGAAACGAAAGTGCGGTGAGTTACTCAGGCTCGCACGATCACTGAACGTCTTTCACGGTTGACACACAGTTTATAAAACGATGCACTTCAAGAAGGAAGCGTCATCGCCACGACTGAAACGAACCGGTTTTCTGAACCGTGAAAATTCCAGCGTACCTTCCGATGCTTTGTACTTAACGGCGTCATAATATGCGGTGTGGTTTATTCAATTCGTCTAGCACCAGTCATGCTACCCATTCGCTGGAGAAGATCAGAAAGGAAACCGACTTCTGCCACATTTTCGTCAACTGGATGAAATAAATAAAGCATGAGCAACACTTTGTTTGCTCAATCTGCTTTTCACTTTTTACTTTACTTGCATGGAGTTAATTAATAAAAGGTGCTTACGCAAATCTCCTGGCTTAGCACGTTCTACCATCTCTATTTTTAGTAACTTGATGTGTGCGCGATAACCTTTTCAGGATAAGCCTAACCGTAATTTTAGAGTATGCATCCAAAGAGCAGCTTACGAAGTTTCGATTCTGTGGCTAAGTGGTCAGAAACACAAAAGTGAAAAATAACCGAACATGGAACGGAGTGAAACCTGGAGACCGCGCGTAGGTGTATCAGAAACCACTGATTATTGTGTTAAACTGTAGCGGGCATTAAGAAAAATAATTGGTGTTCACCGTCAGCAAAGTCTACATCAACAAAACAGGCTCTAGATTTGCAGCCAGCTGTTTGAGGAAATATCCTGCCTGGTCTTCCATCCTTTTGCAACGATTCAAGCTTGCCTCCATCATTTAGCAAAATAGTAAATCACAACAAAGTCTACATATTTTAAAACTGAGCTCGTTTTTTGTATGTTATTCGTATAAACAAGTTGTAAAAATTCGAAACCGCCCGAAGATCTTACAAAGCCTGCAGCATGTTTGAAGGAGAAGATTGAGTATTTGCATGGCAAGTAATAAGTACAGCTCATTGTATCTGTCAGCATGTAGTGGATAAGAAGCGGAAACACTACTTAACTTTTCTCACATCAACTGCTTTATCAGTTTACCGAAAACAGTTGTTAAGTTTCGAAGCGCAAGCAAGTTTTCCGTAGGACAGTCTCATCTGCAACAAACGCAAATATTTGTGGAAAGATGAGGCTCTTACCAGAAGTGTTTAATCTAATGTTACACATCCTTGCCAACTGTGTTGGTCATTGGGACCACACTCATGGAAATTCACCTGTACTAATGCTTACGATTTGGTACCACCTTGCCGTTTTAGACGAAAATACTACTCACTCAGTAACGTTTTAATCAACTGAATTTTAACTATAATGAGCCACCAAACCAGCCCCGTCGTCAAGAGGAGGCTTTTGTGGGCTTAGCCACACCGAAACAAAGCTTCACGCCCCCCAAAATGAAATATGAAACGCTAGAAGTCGGTGGACTTTTTATCAACCTGTATTCTGCTCTGTTCTTCAATTAAGGGAGAGCATTACTTTACGCTGTTTCCTAGACTTGGAATAGCATCGCCTGATCACTGACACGTTTTTGATGTAATACACTGCTCTTCAACCTCGTTTGTTATGGTGCACCCTTGAAGATGTTTTGACGAACTCATGCACCGTATTTACTTAAAAGGTAAACCGAGGTTAGAAGCGCTGTGAAAATCATTCTGCAAAGAGACTATACACTACAATATTACATAAAACACACAACAAAATCGAGGAAATAATGGCTTTTTTGTTGTTGCATGTTATTAACCAACAACTCAAACCAAGGAATAATTCCCTTTTCAGTTGACAAGTTTGTGATGCACCCTTGTGAACCCTTTCTTAGTGGTGCACCCCACGCATATTTTGGTGCACCCCAGGGTGCACCGTGCACACCGGTTGAAGAGCGCTGATGTAATAAACACGACGTTTGATAGGTAAGCGCAGTGTTGCCATTTCAGCTGTTTTGCTGCTAGATCTAGGAGGTTTTTCTCACTTTTAGCTGGAAATTTTTCAATCTAGCAGCTAGCTGATTTTCTAGCAGGATTTTGAAAAACGTTTTGCAGGTTTAGCAGGTAACAAATTTCTGGCCAAATATTTGTTCCAACAATTTTTAGAGATGAAAACTTTTACCCCTTTTTCATCAAAAAATTCTTTACCTTGTTTCTGACGCTTTATACTGGGCAATACAAAGACCACCAGACAAAACTAGCTGCCTTTAATCATTTGCACGCATACATATACCGTTGCTATTACCACTGGAGTTTCTATTATGGCGCAGTGAAGCTGCTTCAAGAAGATAATTGCATAATAATAACAAGCAACTGGGTGGCTTGGTGAAGCCTATGTGATTTGCTTCTGTGCTTAGTGAGAGCATTGGGTTTAAAAGACTACATTGGCAGAATATATTTTTATCCCACGACACATATGATTTTTCTAGGTGGTTCAGTTACGCCAGGAAGTCGTAAGCCTAATGTCTGGTCCGTTGATAATGAGTGCAAGACCAAAAATTGATACAGAGATTTACATCTTTATTTTAAACACCTAAAAAATAGCAGTTTTTTTATGCAGAATTTAACTATTTTTAGCAGATTTTAGCTGAAAATTTGTGACATGGCTTTTAGCAGGATCTAGCAGTTTTTCGTGACACGATTTAGCAGAAATAGGTGACAACCAACTGGTAACACTGGGTAAGCGTTAGGATTCATTGCTTGAGGTGTTGAACATGAAGTTGGCTTATATGCCTTTGCCTAGATCACCGATTCTTAACCTGGGGTAAATTTACCCCCAGGGATAAATTTCATCTTCCTTGGCCTAGTAGGTAAATTTACTGAATCATAATTATCGCAAACGTAAATTTTTACAAAATGTGATATACTGGATTATAAGCCTATTTAGTTACAGGACAAAACACAAAAGTACATCTGGCCAATGATATTGTCTTTTCAGGGTCACTGATTTGATCTGACATTGCTGTTCGTAGATTGATGAGAGGCTCCGTTACGCGTCATAGAGCATTGTCACCAAATAAGTTTACAGATATGTCAGTGCTGGATTAAGGTGGTGCGGGGCCCGTAGTATATAAACAGCTGAGGGCCCTAAGTTAAAAATACACTTGAATAAATGAACAACTATTAAATAATAAATTATGTAGTCATCCACGTGAATAACGTTATGCATACTGAATTTCATATGTGCGAAAAACCTGGTCCTAAATAGCAACTGGTGAACATTATGGACTAAATATCTTTTTTACCAAAAAGTAGTGTACATACGTATCTTTTCACGAAGAAAGAATGCATTACTGTACTGCTCACAAGTGCAGTGCAGAGGCAGTAAACAATGCTTAGACTAATCAACAAATTGGCTAATTAATGCTTGCAGACTCATCAAAAAATTGATCATTGATATATCTCGACAGTGTAGTCTCAGTAAGTGCCGAAGTCGATTGTCAAAAGCAGCACCTACAGCTTAAGATTGCATTTTCTAGATTTTGCCATAGCGAATTTATTATGACACTGGTAGCGTCTATTTCATATTTAGACGTTCATGTTCTATAATCCATACTCTTTTGTGTCAGGCTGTTCAGCTTGTTTTGTCTACTGGTGCTACTTTGTTCATTCTACCATCTAAGTTTAGAAAATCACCGTTCTCGACCTCACTTGATCTTCAGAAGAAAAATCCAGAAAAGCATTGAAAACCCCAGATCTGGGAGCAAAATTCCAGGTTTGGCACCACTAGCCAGATCATTTTGAACGGGACAACGCAATTTATAGAACCGGTCAATGTGATGTAATAATATTTTTTAATGCCATTCATAACAATATAATCAAGCAATATCTTCACACTGTTGCAATTAGGCCTCATTTCTTGAGCGGTCCCATAATGTTGCAAACAACTGTAAAATACTTTAATTTTCAAATTACAGTAATCTGCTGTAAAAGTATTCAATTGAAAACCTTCGTTCAATTGTTTATGACAAATTTAGCAAAATAGAGACTACTTGGACTGAAAAAATTATATACATATAAAGGAGGTATATATTAGGGGAGGCCACCAAGGCAGTCGCCTCTGGCTCCCCTCTTTCAGAGATGCAGCGAGGGTCTCACTTTTGAGAGTTTCGCACTTAGTGTTTGCATTGTTTTGTTAAAAAGATTATTAATCACTCTTTCCAGAGCCACATTTAAGCTCTGAAGCAAATCATATGCAACTTTAATGTGCACAATTTAAAAAACAAAAGTTGCTTACAGCGAATAAAGTTTAAATATAAAAAATAACTTTGTGCTTAGTACTCGCTCAGAAGTCAGAAACTAAGCCTTAACGTTAGAGGTATTCCCACAAGCCTTTCATGGAGGTATTTCTAACAAGCCACGTAGTTTCATACTGTGTGAAAAGAAGCCTGCATAAGCATAGCTTGATTAAGGTATTCGCTCAGGAGCATTGGTCACACTCACAATCTCACATTATAATGGATTTTAAACACAAGCGGAAGTACTGCTACAAATTCACCCTTGCTTCTTTTCACACAGTATAAAACAACGTGTCTTTCCGTTAACTTATCAGCAGTCACTGTCTTGCTGCATCACCTGCCATAAATGTCTAAGGTCAACAGTCACATGAGGAAAAACGCATAAACTATCGTAACTTAAAGGAGTAGACATGAGTGAACCACTGGCTCATTACTGTATCACACCAGAATAGTGAGGTTGGCTCTTGTGCAGTGTGAGTGCCATACCGGTAAATAAAGTGTTATTGCAAGAATTAAATCAACTAATCGGAATCAAAATGCTGACTTCAGATTTTCCAAAAATTTTTGGTTCTTAGTCCCAAGTTGCAGGGTGGCAAACGCCCGTTTCGCCCCCCTGCAGACGCTCACGAAAATAGTCCACCGTATCTCTTTGAAAAACAAAACGTCCTTGAAAAATTTTCAAGTGATCTGGCAACCCTAAGGGCGTTGCTTTTGCAATAGCAAAAGAAAAGAAACAGCATACAATTGGGAAGTGACTTACCAAACCGTACACCACGGATATAATCGAAAAGACAACAAAAGAAGAAACTCGAGAAAATTTATTCATCAAACCATACCGTACATTGTCGTGAAAGTGTTTATGACTTGCGATATTTTAGTTCACGTAGCAGATGAAATTCGAAGCAATAAGGCCAGAGTCACCCTTCAGCTAGATGAGTCAACTGACGTATCGAACTCCACGTATTTGTTGGTTTACTGTCGATATACACATGCAGTTAAGTCAAGAGCTTAAAGAGGAGTCAAAAGGGGGCATAATTCCCTTGGCGCCGAATCACTATGGGGGCGCCGCATCACTGCGGGGACGTAGAATGACTGCGTAGGGCGCCAAAAAAAACCAACAATGTCACAAGTGCTTTCTTCAACACAGTAACTTTGCTTCCGAAAGAGCTCAGTTTCGAGTATGGGGCGCCGAACGTCCTGCCCCGAGGCCTACGCCTCTGAGTTGAGTTTAATAATTGAGTTCTTGATGTGCGAAAGTCTAGAGACAACTAGCGAAGTTGCTGATGATCAGGAAAATATGAATAATTTCTTTGAATAAAATAAACTCATGTAATCACATTGGCTCGCTATGCACAGATGGCGCCTCTTCTATTCTCAGTGAAGTCAGGATTTACAACTCTGGTGAACAAACGGGCAATGCACGTCATTTCTACCCATTGTGTTCTTCATCGGCATGCACAGGCGAGTAAAGTGCTTCCAGAATACTTAATGAAAATAGTTTTGAAACGCGTAACAGAACGTGTAAATTATATCAAGACACGGGCTTGTCGTTTTCAAATACTGCGTTTCCGTGTCCGCGTTTTGGGCCATGCTTCCATATATGGAAGTGACGCAAGTTACGCAAGCGGACCATCAAATCAGATCAGCTTCAATCTTGGGCCATCAAAAGTAGGTGGACTTGGCCCGTTACTTAGCTCGAAAAGCTTGCCCTTTGCAACGTTGAGGATGAGTAGCGGGAGAGACAGGCCTACAAGTACAGTGTATGTATTAGGCCTGACTGTAAACTGCTTGCAGTGCTGTATTGTAGAGCTGTGCAGGGTTTAAATAAAACAGTAACGATTACACTCATACTCCATTGCTAGTAGTAACAAAATTTTACTTATGAAATACTTATTGCAGTATTAGTTAACGATGCAGCAAACACGTTATCCCTAACTTTTGGTAAAATAGCAGTAGTGCAAAGAGAGTGTTGACGCTTCTACTGCAGACTGAACTATCTGCTGGTATTGCCTATGGCAAATGTTTTACGAGGTGTTTATACAATTTTTGTCTTCCTGATCATGGCATGTGTTGCACAGCACATGCAGTAGCCTCTA
>JGI24158J21664_10014589_pt1 | contig 10301 bp, 7 predicted proteins | sample Ectturendosymbi3_FD_21664 | JGI IMG/M metagenome (IMG submission 21664) | reverse complement strand
ATTTGTTATTGTGCAATAATTTCAATGAAGCACTCACTTATCTTCCCTATTTTAGTTTAAAATCTTGTGAAGCTGTTATTTCATACTTCATTTTATCGGAAGTGGCCCCCAAGCAGTCACGTTTTTGTAAAATTACTCGAAGGTCAAAAGTAGTTTGAGGCAGTTGTAGTGGTGCCAACATCGTAACAGAGTTGCCAAACGGGTGACGCACGAGTACGCGAACGTCGCGAATGCATCTCAGAGGCTTAGGTAAGCTATGTTCAAGTACGGTTTACAATCAAGGGCAGCTTACATTAATGTTAACACTATTTCGTGCGGCTTACAATCAAAGGCGGCTAAAAATCTAGTTAATACGGCAGGCACATAATCGACTACCGCGAAAAGCAAACAAGAATGTTGCGAATCAGCGAAAACAAATTTTACAAGCAATGACGTCATGAAATACGTCATAGTGGCCCTCCAGTGAAAATTGCCCCGGGCCCCCGTACCCTTTAATCCGGCTCTGGAGGGGGCATTTTTTTGAAGAGGACAATATTTTCCGAAAATTGACTTTCTTGTAGAGAGTTCTATCCGATATGATGTAAGACTCAGCACTCTGGTTAAAAATTAGTGTGGTGTTTAAAGAAACAATTACTGTTGAACTCTACCTGGGCGTCAGCAGAGTTTTTCCCAAGGGGGAAAGCGTTGACATTTTGCTAGTCCTTGCCAGGTTGCTGCCGATGCAATGCAAATGGGCGTTCACAATACCCTTTCTACACCACAAAGAAAAAGCCCAATGTTACGACGAGGGTCACAAAGGTGTGCTTAGTTGGCAGCAATAGCCCGGTATATTAAGATAATGTGCGCAATAGGATATCTGCAAATTCTCAACGCATGCCACTTCTTATCAAAGAAGCATTACCATGATATTTAACGAAACCACAAATTATGACTTTATTTTACCTCGCAAGACTTGTCAGCCTCACTTAGAAACAAGAGCTGCAAACAATTGGGATCTGGCCCAAAGTGGTCAATCACCCTTTCAATAAATCCTTGCTTGTCTTTGCTGATTTTTTCACGGGGAACGCTCATCATACATAAACCGGACATGTAGACCTGTATGTTGCCACGACTATCGGACAATTTACTAACGTTGGAACACCACTCAGGCTTAAAAAAACTGAGCAGATAAATTATGACAAGTAGCAACTATAGCTTTGCACTCAATACTTACTCAGAAGTCAGAAATATACCTTAGCGATTAAAACGTATTCCCACATGCTTGCATACACGTATTCTAACAAGCCACGTAATTTTATACTGTGTCGAAAGAAGCTTGCATAAGCGCAGTTTGATTAAAACATTAACTAAGACACATTGGTCACACTCTGTCTCACACTAACAATGGATTTTTCAAACTTGTGAAAGCATTGCTACAGATTCACTCATGCTGCTTTTCACACAGTATAAAACTACGTGTCTTTCCGCTACCGCTGTCACTGTCTCGCTGCATTACCTGCCAAGATGCGCGTTCAAAGTCACATGCGGCAAAAAGCCTACTACCGTATCTTGAAGTGAAACTTAGAAGATTTGTTACGCAATAAAGATCAACGATAGAACAATCCGCTCGCAAGTTTCGCAATCTGCCTCTGAAGGCAAAGTGCACATGAATGACCTACGAGCTCATCACTGCATGACACCAGAACAGTGAATCTGGCTCTTGTGCAGTGTGAATGTCATATCGGCAAATAAACTGTCAATGCAAGAATTACAGTAATCAAATAATCGGAATTAATGCCGACTTCGGGCTTTTTAGAAATTTTTGGGTCTTAGCCCCAATTTTCAGGGAGAGCGAATTCCCATTTTCTCCACTGCAGATGCCCATGGTACTCTAGAGTCTAGATCTATTTTATTGCTGTAAATGGTGCTGATCGCGAAAAAGCAGTAATCGATAAGAGGAGATTACAGTTGAAATAAAGATGAAAAACTTTACCAGATTTGAGCCCATTTTGTTTGCTATATAAGAACGGTACACATTTTACAATCTGGGCACAAGTTGATATACATTAGTCGCTGTATGAGGCTGTAGTCGGTCTCATACTGCATTCACTGAGTTTGATTTCTCTTTGTGAGTGTGACAATAACGTGACTACGATTCCATGGCTAAATGGCAAGTAATAAACTCATTACCCATTACTGTTGGTTGGGCAAGTGGTTTCTTCTGCACCAACGAAGCGAAAAATTTACCTCGTTTATGGGCAAGTCTTCGTAAAGCATTTCTGACACGTTTGTCAAAAACTTTTTACGTAACTTGCGACAACAGTGTTTTGAACATTCAGTGCAACATATTGCATAAGATTTTTACCTGCCGTTGTAATTTTGACCCTATGTAAACTTTCCGGTTTTAACATTGTAAGCTTAATCTCTGTTTTTTGTTTAGGCAGCAACTTTACAGACACAGTAAAGATTTTTGTTACGTATCCTGCGGTCAAAAACTTTGCGGATGCAAGGAAGTATTGTCAAAACTGTGATGGTGCCATAGCAAAGTTCGACAGTGTAGAAGAGCGGAAAACTTTGGAATGCATTGCTGCGAAGACAATTTCAAGTAGTTTGGATGATGGTTCATGGATTGGTGAGTAACAAAAACCACTTTTTGCCCACAGCATATTAAGCAATACTTTGAAAGTCCACTTATGAGGAATGAAAATGTTGTGATACAAAGTGACAAACTGCATGATGTGTGGAATCTTCGGCAGTAGTAAACTTTTTCTCTTTGTATTTTGAAAAGCACCACTAAACATTCAAAATCACTTTGGTTATTTTTGCTGTCCAGGAATATGAAGCATCATTTCGAGGGCTGTTCGAAACAGTAGGGACATCGTGCATTTTACAAACTTGCGTTGAAGAAACAAACATTGATGTCACCCAGGAAGAAATGAAACTATCAATTTCTCTGCACAATTGTCACAAAAACACTAAAATTATGTTTTCTCATTAACCAGAATGGATTTATTCGATTATATGAAATCACGACTTCCCGAAAACATTTGTATTACTGTTCTACAGGTATTTGTAGTGGTAACATTTCATCAACCTTTGTCTTTTTCATGTCTGCAATTGTATGCATCATAGGCGGATTTTGAAGGCTCGCCTATAGACTCTAGTTCTAGACTCTAGACTAGTCTAGAACTCTAGAAGACACACCAGATTTTACAGGAAAGCGTGAGCAACAATTTTTTCCACGGCTGAAAAAACAACATACTTGCATGTTGTTTTGTTTTTCTATAAGCAACTGACCCCATCCAAATAGACGAAGGCAAGCTTTTTTGTAGAAATCAGGAAACTTACCCTGCGGGAAGTTCTCTACAAAGAATAGAATAGGGCAGGCAAACGTACTGTGAAAAATAAATGCAAGCAGATCACGCAGAATTTTTGTAGTACATCCACTGCTTCTCTAATGTTGGTGTTGTCTAAACCTAAACTTAAACTAGCTTTTAAAGAAAACTATATTTTGAGCATCTGCATACATTTTTTCGAAGTTGTGAACATTCTTTCAGCGCTTCTACCTTCTAACAGTTATCGCTTTGTCACATCGGGGTTACGTAGAGTGTTTGAAAAGAAGAGCTAAGCCAGGGTTGGACAAGCACGGCCTACTTGAGTAGGCCTTGGGACAACTACGGCCAGCTAAAGGTTTTCATACGGCCCATCGTGATCAAATCATGAACTCACATTATTTGTAATCAAACAGATTATATTAGACGTGATGCTTTTGCCCACTCCAGACATTGTTTCGCCGTCTCACTCTCATTAAATCAACTTCCGTCATCAAAGGTAAACCGCTCTATAGACCTCATTTTCATCGTGGTATTCATGTTTATTTTATTGATTAGCATACCAGCTTTTAATTCATCAGCTTCTCATCTGACAAAAGTTGCCGAAAATCTTATGCTTGATCCTGTAATATGTAGTGGTGACATTAATTTCTATGAGAGAGAATTGATTAAAATTTCGATAGTGAGACTTTGTGAAAAATGCCGAGACCAGACCGAAACCATAATCTTCAACGCAAAAGACATGAAAGTGAGAGCAGTGATAAAAAATGGAAACCGTATCCACAACTGTGGAGTTGCTAACGTTAACGGAACCGGAACAGAAACGAACAGTCAATCAGTGAATACAGCCAACGTTCCAATATGTTGTTGTTCGTTGTGGTTTGGCGAAGTGGCATCGAATTTCCAACCAAGACATGCACCTGCAAACAAAGAAAAATTCAGCATATTCACCGTTAGGAAGGGCAATGCTTTGAAAATATTTTTGCGTCCTTAGACAAATACGAATTTTCAAATGTCCTGTTTCGATGGTGTATGACCATGGAAATTTATTTCCAACAAAATTTCATTCATTTTCGGCAGTCAAAGTATTTTTATTGTGTTGTTTTACAGAACATTTTAGTATAATGAAAGCATAACATGTTATAGATATGAATTTCATTTTCACAAGGTTGTGCTTCCTTAGTAGAACTCTCAAGTATTTGCTTTACTTAAGGCAAAACTTCTGCAAAGCAACTTATAGTCGTTCTGGCTATTTGACGAACTGCAAAAGCAGGCGACTTGCGCTAACCACTATTGTATAAACCGAAAAACATTTGTTGTAGACTAAGTTTTTTTTACTAAAATCATGTACTGAGACTTTCGCTGGCTCTTAATATTTGTATATCGTAATTAAGCAAATAAGCAGTTGCTAAAAGTAGTTGACTATCTGGAAATCATGCCATTCGCGCTTTCTCAAAAAATAAAGGTTTTTGCAGACGTACGTCAGCCAAGTTAGAATTAAGTACCCACGCAGATGGCTCAACATACTAACTGAGGGTGGCATCAAAATGGACGGAGGTCAATTTATGCAGTGAAATAAAGAGAGCCGATGTGCACCCAAGCGTTGCACATAAGCTTGAATGCGATATTGCAAGTTTTTGAAGGATCTTCTTTTCGACAATAAACACAATTTTAATAGTTCAATAAAAAATGAAAGCTGGTGCTGACGAAGTGAAATACACGGTTATTATACACCTCAAAACTTCTGTAGTGGAGCAAGTCATGAAGTGTTCGATGTCCAGCAGTGCTACTCTAATAAGGGCTCAAAAGACCCAACTTGAAGCACAAAATTGGACGCAAATAAGATAAACAGAAAAGACACTCAACCGAATTCTTCGAGTAAAGTTTATGCTGCTAAAGTGTACGTTTTTTTCTTTACAATTTAAAATGCCCGGTAATAATTGTTTGATAAGCTCATGTTTAAACAACCCATGCTTAAACCTCTCGCTGCGTAGGTTTGAGATTGAGCATGTTCACGAACCTTTTATCGTATCCGTGCAACAAAGAAATAAATGCAACTTTGAGGTGGACTGATGGAACCTTTGTTAAAACATCTTCTAACTGGCACAAGTCCAGAAACCCCGGAAAGCCCAATGAGCCCACCCGGTGCACGAGGGCCCCAGATTTTGGATATGAAGTGAGTTGGTCAGCTTGCTCCTTGTGACTTGTTCATCGAGTGTGTTCCATATTTTCATCCGAGAAGAGATTTGAAATGGATAAAACGAAGACTGTTGTGATTAATATCAAGTTTTTTCATGTTTAAATGTGATTTTTAGTCGCTGTCATACTTTTGTTGTATTGATCAACTCATGGTAAGTTTTGTTTGAAAACATTATTCACAAATTCAACGCAGGCTCCTTTCAAAACGCTTTACAAAAAACGTGGTACTGAAAGCATCAATAACCTAACAAATTATTATCTAACAATCAACGAAACTTTGCGTTCTGAACAGAATGAAAGAAGTCCAAACGACTATACACGATTCGCTGCAAAGTGATAGTAGTAATTTAATCGTCAACTCAAACATATGGTATTAAACTCAGGCATGCCTGCTTCAAAACGGTGCTTCCTTCAAAAAAAGTCATAATGAGGTCTTTGTTTTTCGGGAAATTAAATATAGAAAACATCCTCAATTTTTGAACAAAAAAACAAAAGCTAGTAAAACTTATATATCAGGGATTTCGCGCTTTATCCTTGTGGAACGCAAGACCCCACCTGGTTTCGGGTCTCCCATATGAAGGCTAGGCTGGCGGATGACGTAGTTCTGACATCAGGCTTTACGTTTCCAAAATGATACTGCATTAGAATTGTTAAAAGTGAAATTGAAGTTGCGGAAAAGTTTAATACCGTGTTTTTGAGTCTTTGCAATCGGTTGCAGAGCAATAGCGATGTGAGCGATATTCTTTTTCGGTGCTTGCTGATTGACTTGGTTAAGTTTACTTTTTTTTCAGGATTGCGTGGAAATGATACGACGTTTTCAATATAAATGGAATGATATAAAATGTGCATCGTCAAACCACGTTTCCTGTTATTTTAATGGTAGGTAAATATGGATTTTCGCAAAGCGATCATTTGAATATACTCACATCTTTCTCATTTCTGAAAATATCTTTTGCAAGGGTCATGGTTGACTTACGTAAGACAAATGACTTTCATGAAAATTCTAATTCCGTTTGAATTATTTCATGCCAACAATTCATGAAATGTGATTTTTTGTCATTTTGGTTTTTATTAAGTTGCCTTTAAAGTACCGCACACTTTGCTGGTTCCATTCAGATCAGTATCTCTCGTGCTCTTGACCAGTGGTTCCACGCGTGTCAGCGACACCCGTAGAGAATGCTTTTTTCTTCATCCAGCAAGGAAAACTTCACAGTAGAAATTAGCAGTAAAACAAGATTTCGCAATTTGAAATCAAAGCTCAGACAGCTCTTGCCTGTGAAAAAGGCCGTACAAAACACCAATCGTCTTTTCTACTTTTTTGGGGGCATTTAAATTTATGCAAGGGTCCAGATATACAGAATAACACAACATTAACCACTCGCTAAAGTTTTATGAAATTGATAGGGTGATTTTAAGCAGGTATTTTTCTAAATTCTCTGTACTGTACGTTTTCATTCGGACTAAATATCTTTGTATGGGATGAATTGCACACCAATGTTTCAAAACGTCACCAGTACATTATGTTCACTTTACAAGAGTCGCTGTAAACCGAGTGATAATCCCAAAATGGAGTGAGGTTCGTGGATGGTGAACATAAACAAATTTTAAAAAACTAGTCAATGTTTTGTGAAAACGTTGTTAACTACGAAGAGAAGAAAAATTTAATATATTAACAGTAGGCTTCAATCCAAAGATTTTCACAAATGTTTTTGTAGAGATCTTTCAACCAAATGCAAAACTAAGCGTAAAATAACTGGCATCTACAAGAAAACAAAAAATTACTTGCTGTTAGTATCTGCATGAGTCAGGCAGTTTTTCTGAAGTTGGCAAAAAAATGACAGAAAACGTTTTCACAAAACAAGTCCCAACATGCCATAGCAGTAGGAAACATTTGTTTACTTCACCTGGACAACCGTGTGTTGGTTAAATTAACGTTAACTTAGCTGTTGTGGCTTAGCTACCGCCCGGAGTAACAATGCTATATCGCGAAATAGTCATGTTGCACATATAGGATATAAGGTAAGTTAGGCTTTCATCTGACTTTTTTCTTTGTGATCATTTCAATTCGAAGTTCTTGTACATTTACTCATAGACACAAACTGAGACAAACTCTGAGCAGATTCACAGCTGCCACTAATCTCTGTTGATATAGGCTAAATGTGCAGAAGCTAACTTCGTTTCTGCGTTGGTCACTTCGTGCACAGTGGCGTAGCCAGCCCAAAATTTTGGGGGACCAAAAAATTGAGGGTGGGCCAAAATGTTTGATTTTATGCGAGCAACAATATTTTGTTTGGGATACCGCCTCTCAAAGCACAAAATGACTAGAAATGCTAAAAATTTTGGGAGACTTGGCCCCCTAGGCCCCGCCTCTGGCTACGCTAATGTTCGTGCAAGGGCGTCTCCCAAACACTTTTGAAAGCTGTCAGCAAACTTAAAGCAGTATCGTTTGTTTCGAAATCCTCAATAATGGACACTATGTGAATTAGGTAGTTATCTGCTGTGCAAATCAGCAATCGTGCGAATACCTTCAGCAGACAACCGCTTAATCCAGAGGTGGGTAACCAATGTACTATCACGGGCCGCATGAATTGTGGAGTATGGCTGGCGGGCTGCAAAAATGATTAATTTTATCTTAAAATTCTGCCTGTATGTTCCTACAGAAAATAAGGAGAGAAAACAGTGAGGAGCGGGAAACACTTCTCCTGACTTACTTTCTAGTATCTGCTTGTCATGGAATTTGGTTTTAAATTTATGTTGTGCTCTACCTTGAATAACAAAAAGTCTGATTCGGCTCCCCACCCTGGTTTAAGTAAATGGCATTTTAAAAAGCTAAGATCCAACCGCGTATTTTAAAAGAGACACTTAAAGTTACGAGGTCGCTAAGCATTTTGTAAAGTCGTTGCTCAACCGTCGAGAGTGTAATGTCTCCACAATGCTCTACTACTGGTGAAGAAATTGTTGCCGAAACGTGCTGAACTGGAAGGACTGACATAAGGAACACACTGCGGGTGCCATTGACTACCATAATACCTGCAGGTCGGAGCATCTCATTGCTGCAAACCAAGCCCAGATCTCTCACTGAAACAGTGCCGTGATGACTTACGAGTCGTAATAAATTTGCACGTGCCAAACATTCATTTTCATGAGGGCCGGTCCGCAAAATAATGCCAGGCTTTTACCCCCTTTTCAAAAAAAAGTTTTGCCGACCCCTGCTGTATTGTATATATATATATATATATAGCTGAAAGACTGACAGCCCATTTCAAAGTTCATTGAACGATTCGTCAGACGTTCAGAAATCTATCTATATAGTTCAAAAGATTGGTGGAAGCTCAACGTTTTGAGGGTGCGTACGCATTATTATTGGTCGTAAATTATTTTCAGGTCAGCGTAATGTAATCTGTTGTTTTGTGGCAAGCGATTAAATCATTGGTAATAAAGAGTCCAATTGTCGTACTGACAGTTGTGTTGTTTCACTTTAATAATTTTTAAACAATTTTGTGTAAGAACACTGTGATCGATCTCCTCATTCGTGACTATCTTGATTTACTAAATTAGCCACATAAGTGGATTTTATCGATATTTTTGTAAATCACACAATGTATTGTTTGGAATCTATATGAATTAAATCAAAACATCTGTTTTAAATTCTCTGTTTTAACTTTCGAGACCTTGATATTTGATACGGGCTTCGTTTTTGAATACCACAAAAGTTCACTTCGGCATTCAGAAACAAAGCAATGTACAAGAGGATGTGAGCCTTTCGTTAGATCGAACTCACATCCGAATATTGGCAAGTTGTTCATGGCCATCAGTTGATCTATTTCTTCGTTTCTTCTCGGCGCGTATTTGCGCCATTCAATTGCTCACAGGACTGAAGGTAGCAGACTTCACAAAAGCACAGTGGAGCTATTCTTGTGATTGTTTTTCCAAACGCTTTCGCTTGGCCATTTAACCAACAGGCAATTTATTTTCGAAATTCATAATCAACTTAGCAATTCAGTTTTTCAAACTTCCTGATTAATTGAAGCTCCATTTACCAGCAATGGAGCCAGTATCTTCAAGGAACTTTTGCCAAAGCGTTAGATATACGAAATGGTTAGGATATTTAGTGTCCAAGTTGTGGAATTAGCAAGAACAATCAGGCAAATGGAAACACTGTCTATATTTCGAATGTTTGACCCATGTGCCGAAGACGCGCTACAGCCGTGACCAAACTAAACACAAATACAAATTTAGAATCGTTTAATGCAAATTTAAATCCAATAAGAAACCGTACCACAAAATGCTCCTAAAAGCGCTACGAGCTCAGACACGATCAAAAACTGTTTGAAGCTGCTACATCTTAATCCTTAGTCACGGGATATACATTAATAGGGTGGTCTTTTCACAATAAACACTAACATTCTCGTCGCTAACAAGATGCTCGTTTGTCATTCTTGACAAAAGAGTGCAGTTTTGAATCGAAAGTCGTAAATTTGCATTGCCCATTGCCTGCACCTCCAGCTAGTATTGTTTTCCTTTGCCGGGTACGTTGTAACCGTAGTGATGTACACGCAGCCAAAGACGTATCAAAGTGATAACCTGGTGCGTTGGTTTTCAAGCAAGGTGCCGTATAATTTGACAGAGGTGTGTAACGAAATCCAAGAATAGCAAATTTAACTAAAACATTTTTATCGTTATTATCAAATGTTATAAGTAGGGCAAGTTTTTGCAACTTTTGCAACTTTTTTTTACAGCTTCCAACAGCTGCTTAAATGCTCAAAATATCTGTGTTTCAATGTTTTGAGC
>JGI24158J21664_10014587_pt1 | contig 10302 bp, 10 predicted proteins | sample Ectturendosymbi3_FD_21664 | JGI IMG/M metagenome (IMG submission 21664) | reverse complement strand
CACGTTGATAACGGACCCCTTCTTAATGTCTATTGCAGTGTGGACGCTAAAAGTCCAAACCATTTTGCCCAACACCCTTTGCCCCGTCCGGCCCTAGGTACAAACAGAATGATATATCTCATCGTTCCGCTTCAGTCTTTTCTTCAATTCCATATAATCTCTATTGTCCTTCGATTCAGAAAGTGTTGAGTGAGNGAATATGCAAAACGTGCGGTCAATATTTCGCCTGAATTGTGATGCTGCGAAANCACATAAAGACGCACAAGCATCAACCATCTCAAACCAAACTCGTGCGGCCAGTTAGAGTGGCTGCGCCTCGTCAGCGGGAAATGATGGNAATCATCGCAAATGCGGAGAATGTCAAAAGTGCAGAGTGGCAAGATGAAGATAATCTGGATATAAGTGAAATGATAATTCCAGACAAATGTTGCACTGGTAGTGGAATGCCTGTTTACACCATAACTGAACATTTTTCCTCGCCATGGGAAAATGCATGAAGCTAAGTAAACTTTTAGGTTCGGGGAAGCTTGGCTTAAGACGTTATTACTTTCGTTTTCAACAGATACCGCTAACTGGAACCAGTGGTGGTATCCAACCGCCACAAAGCGGTTCTTGAAATTACGAGAAGTCAGCTAATCGATTGTTGAATTGTATGTGCTATATCTTGCTTGACTTCAATTCAGAAATTATTTAATGTGACCCAACAATTTCAGCGGTTCGTTTGTTATCTGTAGTAGGATGTTTTGTTTTATTTTGCAGACCAGTGAGAGGTTTCGTTGAGTGTCGCTGACTTATGGCCATTCGGTAGTTGCAACAGTTTGTTGAAACGCCGTAACCTCTGTGAAAAACATAAGCAGTTGTGGACCTCAAAAGTCCACTGTGGTTGTTTCATTTTCGTGGTCTACGGTTCGGTGTTTACTACGCACAGATCACAACAAAAAGTGAAGTCTGTAAGTCACGCGCCGATCTCGAAGGAAACAGTTTTTTAGAAAAATTCATTTCATCTTAGCCTGTGCAGAAACCATCATTAAACGTTTCTCAAAAGGAGTTATTTACCGTCCTGTGCTGCATTTGCACGCCATACTTGTATTCTGTGCGATATTGTGAAATCGTTCTTGCAGATACACTATACTGCAAAAAGTTCCTATGATTTGTTTTAGCTTCAATATTGCAAAGCGACCACTACGGTAAATCCATACACAGGACTATAACAGCATGCAGTCATTGCCAGCATTCGCACAACGTAATTCATTCGTTTCGGTCTTCAACTAAGTAGAAAACACTTTGCTGCTTAATTTTTGCTTAGCAATGTGTGCAGTATTTTCGACGTTTTGCGAATAGAATGTTGGTCTTGCCACAAAGGGCACAAATCAAATCTACAAAACAGATGGCATTTTTGTCTAGGCAGACACAAAATAGATGGAAATTTGTAATTGCAAATGTAAGGAGGGGGGGAGTTGCAAATTGTGATGTTATATTTCAAGGGGGGTTGAATACTTGCGACGAAATGTGACAAGGGGGAGGGAGTAGATTTTTGCCCAAAATATTGTGACGTCATTTATGGAATGCCCCATAGCCTTCCATGCCAGAATTCATTATCATTTCTCAGTTTTTACTGAATTTTGACTATTGAGCTAATTTACCTGTTTCCCTCCTGGATCAAACCTCTGATTACCCACTGCTATTGCTGACCATAGGCGTAGTCAGGGGCGCAAGGGGGCATGCTCCCCCTAATTTCTAGAATATCTTGTCGTTTTGTGCTTATGACAGGCGGTGTCCCAAACAAAATACCGTTGCTCGCTTAGAGTAAAAAGATTTTGCCCCCCAAATATCTGTGCTGGCTGCGCCACTGCTGCTGACAGTGCAATGAAAATAGACGTTAGCAAAATCCTTAATCCTTTCTACACCCACAAAGTGTCCTGTTACGGCAACAATCACAAAAAATGCGCTTCGTTGGCAACAATATCCAGGTATATTACGAAAATTTGCACAATAGGCTATCTGCAGGTTTTGAAAACAGGGTACTTGTTTTCAAGGAATCATTGACATGGTCTTCAAAGTAAGACGCATGGCCATGGGCTTCGACGCAACCACAAATTATGACCTTAAGTTACATAGCAAGACTCCTCAGCGTCACTTAAAAACAAGTGCTGCAAATGTCTGGGATCTCGACCAAAGCGATCAGTAAAACCTTCTTGTCTTTGCTAATTTTTTCACGGTGAACGCTCATCATGCACAATCCGGATAAGCAGGCCTGTAGCCAGGTTGTAAGGTTTGGTTTGGGGGTTGGCAAAATACGTTTTCAGGGGGAAAGATTTTCGTTTTTATTATATGCTTAAATTAAATATATCTGAGCACAACAAAATTTTGGGGGAACTGCCCTCGAATTCCCTCGTGGCTACATGCCTGCGGATAAGTTGACCTGTATGGTGACAAGACAAAGGACAACTTACAGTAATTAGAACCCCGCGCAGGCTTTAAAAATTGAGCAGATGAATTATGAAAACTCGCCACAGGAAATATAGCTTTGCACTCAGTACTCACTCAGAAATCAGAACCTAAACAGCAACGACTAAAACGTGTTCCCACAAGACTCCATATAGACGTATTCTAACAAGCCACATAGTTTTATACAGTGAGTGTGTGAAAAGAAGCTTGCATAAGCGTAGTTTAACCTATTCGCTCAGGCATATTGGTTATAGGTCACACTCACACCAACAATAGCTTTTCCAAACTTGTGAAAGCATTGCTACAGATGTGCTCATGCTTTTTTCACATAGTGAGTAGGGTAATTACTGCTATCAGCAGTCACTGTCTCGCTGCATTAACTGCCAAGATGTCTGCATTCAACAGACATATACAACAAAACGCTTACTACCGTAAATTCAGCGGAGCTTTTGAAGATTTGTTGCCAATTTATTGTTACGCCATAAAGGCCAACAGTAAACCAATCCTCTCGCAACCTCCTCTGCAGGAAAAGGAGCGGACAGGAGTGAACTGCAAGCTCATTACCGCATAATACCAGAACTGTGAAGCTGGCTCCTGCGCAGTGTGAGTGCCATACTGGCAAACGTACCGTAATTGCAAGAATTAAATCAGTTAAAACGTAATTAATCTTCTTACTTCAGATTTTATATTAATTTTTGATTCTCGCTCCCAATTTCCAGGGGGCGGAAATGCCCGTTTTCCCCCTTCGGACGTCCATGCTACGTATCTGTACCTGAGCTTTGATCAGCACGCCAATAGTTTGCCTGCAACATGCTTGTAAGGAAATGCTACTGTACTGGAAATAATACACAATTGCTCTGTTTTAAATATAAAGCCCAATTACAAACTTTTTCTGATCACTCTAGTTTACCAGTAATCACCGACAGCTGGCAAAACGTCTATCGCAACACACGGAACTTTTGTTCCTTTAACATGATGACTAAACTTTACTCGGATTTCTCATTCAAACCCGGTGTCCTGAAGATCCCTAATTTTCCAACCTGGTCACTACTTACACCCACATTCGACTTATATGTATTAGACTTTATTTGCCGTACTGGTTCACACACCCCTGCACCTCCTATCCGATCTTACATACACAAAAACTACAGTCAATTTATAGCTATTGACACAGATGGATCAAAAACAACAAGAGGCTGGATGCGGAATTTTAATTGAACAGATTAGGTAACGTTTCGCAATCGCAATCCATAAACTTTCGTCATCGTACAGTTCAGAGCTATACGCCATTCTTTATGCACTGTGATGTCTTAGTTTTGCAGTCTTAATTCTTGCAAACAGTTTAGCGCGATACGGGCCATAAGTACAGTAACATGGAAAAAAAACAACTTTGTCAATAAAATACATCTGTTGAACTTAATACTAATGAAAGTGGGATATGCAATTGCATTTATACGGATTCCTGAGCACAGTGGAGTTCCAGGAAATGAAATAGCCGATTCTTTAACAAGGTTATCTACGTCTCCCGATGGTCTTTGCCGTGCTAATAACATCCACATCAAAAATGTTCAAACAGAATTGAATTACTCAGATATTTCCCTGTCTATTTCGATCATTGCGTACACTTATGGAACTGCACCAATATGCCAGTGATCATAATGGCTCAGCATACAAAACTCTTTTTCCTCAAATAACAAAGGATGACCAAATGTATAAATACAATTCCATTTCACTATTTCGACTCTGAACCGGCCACTGAAGGTTGAACAGTCATTTCTTTAGGCTTGGACTTCATTCATCTGGACTATGTGACCAATGCAACATCCCAGAAACAGAGAATCACTTTATCACTGCATGTTCCAAATTCCAGTCACAATCAGCTAAACTCAGAAAAGGAACTGATAAACCAGGCCTCCACTTCGAAATTACTTCCTTGTTAACAAATAAAACCTCCATACAATTAATAGAGACTTTCCTAAAGGAAACCGGGAAACTAAGTTAATTAAGCAAGAAAAGCAGTCCTGGCGCTACAAGACCTTCGCTGTCAGAAAGCGCCAATAATTCCATACCAATAATAATATTTTGCACCGATCATCATCGTGCCCCTAGTTATTGAAATAACCTGCTGGCGATCACTGGAGCGGTTCATTAAACAGAACTGCTTTGAAGTGATTGCGATTGCTTCTACTAACATGAATAATAAACAGAACTAACATGAATAATAAACAGAACTAGCACATCTTCAAACTGAGACAATCCGCACTTCTTGTCGCTGCATAATAGCTTGAGGGTGAGAGCACGTTTTTCCTGATTTTGCTTTTGAACAACATTGCCTGCTAACTTTTTAGGACATATCATATATAGTTTGCAGCCATTTAATTGTTAGAAATAAACTGCCAAATTTTATACTGCTAATCCAATGAACAGACAGTTTTCCTCAACGCAACGCAACAAGGAAGGTAACAAAAAACTCGTTCAAATAAGCGATGAAATGTAGTCATTGCTTAATAAAAGAATGTTGGCATGAATCTAAAGCAAAACTCGTGTCATTCCCAGGTTATGAAAGGTTACTACAATAATCCAAAGGCGACTGCCGAGACTATTGACGCAGAAGGTTGGCTGCACACTGGAGATGTCGGTTATTACGATGACAAAGGATTTGTTTACATCATCGATAGAATAAAGGAGTTCATCAAAGTGAAAGGATTCCAGGTGAGTAAAATCACAACCATTTGTGTTACCGTCATACCAAAACAACTTCACACGCTTTTGCGAAACTTGTATGGTTTTCAAGGTCGCTCCCGCTGAGCTTGAAGAACTTCTGCTGCGTCATGATAAAGTTGCTGACGTCGGAGTGATTGGAATTTCCGATCCTGAATCAGGAGAAGTTCCAAAAGCGTTTGTAGTAAGAAAAGACAACACGTTAACTGACCAGGAACTTCACCTGTTTATCAAAGGTAAAGAATAGTTTCTGTCCCTTAAAACAGAACTGAAAAAAGTTTTTATGTGATGAATATTTGTGTTTATCTGGCATGTTTCGTAGAAAAACGATTTTCGTTTTTTTGCAACAGTGCGTTGAAGTGTGTTGTTTACAGCTTCAAAATTTTTTGTGCACTTGTTTATTGAAACTGCGGGAAGAAAAATGAGCTGGAAAAAGGATTTTTTATATTTCATGTTTTGAACTATCCTCTGTGGATACGATTAAACGTAACCAGAAAAAAATATTTCTGAAATCCAATCATTTTTGCAACACTGCGTTATGGAATAAGAGTCCGAAGCATCTGCTGCCTATACTTTCATAACGATAGTTCAAGGCAGACCTTGCAGGTCTTTGTTCTACTGAATGCTAATTATTTGCCCGAGGAACAATCTTTTTGCAACAGCATACCAACACTAATCAGCCGTCGCTAGGGCTGATTTAATTTTAAGTTCAAATTAGTAACCGTCAAGACAAAAAGTCCGAACTTCGTCTTGTACTTCTTTCATTTCAAGGTCAAGGTGGGCAGTGAAATGTTTCAAAAGAAATTTTAATATAGCGCGCCTTATCATCACATTTTGTCAACTTAGGCATTTTTACAGATAAAGTTTCGAAATACAAGTACATCCGTGGTGGAATTTCTTTCATTGATGAAATTCCGAAAACGCTCAGTGGAAAGATACTTCGCAGAGAACTGAGACTCATGCAGAAGGAGCAAGAGAAAAAATCTCTTCGTTCAAAATATTAAGAAAGAAATGACAAGATGTCGTAACGAATGATTGTTTTGCAAATTTTGCGTTAATATTTTGCATCTGCGAGGAAAATTTTTCGCGCAAATTACAAACAGTTTGAAGGTGATTTATTCAAACTTTGTCAATAAACCATTGGCTTTTGTTGTATGAAACAAAAAAGGGTTTTCAATTTAGGTTTATGAAAACATAACACGTTACATCTGATTTAGACCACAATACGATTTTATATATATCGAGGCTTGTTTTTAACACGCAAGTAAAAATATTACAGATTTTCAATACATGGTTCCGATCTATGAGGTAGTTAAAAAAACAGTAATGTTTGCCCGCATGGTGCGACAATCGTGAATATATGAACCACCAGATGGTATGACGTGAAGGTGAAGGCTACAAGGTATTATCCAAAGTTGTTTTAAGCAAATTTTGTTGATATTTTCGTTTTCGTTCCGTTTAACAAAGTGGAATCGATGTGCCGTTTACTCATGCGCGTAGATGAAGGAGCAGGCAAATTTTGGGGGTGCGAAAGATTTTGTCCGAATTTCCCTAAACTTGCCCGAAACGTTTTCGTGCAACTCTGTGCGAATATTTCCTCGCACACAAATCTTTTGGGATGACCTCCAAAAAACGTTTTTCATGTGATTCTATACGCTGAGCGTCAATTTTTGCACGTTGGGCGACATTTTTTCGAAATGAACCAACGTTGGTTGCCATTTCTGCCTGCACTTTCAGGTAGCTTGCCCAGATTTTCAGGTATTTTGCGAATATTTTCAAAGATGTTGAACAGATTTTCAGGGATTCTGACTTTTGTGGGTGCGCTTGCATCCCCTGCACCTCCGCCTCATACACCACTGCCCATGCAGCGTATCAGAATGCTTCAAGCTTTGTTTTATAAATCAAAAAGAGTTTTGGCAATATAAGTGCAAGGCGAATCGAGCTTCGTTAATGTTGCACCAGATGAGACAAGACAAACGTTTTCAATTTGATTAGATTTTGCCAAATTAAAAATTGATTTAGACTTCCACCACTGCCGTTAAGGCTCAATATAACAGCACGAAAGTGGTAAACCGTCTGCACAGGGCCGGATTAAACATGTGGAGGTTCCAGGGTAGCCTTCATGTGGAGGCCCTCAGTACCTCAAGGAAACAATATTCATGGTGAAGGAAATATTATTTTCAGTTAGCTGCAAGTATGTAACCATAAGTAAAGTCGTATTTTATACTTGGATTTTACAGTTTGATTAATGCAAGATTCTAGAAAAAGTTGTAAAAACATATTGTTTGTTTAATAGGATTAAGATTCTATCGAAAGTAGGCTATTATAAGTGTTATATTGTACATGACTAAGTGAACAAAACAACCTTCAGCTGTTGATCCCAAAAAGCATAATACCAACACTTACAGAACAGGCACTTTACGAGACTTGTAAGTATCAAGATGTGCAAAGTCACTTTTTTTGGATTCCGACTCTGCTTCTGTTTCTGGCTTAAAGTCTCCTGCTCCGACAAGTTTTAAAATTATTTAAAACATCAACTCCGACTCCTGTTAACACACCGAAATATTCCAAGAAACTCATATCAGAAAGATAGTGTCTATTGCCTTATGAAGCAAAAGCCATTTTGTCTTTTTTGGCTATTTTGCCTTTAGTTGAACACGATTGGTTGAAGTGGTCATTTGAGAAATACAAAACAGAATGAGACCAGCATATTAGGGTTTAGGGTTATGTCAGCCTATGCTTCGCGCAATGTACTGCAGACAAGAAACCACTAGCAGCTTGCCAACACTGAATATATGACAACACCTGTCCGTGCATGTCACTGTCAGACTAAGCTGTTGCTGACGTTACGATAAACTGAGTAGCATAGGCGTACGAGGCGGGGGGATGGCGGCTGCCGCCCACAGGCTTGAAAAAATGAGGGCAAGCTCAAGTTGCTCAAAATTCCTGAATGATAAAAAATATTTCAATACAGTGAAAATTTTCAGGGCAACTCTGTGTTTAAGTTCAAGGGCAAGTTGCTCAAACATCCTGAATGATAAAAATATATATGTTAAATACAGTGAAAATTTTCAGGGCAAACTGTGTTTTTCAGGGCAAGGGCAAGTTGCACAAAAATCCTGAATGATAAAAATATATGTTAAATACAGTGAAAAATTTCACGACAAACTCTGCTTTTCAGTGCAAGCGCAAGTTGTTCACAAATCATCAATGATAAAATATATTTCAATACAGTGAAAATTTTCCGGGTAAACTCTGGTTTCAGGGCAGGAGCAAGTTGTTTAAAAATCCAGAACGGTGGAAAAATTTTCAGTTGAGTGTATTCAGTGTCTATTCACTTGGGGGTGTTCCATGCAATTTGGGCTAGTGTAGTGTGTAATCTGGACCAACGTCGTGACTGGTTAAGGTTATACAAACACCACGGGCCAAGATCGGTTGAATAGCGTTGCCCTAATCAACATTAAACGTTGTTATGCCAACAAGCTAATTGAAAATGACACTGATAGTGTCATAGACACCGTTGCTAAGAGGAAACATAGGCACAGGTATTTCTTTCAAAGGCCTGAAATGACCTGCCTCCTAAATATTTGAAATTGCACATGTTTATGCAGCACTCACATTGTATTGCTTCCTTGCATTGCATACACTCTCAGTCCCGCATGCGCCACTTTTCTTGCAGAGCTTTGCAATCCTATAACTCGCCAGGCGATTGAGCTAGAGAGCTGTTCAAGCCCTCTACGGATTCAGAAGTCGTCGAGCCAAAATCGAAAAAAAACATTTTCGTCTTGGATTTGGGGTTTTCTGGAGGTGACGTCGCAATGAGGGCATGTTTTGGAAATTTTGGCCACCTTTGGCTGGCTCTGGGCCCCAACCCATTGACCCATTATTTTGACTCAAAGTTTTGTTGAAAACTACATGATAATCCGCGTCTATAGAGCCCTTGATTGACTTGCTAGCATATCTGTAGCCAAAATTATGGGACAAAAACCCAGTTTTTGGCAAAATTCAAAAGGTTTCAGAAAAGGCATATTTTGCCCTTTCAGGGCAAACGTTGGCCAGCCATAACTCGGCAGCATAATGAGCTAGAGAGCTGTTCAAACCCTGTAATGACTAGTGGCGTCGTGTAGTTTAGAATCAAAAAAATTTTTTTTTAATTTGGTCGGGGGGTTTTGGGCCAATAGGATCATGACAGGGGTATCTTTTATGGTTAATTTTATGACGTCATCATCCGATCCACGCGCCAATATTTTGACTCGCAGTATTTTTGGATTTTAGGCCAGAATACGCGTTTTTAGAGCCCTTGATTGAGTTTCTAGCGTTTCTGGTTCAAAAGTTGTGACAAAAATATTCCAAATATTTCTGGAATTCCCAAGGGCATTCGGGTGATTTCCCTAATTAATATTCTACCATTTTGGCCATAACTCATCAACCAGAAACGCTAAAATGTCAACCAAACCCTCTGAAAGCTCGTACTATAACCTAGAATGCATTTAAATTTCGCACGGTTTCGCGTCACTGAACCGGCTCGATTTTGAACTCCCATGGGACAATGACGTCAGCCAGTGTTTTGACAGACCTGTCAAAATATCCTGTGGTTATGTAAACATGGCCAAAAAGGCCGAAATCGCACGGTGAAAAATTTTTTTTTCAGTCTAAACTACAAGCCTTTTCCCATTTAGATCTGGTTTGAACAGCTCTCTGGCCGATCTGCTGGCGAGTGATGGCCCAATAGAAAAGGGGTGTATTCCACCCCAGGTTGGGGTTTGTGGATGCAGAAAAGTTCACCAACTTTTGTTTTTTTGTTCATAATTTTGGCTGCAGATACGCTAGAAAGTCATGCAAGGGCTCTACAGACGCGGATTTTGGCCTAGTTTCCGACAAAATCTTGAGCCAAAATAATGGCCCAATGGGTTGGGGTCCAGGGCCAGGTGAAGGCGGCCAAAAAAACGCAAAAACACCCCCTCTTGCGGCCTTGCCCCCCGAGAACCCCAAACCGAAAGCGAAAAAATTTTTTTTTCGATTTTGGCTAGACGACTTGCTGAATCCGTAGAGGGTTTGAACAGCTCTCTAGCTCAATTGCCTGGCGAGTTATAGGATTGCAAAGCTCTGCAAGAAAAGTGGCGCACGCGGGAC
>JGI24158J21664_10014586_pt1 | contig 10302 bp, 4 predicted proteins | sample Ectturendosymbi3_FD_21664 | JGI IMG/M metagenome (IMG submission 21664) | reverse complement strand
GTGAGAAAGAATATATTGGAAAATCAAATATTCCTGCAGACTCGTGTAATAGGGGAGGAATAAAAAAAGTTTTGTGTCATGGGGGAGGAATGAAAAGTTTGCAAATGAGCAAAAGGAGGAATGCATCAAAAAAGGTTGGAAACCACTGGTCTAAGCTACGGTAATGCTTGAAAGAGCGTCTCTATAATGTAATAATGGACATTTTGCAGTGAAAGAAGCCTTAAAACTGAATAACGTTTTGAAGAGAGACGTTAGGTTAGCAAGATGACTAAAATAGTAAAGCTATAACTTGTCAAACAACGTCATTCGCGTTTGTAAACAGGTATAAACCACCACAATTCCAAAAAGATAGGCGGACTGGGGCTTAAAATTGATGCTTCGAGTACCACATAAAAAGATGTGGTGGGCCACATTTGGTCCGCGGGCCACCAGTTTGACATATGTGGCCTAATGGTCACACAGCAAGGGTTCCCAAATGGGGTGCATGTAGCCCTAGGTGTACATTTGCCTCTCTGAAGGGGTAAATTTAAATTTAGCAATAGAAGGTAAAAATATATTTATTTGGTATTTATTTCCAAGTATTTATGCATATATCAGTTAATATTATTTTCAAAAATCATTATATGCTTATTGTTAAATATATTTATGACTAGTCATTATAAAATATTTTGTCATGAGAAATTTTAGGTATACATGCTCATCTGTCGAAATGCTGAAAGGAGATACATGCTCACAGAAAGGATGAGAACCCTTGGCCTAGTGCGTTGCGTGTGGGAGTAAAGACGTTATACAATACAACAAAACCTCCAATACACTTGAATATGAATTCAGAACAACCAGGGACGCCGGAACGAGGGAGCATGCAATGGGGGCCCAGGTGTTCTTACAAAACAGTACTATGAGTAATTTCATGATTTATCAAGATCGACTTGAAACAAATTTATTCCAGCTATGCTATTCGCGCACACATACAATTCAGAATGGTTTTCTATCTAATTTATATTATTATTTTTGAGGTCAACAGTGTTGCTGATCATGTAAATGCGAAGAGAATGACTATTATAATGCACTTTTACACTGACCGCAAGTAAACGGTTTTGAACTCGTGGTACGTCAAAACTATGGGTGTCTGCACAGGGGGGAAACGGGCATTTGCCCCTCCCTGGAAATTGGGACTAAGAATCAAAAGTTTCTAGAAAACTTAACGTCAGCAGCTCAATTCCGATTAATTGATTAATTTCTTGCAATGACAATATATTTACCGCTATGACACTCACACTGCGCAAGAGCCAAGTTCAGGTGTCATGTAGTGGTGTGGTTGCAGTTCACTCATGTCCGCTCCTTTGCCTACATAGGTGGGTTGCCCAACTTGCGAGAGGATTGTTCTACTGATGGTCTTTATTGTGTAACAATAACATGGCAACAAATCTTCTAAAGTTCACTTCAAGTTACGATGGTAGGCGTTTTGCCGCATGTGACTGTTGAACGCAAACATTTTGGCAAGTAACGCAACGAGAGAGTGACTGCTGATAGCGGTAAGCAGAGGCGTCGGAGAGTGGGGGCATAGTCCCCGTGATCTTTCAAAAGGGGAGCAACGGTTTGAGGTTTCTTTTTCATAACAGCATCATAGATAATATCATGGCATATCAAGATCGAATTGAAACAAATTTTTCTACACTTTCTTTTTATTTTGAGGTCAATATTGTTGTTTAACAGAAGCAAGCATAATTGTCAACGAAACGATTTTTTCGTTTTTTACAAGTTTCCATTGTCTTCAACGTTTTTACTGCCGCCTGCCCTGCCTCTGTTCCAGCGTCCCTGAGAACAACGTTACGTTGAACGGTTCGATGTAGACCAGTGGTTCTCAAACTTTTCTGCACGCTGACCCCCAAGAAAAGTATACAATTTTCTGTAGACCCCGTGGCCTAGCCCAACAGTTACTAATATAAGGAACGTATGTGTCAAGACAAATTTGAGTACTTTTTACTTGAAATACATGATAAAGTAATACACAATCCGAAAATATGCTTAGAACTATAGTGTCATCGCAATAGCTGATTTAATAAAAAGCTATTCTAATCGAATGTGCTTTTAAGTTACTGTAGCTGAGATTTGATCAGCCCTCTTAATTTTGTTTGAATTGTTGAAAAATGCCGTTAACATTCCTTGCCCGATTAACAATAATTTTGAATTGGAGGTTTCATTGCTCCAGTAGACCCCAGCAGTATTCATTAATCCCTGGCCATTCATTGACCCCATTCGACGTCGTGGCTATTAATCGACTCCTTGGATGGTCCAATTGACCCCTGGGGTTCGATGTCGACCAGTTTGATAAGCACTGATGTAGACTAACTGTGAAGAAGAGCGTTGAGCGTTCACATGAACAACAGGCGTAGGCGTACGAGGCGGGGGGTCGGGGGGGGGAGGCCACCCCCACGATCTTGAAAAATTTCAAGGCAAACTCTGTTTTCAGGGCAAGCGCAAGTTGCACAAAAATCCTGAATAATAAAAAATACATATTCATTGCAACGAATTCAGAGCACCCTCTGTTTTTCAGGGCAAGCGCAAGTTACTCAAAAATCCTGAATGTAAAAAGTGTATTCAATACAGTAAAAAATTCCAGGGCAACTCTGTTTTTCAGGGCAAGCGCCGTTGCTCAAACATGCTGAATAGTAAAAAAGATATTCAATACAGTGAAAATTTTCAGGGGAAACTCTGTTTTCAAGGCAAGCGCAAGTTGTTAAAAATTCTGACTGTAAAAAGTATATTCAATACAGCGAAAACTTTCTGGGCAACTCTGTTTTTTCAGGGCAAGCGCAAATTACTTAAAAATCGTGAACTGTGAAAAATTATTCAATGCAGTGTATATTCACTTGGGGACGACCCGTGTAATTGGGGTTAGTGTAGTTTATAATCAGGACCAACGTCGTGATTGGTTATAATGACTTTGATCTGGACCAAGCCCTAGTTTTCTGTAAAAATTGAACAATAGGATGTCGATAGTTCAACAGCTTGATATAAGAATTCGGAAACTCTTTCTTTGTTCGTTTTCGAGTCTTTGTTCCTTTTCGCTGGTAGAGGTGCAGTGTGTTAAGATGATAAATTGTTTTGATTAATCCGAGTAGGGCCTGTAACCTTATGTAAATCTGTTCTATACAGTAAATTCGTTTACAACGGCTTCCTCTGCAACGTCAATTAGCCCATAACGTCACATTTTGTTTGGTCGCGATGGCATCTTTTATGCGCATGTCAATTCGCTTATAATGTCAATTCGGCAATAACGTTCTTTATGCAATCCTCTGGACAGTGGTGTAGGAGGCGGGGGTGCAGGGGGTGCAAGCGCACCCCACAAAGTTTTGATTTGTTGAAAATTTGGGCAAAATCTCTAAAAATTTGGGCAAATTCCCTGAAGATCTGGGCAAAAATGGCGCTCAACGTTGTGTGACTTCAAATATGGCGCCCAACGTTTGCAGAAAAACAAGTAAATACCGTTTTTTGGAGATCACACCAAAAAACGGTTGGCAACATTTGCACGACAACTTTTTGGGCAAGTTTGGGAAAATTTGGGCAAAAATTCCTTGCACCCCCAAAATTCGCTTGCTTCTACATCTATGCCTCTGGAGGTGCCGTTATAGGCAAATTCTGTAGTTACCTTGCTTGTTAACTCAAGGGGTTGAAGTTCCTCGCGTGTTGTGTTCTCCCAGACAAGAAATTTTGAGGTAATTTCCTTTGCTGATGCAAATATTAACGCGACATCAATGGCGCAACGCAAAAGTCAAAAGCGCCATTCCGGATCGTATGGTCTGACTCCCCTAACCTGCCCGTGTTATCGCTGCTGTGCGCTTGAGCAGGGCACTTGAAGACGCGCACTCAAAGGAGCCAAGCAATCTGCACGTCTCTGCTGCTCGCTTCTAAAACTCCTCTTAAATTAAAAAGTTAGTTTCAGGTCGAATTGTTTATATTTAAGGCAAATTGTTATTTTCAGGGCAAATTTTTTCCGCCCCCTCAGTAAAATGCCTTCCCGTACGCCTATGCTAGTAACTCAAATTATTAGCTTCCTATGTTTCAATAAGTTAGTACTCAGCAAAATATCTTCCTAGTATAGTGGACACATTAGTGATTTATTGTTTTGTACATTCTGACTGCTTATATCCCAGTAATATTCCATTCGTGATTCAACGCGGTGTACTTGTTTGTGAACAGTCCCACCCGTAGGCGTACGATGTGGGGGTCGGGGGGGGGGCGGCCGCCCCCCTGTCTTGATAAAATTTCAGGGCAAGCGCAAGTTGCTCAAAAATCCTGAATGATAAAAAATATATTCAATACAGCGGAAAATTTCACGGCAAACTCTATTTTTCAGGGCAAGCTGAAAAAATTTTCAGTACAGTATATTCAGCCAGTAAAGGCAATTACGGTAAAGTTTCTTGTCTGGGAGAATACAGCACGCAAGGAACTTCACCCCCTTGAATTAACAAGCAAGGTAACTACAGCATTTGCCCATAACGGAACCTCTAGGGGATTGTATTAAGAACGTTATTTCCGAATTGAAGTTATAAGCGAATTGAAATGCATGCAGAAGATGCCGTCGGAACCGAAAAAAATGCAACGTCCTAGGCGAATTGACGTTACATACGAAGCCGTTATAAACGAATTCAACTATATAGAGTACATTTACAAGAGGTTTCAGGCCCAATTCGGATTAAATTAAAAAAGTTAATATCTGGGCAAATTGTTATTTTCAGGGCAAATTTTTTCCGCCCCTCCAGTGAAATGCCTCCCCGTACGCCTATGGCAACCGGAACTAGCGACCAGCTGCGGCAATATATGTTTGCAACTCGTATCAACCGTTAGACTGTTCGCATACAAGTACACTGCGTTGGATCACACGAATGGGATGTTGAGTGAAATCACGCAGCAAGAATGCACAAAACAAAAGCACTAATAGATCCCCTAAACAATGAAAGAAAGTACCGACGACATCTAGGGAAGTTTGGCTTGAGCAATGTAAACTTCCATCCAGACCTAATGCCAGCCACAACCTTTGGCCAGGGTAAAGGGAGTGCACTGAATGTACAGTCTTGAGAATGGTCTTGATAATCAGAAAATTCTTATCAAATCTCAAACATTTTATGACAGGTATTCAACGTCTAACTGTTTGTGGAAGATGTAGGTTTTGAACCTCTATACCAGTGGTTCTTAACCTGTGGATAGTTAACCCCAAAGGAGTAATTTAACGTATTTTGGGAAATAGATTATCGTTTTTTGCTTACGCTGGACTGAAATATTTTCCAGTCGCTAGAAGTGTAGGCTCTAGTGTAAGCAAAACACTGTTAGATGCTTCCTGAGAAACGCATCTACAAAGAAGCTTTCTTGAGTTTGGTTTTACAAGTGTTAATGTGTAGGTTTGACCACTTGACAGCAAAAACAGCAGCAGCTTTCCTTTTGCTTATAGTTTTAATTGACATTTGAACGCAAATTATGGCGTCATTTTTGTGTTGTTTTATTATTGTATTGCAAGCTGTAATCTGTTATTTTTTGAAAATGGGGTAAATGAAATACGTCAGGTTCTTCTCAGGGGTAACCATATTGCAAAGTTTAAGATCCAATGCCTAGACCTAGCCTACAAATCCTTCTGCTGCAACAGGTTTGGTCTAGCTGTCGCGAATTGACGGTATTGAGGACGATTAAACTGGCTCTTGAAGTCGTTGAGCATCTCGTGTCCTATCTTTTTCTTTCAATATTTTCATTACAACGTAAACAACTGCGAAGGAAATTGCGCTCAATTTTTTACATTTCAGTCAAAAACTGCGCCAGCATTTTATGTCACGCACATGAAGAGCCAAGCACTGCAGGAAAAAATAATTGCAAATTTGAACTTCTCTCTTCTTAAAGTTTTAACATTTCTGCTTGATCATAGCCGTGGTTATCGACAAAGTTTGTACTAATCATAGCTGTGGTTATCGACAAAGTACAAACTTTGTCGATAACCACAGCTATGATCACATACTACCGTATATGAACCAAGTTTTAATCAGTTTTGTAGACCAACATTACAGAAAAGATCTCCGCACATGAATCACTTGTTGGTTGCTTTATAGGTAGATCGCAAATGAGACCGATTTAGTTTTTCTGCCACTTGGTGATACGTGGCGACTGTGCAGTGTGGTGGTTTTATCGACTTTAGTCATTTAAATCCGGTAGAAATTTAAAGAGTTCATGTGATGATAAGGGCACATCTGCACCGACTATCCAGATCAGTGGTTCTCAAAGTGGGCGGAATCGCCCCCTTGGGGACGATTTTGATGAGCAAGGGGCGAAAAAAACAAGGAGGGCGATAGGGTGGTGAAACAACACAGGGGGCGAAAATGCACGATCACTAATCGATCATTGAGTTTACTTCAGTAGCCTACTTATACGACTTGTCAGTTTCTTGCAGATGTTAATTTACTATGATAATCGTTTGAGGTTGTTACTAAAGGAATTTATCTAGTAAATATTATTCTGGATCGTCTACGTGCCCGGCTACAGTGTGTATTTTTTTCAGGGCTGCGAAGCCGTCTTAAAAATGACGCAGCTCCGATTCCGGAGTTCTTTTCATGAACATGGCTCCAGCTCCGGAGCTTCTGCTTTTAATTAGCTTGGCTCCGGCTTCTGTTCGTTTTCACACATTAACATTTTAAATGTCTTGGTGTTCCTCAAGTTCGGTGGAAAATGAATTAAATCAAGTACACAAAACTAAGAGAATACGCCAAACCTTTTTGAGTAATTTAATCTGCCATTTTTTTACAAGCAGCGCTCTTACCATGAGGAAATCAGCGAAAAAACAACAATCACTGGTTCAGACGATTAAGAGAACTGCTACTTGCAGAAATGAATCTCAAGATAAGGGTAATATAAACAATTTCTGGAAGGGCAGTCGCTGGTTTTACCGTCAATGCCTGAGGACCTTTTGTTATTTCTTACGACCAGAATCAAGAAAATGTGTATTTGGAAAACTACATTCGTGTCCGAGCATTTAAACACAGACCAGTCCCAATTGACCAAATGTTTTGCACTCGTTGCATGCTTTGTTGCAGTCTTGGCGATTCCAGCTAACAGCGCTGCCCGGGTAAACTATGCAAAGAGCGCAAAACACATAGTGGACTGTCATGTGTTCTTTCAAACACGCACACATTTGCATTAACACGAATGCGAAGACGTGTTTAAAAGCCTTTTTGACTTTTTAAAAATAGCTGAAAACGTCTGATTTCTTATCTTTTGCACTCACAATAAACAGTTATGAGTCGCAAAGTAAAGCACAATTTAGCGTGGGAACTGGTTACAGTGCTGAAATCACAGACTTTTTTCCACAGATGAAAACTTCAAGAAAAGTCCACATTTATTTACATTGATTTTTTACCCTACTGATAATGTACTGCTATGCAAAGCAATGCTAGTTCGCTGCCAATTATTTATAACTTACATGTTATGCCACTTCTTGTAAACGTAATGTTTTCTAGTAAACATTCCTACTTTGCAGTGGCGTGCCGTACATTTCGCGCTTAAATCTGCAATGACGTCATATCTTAAACATGCTCTCTGCTAACAGCATGACCACATACAGCAGGGGTGGGGGACTTGTGGCGCGAGGGCCAAATGCGGCCCGCGTGAACGTTTGATATGGCCCTCATCAGAATTTTCGTTACTCAATTTAGAGTAAAAGATTGTGTCATAACGAAGTTCCGTGAAAAGCAGGCACTTAGACAGTAAGCCAGAAGCCTTTATCCCTCAAGATAGTATGTCATAAGAAGCCTCTGTCCCTCGTAGCAAGATAAAGTTAGAATTTTAGGATAAAATCAATTGTTATTTGCGGCGCGCCAGCGATAATGCACAATGTATGCTACCCCTGATAGTAAATAGGTTCCTCACCCCTGACATACAGCTACAAACGCTATGGATATTTTATTATGTACCTACTCATTACAGCTCAGCTCTTTTTGGATCGCTACACTACTACAGACCTGGTTTGATCATTTTGACTAGAAAGTAAGATATTGTGGTAGTTAAGGTTTTTCTTACTTATACAACAGCGGTTCTCAACCATTTCGCTGAAGGGAGGCAAATCCAGACCTACAATTTTGTTAGAGAGCCGCACAAAAAGTTTACCACAAGTCAATTGACACATTTTGTTTTATTGCGTAACGAAGTCTGTTACACAAAATATTAGAGGTGTTACTGAAAGACATTGCCTATCGAAAGGAATCTTTTCACAGTAAGTTCTTACAGAACATATATAAAGCCTTAGCGACTATCAAACCAAAGAAACATCAACAGCTTGCAGATCCATTGTTCCATTCTGCTGTTGAAACTCGTAATGATCGCGTTTACTGTGCTATTAAAAGAACAAGTAAGTCTATTTGGCAAATCCTTAGTATCTAAGAAGGGACATGGAGCCGGAGGCCATAGCTCTCAAATGGCCATAGCCCCGGCTCCGGTCCTAGAGTTTAAACAGAGCTTCGCTTCCAGCTTCTGATTTTTTGTTTGAGCTCCGGCTCCAGGCAAAATAACCAGCTCCGGCGCTCCGGTTTCGCAGACCTAGATTATTTTCACAAGAGTTCTGAACGCAATATTAGCGTCGTAATACAATTACTTAGTTCAGATTTTAATAGCTTGGTTCCGCTATTTAACACTTTCCATTAATAAAATTCTTTAAATTTACTACCTTGTGTTTGTTTTATGAGGCTGTGGGGGGCGAAAACGACGCGTCGAGAGTGAAAAGCGGGCGATGGAATAAAAAAAACACTGATCTAGAGGAGCAGTGCACAACCTGCGGCCGTCCACATGTAATTTAAAATATAAGATTTGGCGGCCGTGATGGCGTACATTGAAGCAAAACAAACGCAAGGCAAGAAAATCAGTCTACACGATGCGTAACAATCTGGATGGTGATGTTAAAAAGAGTTATAGAATGAATACGCAATTTGACATGTACCGGATAAAACGCATTTTTTAATTAAACTAGGCGCTCCCAACCAGTGGTACGCGTACCACTAGTGGTATGCGAAAGTCTTCAAGGTGGTACGCGAGTAACTTCCATATTTTCACACAAACCTGGATTCACAGCTTTCTAGTTTACGTAACGGGCTTTGTTTCTAAATAGATAAATGTTCTTGTACTCGCTATACCTATTGTATCGCAACATGATAACTTTCGATGTGCTGTTAGCAAATTTACGCCACGCATCAACCAATTGGTGCAAAGTAAACAAAAACAAAAATCTCATTAAATTTAGTTGTGGTCTTTTTTGTTGTTATTTTAAATAACATGATATTCTTCTGAATAAACTAAGATTTGATCAAATTAATTATTCTCGAAGAAGTGGTACGCGTTGACAATACGGGTTGCCCAAGTGGTACGAGATGGTAAAAAGGTTCGGAACCGCTGACTCTTTAACGACCGCAAAAGCCAATAGATTGGCGCGTACGTTTTTGGTTATAACTCGCCAGCTGCTGCAGCTAGAGAGGTGTTCAAACCCTCTACGAATTTAGCAAGTCTAGTAGTTTCGAGTCAAAAAAANTTTTCAGTTTTGGGTTTGGGGTTCTCTTGGTGGGGCGTCACAAGTGGGGTTGTTTTCGCGTTTTTATTACCTACTTTACCCGGCCCTGGACGCCCATCGAANGGGCCCACANTTTGTCCCAAATACTTTTACGGAACTAGGCTATCTTACGAGTNTTTAGAGCCCTTGATTGGCTTTCTAACATATCTGGATGAAAAAGTATGCCACAAAAACCAAAAAANAGTCAAAAATCCTACCCCTAAAAAGGCAGCCAGGGTGGAATAACACCCCTTTTGGNNATGGCCATAACTCGCCGTTAGAATAGGCTAGAGAGCTGTTCAAACCCTCTAANGATTCGTGAAGACTAGTAGTTTAGACTCGGAAAAAACATTTTCAGTTTGAGATCAGGGTTTTTTTGTTAATGTTTGCATATTCAGACGTTGTTTATGCATATTTCTAAGTATTTGGATAATGACGTCACTTCCGGGGAGTCGAACCATCCATCAGATTTGGTGACTCGAAGTTTTTTTGGATTCTAGGCTTAAACACGAGTTTTTAGAGGGTTTGATGGACTTTCTAGCATTTCCGGTTCAAAAGTTATGGCCAAACTTCCGGGTTTAATTAGGGAGATACCCTGAAATTACTCAGCCATGTCTTCAACGATTTGGGTTTTTTTGGCCCTAACTTCGGCACCAGAAACTCTAGGAAGTCGATCTAGGCCTCTAAAGCTTCATATTCCAGCCTAGAATACAACCAAATTTTGAGCC
>JGI24158J21664_10014585_pt1 | contig 10303 bp, 5 predicted proteins | sample Ectturendosymbi3_FD_21664 | JGI IMG/M metagenome (IMG submission 21664) | reverse complement strand
CCATTCCTTGAGCTTTTCTTGTGAATGAGCGTTGAGCATTGCATTTCAAGCGTCAACATTGACCACAGACGCGTTATCAGGTTGTCACAGTGGTACATTCCGCTTTATCTCTTTTATGCCGGTTGAAGTTTAGCACTGATGATGGTCACAGTTCGGGAACGTAAGGTTTGGTTGTTACTTCGATTTAGTCTATTACCTAAGAATTAGGCTTTTTAGAGTTACCGTCTTTCGTAAACTTCTTTTGTCTTGTTTTTTTCTAATTATTCGGGAAAATATTTTGGTTTCATTCTAACCATTGGCTGCACTGTGTCTTCGCACAAGAGTGATTGCAGTCGACTACGTTTCTCACTAACTGATTAAAAATCTTAGTACTCCCTATACGCATGCGTTCTGCAGGTAGGGGCGGACCCAGTTAGTAATTTTGCGGCCGACGCCCCTCGCTGGATTCAATAACCTAGCTCAGAGTACCCGTCCACGAGAGACTCGGTGCAAAACAAGTTATTCTAAACGCTTTATGAATTTTAACGTTTATATTTACTTTTACAAGACAGGGTCCTCGAGGCTGGGTCCTATAGAGACTATCACACTAAAGCAAATAGTCAATATCACCAACCTTAGCTGCTGGTGACAGGACCATTATACCCGTTTACGAGGGGATACATGTTTATTGACCATCAAGGTACGAACATACGACCAAAAACAGATGAGGATGAACGCATGAACATGATCCTAACCTAATGACCCCCATTGTCTGGGATTTTTCTAAGTACAAAATCATGAAAAATTTGGCCAGAACTCTGCTTCCTTTTTGACTTTAAAATGTCCTAAATTTCGTTAAAGTCCAAAATCATAGAAAATTTGGACAGGACTCTATTCCCTATTTGAATCTGACATGCCAGAATTTCGTTAAAGTCCAAAGTTAAGTAAAATTTTGACAGAACTTATCTACTACATAACTTTACGGAGCTTTTCTGACAGAGTCTAACTAGAAGATCAGCATACAACCCTAACTAAAGTTCAATCTCGACAGATCGTACTGAAACCTTCGTGCCTGGAAGGTCAGTGCTATTTCAGACTAAAGCTCCCTTGAGCTTTGCAGCTACAAGCGTATCCTGTCTCACGAATTCACCAGGCCCCACAAGTTCGCCGTTCGGTTGCTAGAACACAACTGAACCTGGTCCTGAAAATCCGCTTGCTTTATCCTAGGAATCTAGTCATTAACTCAGTTCAAACCTAGAGAAGAAGATTCCCTTTGTTTGTTTTTTTATATTTCCTTAGGAGATTTGGTCTTGTGACCCTACTCTCGTCACATGATTTTAGTTTATCTTTGCTAAGCCCTTTTCTGTCTTGTCACATGATTTTACTTTGTTTTATTTAAGCCCTGTTTGCTCTGAATCCCCTCCATGAGGAAACTCTAATTCTCTCTTTGCTAAGCCTTTTGCTCCTTCTAGAGAGGGTTTGTTTATCTTTTTCTTAAGCCTTTTGTAATCTGACACCCGTTTTCATAATGACATCATAAGTTATTTATACTTCAGTTGTGACTAATGAGAAATGCTTCATTGCATGCACACAACACTTGGGAGAACTTCCCATATATGCTTTATATGGTATGTTATGCGAATTAACACGACTCCTGTCTTTGCAAACACGGTAGCTGATACTACAGCAGGTGCACGCTTTTCTTGTATGTCATGGGAACAAAATTAGCTAAGTTTCCCATTCTTGTCGGAGAACTTGTCAATCATTCTTTTCTTTGTCAAGTCTCCTTTTTCGTTTGTTGTCACAAGGCCTCGATATTCGTTGGGTTGCTGTTTCCTTGATTGAATTTACGTTATTACTTTGGCATGGCTCTACTATGGTTCCACTGTGCTCCGTAGTTCGTAATACATCTTTTAAGCCTTAGCTAAGGTTCCTACTTTATTGTGGCTTCTGCCCCGTAATATATGACAATAACAATTAGTAATGGAAAAGGTTAGTAATCTTTTTCACACGTAGAGTTTTCTGCAACATTCAATGTTGTGTCGCGAACAATCCAGACAGTCATTTCCTCCAGTTCCTTTTTGAATCGACGGAGGAGTACTTTTTTGTCATACATCATTGTCTTTCTCGTAAATACATATTGGGGTTAATTTTAACCACAACATCACTCCCTCCTCCAGTTTGAACACACATCTCTTCGTGTTTGTTCAAACTTTGTCAATTTATGGTTGATTGCAGTTTTCATCGGATCAATTTCGTCTTCCGTTGTTTGTAGTTCTCATCATATCAGTTTCTCCTTTTCAAACTTCAAATGTCGTTCTGATCAGATCAGCTTTTGGTACCTTTTTTGTTGTTATTCGTAAACGTTTTATGTGCCAATTTTGCTTTTTTCTCACTTCGATTTGTGCTTGCATTTCGTAAGTTTCTTGTCTCGTCTTCTTATTGTTCTTATATGTTCCCTATTTACTTGCCTAATTAAGTCTATCATGCCTGCATGTGTTGACTTCTTGCTACTTTAATCGAGCATCACCCTTCTTCTATCGTAGAGTGATATTTCCCTTGTTTTTCCTGATTGCTTTATTTATTTATTCTCTTACCAGTCTATAATTTTTATCAAGCATTGCAGATTGTTTTGTTCACAACCTTCTCAAGCACCACCAAGAGAAGTCTGCAAACACATAATGACAAATTGCTAATTGGTAGCCAGCAATTCCTCATCAGTGCTCATGTTTTCTGCGCTTGCTTTTTTCCCTAATCCTATTTAACTTTAATTTTTCGCACTGCAGTTTTTTGTGTCGTATTCTGCTATTCATTCTTTCATTCACGTAGGAACATCACCATGCATTGTTGTTCCTCTTATAATGACAACAACATGCTATGTTGTCCATGACAGATTTCCATATTGGTTTGTCTTTAATGACCTAGTCATTATCTTTGTTAGTAACTTTCATTCCATGACACTTGTTTTCCTTTCAGATCACAAGAGAATTTTGTTACATGGCTCATATATTCAATTCATTCCCACTCTCACAATCATTCATCTTGTTCTCACTATCATTCTCTCACGTTTCCAACACCATTCATTCCTTCTCATTCACACACATTTTCACAACTTCACCATTGTTTCATTGTTTAGACGTCTTTTATATTGCAATTTCGCTTATTTGTACTTGCCGTTAGGCATGCTCCTTATTTCCTTTTCTGCCTACAGTATTTCATTTTCCTGTATCTCCTTTAACCTCATTTCTTGCGTGGGTTTCGCTAAACTTTATTAATTATTTAGTCGTTTATTTTTCTTTCCTGCCTACAGTATTTTATTTTCCTGCATCTCCTTAAACCTCATTTCTTGCGTGGGTTTCGCTAAATTTATTTATTCAAACGTTTATCCCCCTAATTATTTTCCGCTTCCTGTTGGTTATGATGCCCTTTCTCATGACTAATTCATGATCAGAGAACTGTACACGGTCTTCCGTCCACACTTTAATTCTCACAGAGGGTGTCATTCACGCTGCTTGCAAGAATCCCAGCATGCGGTGTTCGTCCACGCTGTATGCATAAAAAGCATCCGGTGTTCGTTCACGCTGTATGCACCAAGGATGCATACGGTGTTCGTTCACGCTTTCCAAAAGTTTATGGTGTTCATTAACCTTGTGTACAATGATCAATGGGTAATCGCCACGCTTTGCAGTTATGCAAGGTGTTCTTCTACATCTCGTTTGCATCATCCCATAACCAATTCTGAAGCATCTGCCTGCTAGGGCAATCTCTTTGTATGTGTCCCCTCTTTCTGCAAAAGTGACACCGTTTTCTTGACATTTTTCTTGATCGCTTATTTATGATGTGCGTTGGTTGAACTCGTTTTACACATGACTCCTTTGTTTCAGAGTTCGATTTCTTTTCGTAGGAGTTCCTTCACTCCTGGTCTCATTTTGACTAGTCTCGCCTTTGCAAAGTTCGTCTGGTGTTTTCTTATAGATATATTTCTTTATGTTGTCATCACCAGTATTCGTCGCAGGATCATTTCTTATTGTTTCCATTATTTCTGTCATCCTGCCAGCTTGTAATTCCACTAACTGTTGCTCCAGCTTTGTATTGTCCTTCCGTAGCTGGGCTATTTGTTTTACCCAATTATTGGTCTTCCGATCAGATATCTTATCTTTCATGGCGCTTAACATTTTCATTAGTTTATTCACTCTAGATTTTCCTTATTCAAATATAATATGCTTTTTATAATGTACATCACTATGAAACAAGTAAATCCTTATTTGAATAGAATACATATTCATAAAGCATTCTACAATTAACGACGCTTTTTATGATATTCTTACAACGCCGTCGTCAATGACTATGTTTTACTCATGAGATACGCATGACATAAAGATCGTGGTGTTTAAAGACATGTACAGATTTCACTCATAAACCTGTTTATGACGCCACTAATTATTGCTCTAGACAATGTACTTTTCAATAATTGTTCATGACTTATTCTCATGATCGAAATGACATAATGAATGAATTTATTACTTGTTATTATTACTGCTTATTACAAAGGATTTGCAACTGGTTACTCTTGCACTCCTTTTTTTTAATGTTAACTTATTTATGACATAATGACTATTATATCTATTTCCGCAGCTCTTAATCGCTGTTTATGCGGGCAAGGTTCTTCTGAACGTCCTTGTTCCTCTTCTAATGTGTAAGTGGATTGTAACTGACTTTTTCGTTCTCAATCCTATTTTGTTCAGTAAAACTGATTCTGTCCTGATTCTCATGACCATAAGTATCTTCTCGTGACCATGACGTGCTTGTTTCATCACACAATGTATTCCGTTCCTGCCTGTGGCAAACTTCTCCATTTCCTTCAAACTGGTTTCTCGGATGTGATCCTCTGACTCGGTAACTTCCCCGTCCTCTCTGGGGAAATTCCTTGTCCCAACGTGATCCACCCCTAGCCTGGTTATAATCACCTCTGAATCGGATTCAACCTCCTCTAACTTTCTTCCAATTCATCGGTGGTCGTTTGGGGCAATCATACTTGAAATGCCCTTCTTCATGACAGTAAAAACATTTGAGAGTTTTCTTCTCGCTTTCACCTTTGATCTCTTGAACCATAGATCTTGCTAGACTAATTTCCTTGAGAGCTTGTGCTAGGAGATCCTCTTTTGTGTTAGCTTCTTGTGATACTTCTTCCTTTACTTGAGCATTTTGCATTAGGCTCATAACATCAAGAGCTTTTAATAACAATCCACTTTCCTTTGTTCCGCCTTCCGACACTTCTTTATTTATTTGCTCTTCTTTTCGTGCAGGAACTGGTTTTGTTCCGTGTGTGAAACCTTGTAGCTTCAACCACATTTCTAGTTCGGTCAACTGTGCCTTGAGTCTATATTCCATCTTTTCCCAATCTGTTACTTCTTCTTGGGTCATGCTTTGGTCAAAAGCTTTCCTTAAAACTATCCTTAGTTGCAACAATCCATGTCTTATTTCATCTTCGGTTTCTTGCAATAATTCCATGGTATGCTGCAGTTTGACCTTTTTCTCCGTTATCATGGTTACTAATCTGGTCAATTCTTCTGATAATTTTGCTCCTTTTCTTGAGTAATCTCTTAAATTTTTGGAATCTTGTCTCTCATTTGCTGCTCGGTTCCACTCATATTTTCGCAAGTGATATTCTTCTTTGTCTTCGTTTTCCTGTGAAAACCTTCCCGGAGTATTTTCATTCTTTAGGTATTCTTCCTCCATTTTCAGTTTATTCACTTATATTACAAAAATATAATAATTTCTCTACACCTTATTCAAATAGAATCTACGTTTTACTACATTTAAAATCCTTGTTTACTCATTTCGTTTCTGCTGCTCATCATTATCATTCAACTTGTACAGAAACTTCTCGTATTTCTTCTGACTTTCTTCATACGTTGGCAATTTCACGTCATAAGATCGCTTTGTTTTAATTCGTAGTCGTTGCGGTCTTACTGGCTTATTCCGTTTCAGTGACAACGACTCAGTATTTTCGGTCGTATTATTTTCAGTACTTTTACTCATTGATTCCCCGTTAACAGACATCTTTCACTTTTATTCTTATTCAGTCATAACTTGTTATTTCTCTGCATTGCTAGTATATATTTCACTTGTTATTCAAATAACTACTTTTGCAAAATTTTGTATATAATTATCATTATACTCTACTATCCAGAATGATACCCAAAACCATTAGTACCTTCTTGAAAGACTGGTATCCTATGTTCCAATTCCTATTTATTTGTGAAATTTCATTTATTTTCACATGGTAATGTTTTGTTATCGCCTGCTATTACATGTTCGGCAGAGTTGTTCATCTAACTTGCCTTATGCCTTACTGTCTGAAGTGACCCCAAAACCTTTAGTATTTCATTAAAACACGGGTCTATGTTCCTTAACTTTTCTAAAAAAGTTTTAAAAGTTTGAAAAAGCCTGAGCATGCTAATGCTCCACTCCCCCTTCCAAAAGAAGTGGTTTTATTTATTGGACTTGCTAAATCATGAGCAGCAGTGTTTCAGGGGGTACAGAAAGTCTCCGCGGTTCCTTTCAGCAACCGGCAGCCACATAGCAAAGGCCAATTTAGCCCTCTAGGCCGACTGCAGCTTCACCCTCTTCTGCTACAGAGACTTGCTGTTGTTCATGCTTCAACAAGTCAGGTGTTTCCTCAAATGCAGTTTTGTTAAATTCCCGTCATCCTTATTCTCGAATGGGTTACCCGTACCTATTATTCTGGTACTGCTTCAACTTGTCTTATCATTCTTAATTCGAGGTTTTTGTTGCGTCGCTTTTTTCTTTCTATTAATTTTTTTGCTAATGCCACAAGAATCACCACCAAAGCTGCTACTACAGCTATCGTTAGGAGCATTTTTAAAGGATGTCCTAGGATCTTGGTTACGAGACTAACTGCCTCTTTTCCGACTTTTTCAACGGTTTTTATTGGATGGTTTATCACCTTTTCAAAAGCCTTTCTCATTATTTCCCCACTGTTATGTAGTGATAAATTGTCTAATTCAGGCACGTAGTGTATGACTATAGGTTCTGGTGCAGTCGCATTTATTAATCTAGTCTCGTTACGGGTTTTAATAAGGTGTGTTTCTATATCCTGCTGCAATTTTCGTTCAGCTTCCAAATGATCTTGCTGTTGTACTTTCGCAGTGAACTGGCTACAGGTTTCATTTATGAGATCCTCATAAATTGCATTGCTATTTGTCCCTAGCACATTTGTAAGTTGTTTTTCAACCCCCTGTAGGTGAATTAATCCGTTATTCAATCGCCACCTATATCCTATGCCTTGTTGCAGAAACGGTTTTGACTGGTTTAATACGCTTACTATGGTCTTTAATAAGAACGTCGCTGCGTCATCCATCTGTCTATTGGCGGTAGCTTCTCTTAAGTGGGCTCTGGAAAGGTCGACCAAAACCCTATTATTCTTTTCGATTTGCTGCTGCAAAATGATGCTTTCTTGCGCTTGAGTCTTTACATTACTCAGCAACAGTTCGACGGTAGTTCCGTCCTCTTCCGATAACTGCGCAACTTTCGCCTTTAAATCTTGTATTTGCCCACTTAAGCGTCCCATGGCTGAATCTGCTTGCCTAAACCTGGCATTATTACGATCAGCTCTGGTATTCATTTCGTCATTTAGTTCCTGCTCTACTCCTTGTATCCCTTCGTATCCGGCATAGTCAACCGCGCCTTGAACCGCAAAAGCTGTTACTATGGCTATGGCAGCGAAAACCTGACGCTTACTTCGTTCCGTATCATGAGGAGGAAAGAAAATCGCGTTCTGGTTCGAATCAGGTATTATAGAACGGTTTTGATAAGGGTCATAAAAGCTCTTATCATATCGAATCTTAGTTTCCAAATCAACCATGGTTTTATTGCACTTTGCCGTTGCCTGTTTTACGGGGCAGTTCTTTCCCCACATCACTGGGTATTCATTTATGTCATGAGCTCCTCCAGTGGGTATGGTGACTGCGTTAGGGTTGGCCTGGCTACCCCCCATCTCTCTTAAATGGGTATAGTTTCCGTGCGATAATATAGTGGTTAGTTTTAAAGGCGTATGGCCCGCTCTATTTTCCATAGGGTGGTCTTTAAATCGCCACGTCGTCAAACTTATGGGCTTATCTTGATGTATCTACAGGAAAGGTGGCCCCGTGGATGTCGGTCGGGGAGAGCCTGGCGTAAACACGCATCTCAAACGACTGCCTGCTGCCCATCCAAACCAAGGGCCTACTTTCGTCATTGACTTCGCGTACCCCGTCAGGACGTAGGGTATTTCCATATAATGATTATGTAAGGTTAATTTCTTTAATGTAGTGTTTTTAATTTGGTAGGAACAGGTCATAGAAACTGTGGCATATTTCCCCAAATAACTCGTCGCCCTTTTCATTATGTATTTTACGTAGCGTGGGAGATCATCGCGGGGCTGCGTCCAATTTATGGCATCGACCAGGGTCCCTCTTATCTTGTCTCCGAAAGGGTGTTTTAACGCATTGCGAACTTGACTAGCTGGCATCCATGCAAAATCTCGCACCCCTTTTTGCCATCTTTCCATGGCATTTACTGCTGTAAGTTTGCGATGATCTAAATGTCTGTCGAATACCAAAACCTCTGGCGGTCGCGACTCTTTCATAGCAGTTATATCCCCTCCATCGGGTGCCTTACATCCAGTCAATTGATATTTATGTCTATATGCCCAATTTCGGGGTTCCGTTAATTCTGGCGACAAGATATTATATATATCCAGGTTTGCGCGTTCCTCAAATCCTACCCACAAAGTAAAATCGTCAAACAAGCGCGTCCATCCATAAGCCGTCGGCGCGACTATCTCGGTGAAACAATGACAGTCTTTCACATAAAAGGAGTAGTTGGACTTGTAGAGCGCGTCCTTGCCAAATCTTGCTTGAGCATGGGTGGTAGTATTTACCCCTACTAACCCAAAATGTGGATGTGCATAGATTTGATCTACTGTGGAATTAGTTGCCAAACCCGCTATATACCCTAAATGTACCTTTTGCGACGGCAATGGCTGTTTTAGTGGACAATATCCCTGGCTCAACAGTGTCGGTCTAGTGGCATCGACCTTATTACTGTCTGTTATATATGCTTTTCCTAATGGTTGTGACGTAGGCGGATATGTCAGTGGTTCTAAAGTGTTTATTTGCCACTGCAGACATGTCTTTTCTGTCCGGCTCGTAAAATATGATTCTTCCGCGCAATAGCACTGTATCGGCAGTCTTGACGAGCCGCTACACGTGGTTGACGAGGGAGGACAACCACATTTATTTGTGTAAGCGTCACCTTTTCTTGTTAGGAACACGACGCTTATTATCATCGTCATCCTCCAACCTTGCCTCCATGAGCGTCTCGTTATGTTTTTCTTACATTTTTGGTTAGTTATCCTTGTTAGCTCTCTCGCGGCTAACATGGCACGAACGACTTGTATGGTTCGCATCCTTTCTTGAGCTTTTCTCTTGGCCTTGAGTAAATTCCTTGTGTATTAATCCTTTCTCTTCTTCTTTTACAGTTACTTAATTTAACTATCATTAAGTTACTTTCCCTATACCTGCAACGACATTTGCATTGCGCAAGTTATCACTCTTCTGCATGTTGCTACTGGATGGGAATAGTCATTTCGCTTAACAAAACATTCAAATGAAGCATGTTTCAAACATACACTTATCATTAAGTTATGATACCAATTTTTAACCATTACTTACACAAAATACTGTCTCTCAAAACCTTATTTTGACCAAAGGGTTTTTAAGTTGTAGATGAGCATGACAATGCTCTACTACCCCTTTTTTAAAATGGCAATGACCATTTTATTATCGCCATTATCTGCAATCTTCATACAATTGCATATATCTATCGTAATTGCCAGTAGGTTTCTTTGCTATTTTCTTCAGCTTTTCCTGTTCAAAAACTTGTCTGTTAAAAGTCTTTCTTTCGAAGTTTCACTGCCACGTTTGCTTCCTTTTCTCTACGTTATGGATTATGCTAGTTCGTATTTAATTAATTTTATCTATTTACTAAGTTATATATAATCAGTTATGCTGTTTAATTAGTCATACGTAATTAGTTATGCTAGTTTCTGAACTTAATTTACTCACTCTAAGTTACGATTTTATTAATTATGCATCGACTCCCCCTCGGCCTAACACAGTCACGCTTTGACTGCTACTGCTCTTGTCTCTTGGGTACGCGGAGTCGCTTATTTCCTTAAGTCACACACTAGTTCTTTGCTTCATAATTGAAGTCTTGCTATCTCGCTAGCTCACACGTCTTATAGACATGCTTGATTTTC
>JGI24158J21664_10014583_pt1 | contig 10304 bp, 4 predicted proteins | sample Ectturendosymbi3_FD_21664 | JGI IMG/M metagenome (IMG submission 21664) | reverse complement strand
GCCTTCGCAACCCTGATCACCACTGACCTTTTCACTCAGTGATTTTGAATGACTGGGGCTACACGAAAACACAAGGGATGCACGATTTTTCTTTCCCTATGAAAAAATTGTTACAATGCTCCTTTCTTGCAATTTTGTTGAAAGCATTCTGTTTTTTTCCAAAACAATACGCACTTTTATCTTCCAAAAAGATTGTTAACTTAAATGTAGGTTGCTGCAACACAGTAGACTAAAACCGCAAATCCCTGATATTTTCCACTTGGTGTACCAGACATTTGTTAGTTAAGCTTGAATGCTTGCAAGCAACTCAATACAAATTTTAAACAACAATTACACTATTCAATGTACTAAAGCACTGTTCTGCTCAGATACGTTCTGGTACACCATTTGTTACACACTCTCGTGCTTGCTCCGTAATAATGCATCTAGCACCCCGGAAAGTTCTGCTCTTCACATGGAATTTCCACTTTTTGATACAGTGTAGTCAGTAGCGTAAGCGTAAAGTCTTTGCCTACATAGGGGTTAGCTTGTACAGTTTCGCGAAAAAGAAAAAAAATAATGCAGTAATTTAGTTTTTTTGAAAAAACAATATGTGAAAGTTCGACCCCCGCGGGACTCGAATTTGTATTGTTCTCGTAGTGTGTCTTGAGTCTGCGAAGATTTATGCCGGTCTGAAAGTAGTCCGCGCATTTGAATGGTTTGGAAACATTGCAGTACATCAACAATAACACTCAAAGAAAAAAGCGATCCGTTCAAAATTTCCCTTGAACATGACTAACGTCATGGGTACTACGACAATTCACCGAACGACAATTTATCGAAAGACAGTTCATCGAACCGACAGTTTATCGAAACAACGGTTTATCCGAAACGACTCATCTGATTTAACTGCTGCAAGACATTATTACGACGTGGTCAGCACGCTGTAATGTATAGCTGCAGTCATAACTCTCTACCTAATTTTGTCCAAGTGCAAAGTCCGTTTTTATCTTTCTTAAGTATCGACTGGTATAGTTAGCAGGAGTAAGAACCATAACGACAGGTCTAAACAGCAGTGAATTAAGCAATTGTGAGGGTTGGTAACATAGTTTAGAAATAGAATTCATTTTAAGTGAGAAGGCTAACGGAAGTGGCTTTGAAAGATTTTATGTATGTCAGTACCAAACAAGGGTGTACGAAGCGGGGAGGGGTTGAGGTTAATACCCGCCTCTTAAGCTTGATATTTTACAAAAACGTTGTTACCTGAGTGTAGCGGACCTCGTCTCGGCCCGCAGAATAGTTATTGCGTTAATCATTTCTCGAACGAAACTCACGCGGTTCCGCAGGGCGCCGTCTTTCTTCGGTCCGCGCGGACACACAAGATTAGCAAGCATGACAGCCAGTGTGAGCAGGTCAACAAAACTCTTGGTGTCTGACCTATGTAGCCTAATTTTGCGTGAGAGCGTGTTGGTTGCTGCTATCGGATTTTGAATCATCTAGAAGGAGGTCTAGATGATTCAAAATCCGATAGCAGCGTGAAGCGATGTTCTTTGCGTTTATTTGCTAAACCAGTGTTCAAGAATAAAAGCCTATATCGATCAGTCTACGTGTGGGTGGATTCTCGTCCGACAGCGTTACGTGTTCATTGTTCCAGCAAGAATTGGCTCCTCGACCTGGAATCCTTTAGCCGTCTCAATTACTTCCCAGTCAAGGAATTCAGCCACTGTTTTCGCATACTTTTTGACTGTTAATTTGTTGACTAAATGCAAATACCACGGAATTAATTCGCATGCAAATTTCAAGGAACATTGCAAATTGGCCAAAAAGTAATAATTGGGATTCGATGGAAATCTGCGTTATCGTCTGCGTCCAGAAACCATCGCAACACCTTTTGCAGACCTTTCGTCCACTACGTATGTTTAAGATTGGGTTCCGCGATAGTTCACTTTATCCGAAACAGCTGTCTTTATTTTTTCTGATAAGGCTGATCAGCGCAAGCGCTGAAGCCATTGGCTACATTACCAATTTCTGTACCATCCACGAGCACAAAAACAGCAGTTGTTAACATAGAAGCATTTATAGCAGGAACTTCGTCCAGCTATATAGATGAGAAACAAACTGATGGCAGTGACGAACTATACAAAACCACGTGATTCGGTTTTGAATTCATCGGCAATCTAAGTGGCAGACGAAGCATTATATCTGATGAACCCGAATGATGATTTCGGGGTTAAATAAACACGCTGTCGGCATAATTGCTCTAGCAATTTTCAGGAGTGAGGATGCGTAATTTTAAGTGAAATCGATTTCCTGTTAAAAATTTGCTGATCGATTCCTTGCTTAGTGCTCACACCCATCGTGGAAATTACATACTTGAACATCAACGGTAAATCATTCCACTCAAACGCGATATCTTGATCGATCGTATTTCGAAAAGCAAGAAAATTTAAGACAATTCAACCAAAGAAAATATCAAATGACGTTGTAGCATTGATGACATCACAATGGGAAGACTGGGCCCCACACAATGTAACAAGAAGATGACCCACAGGTTTGGGCTGCATCCTTTCCCAATCTGCAACACCATTGTAGTGGACACAGGCAAAAGATGTTTGAATGCATTATAAAAACTTTATTTTAAGAGGTCGGTCTAAATTTGTGATGTGTTTGCAATCAAATCCCATATCACAAAAATTTTCAGTTGAGTTTGTTCTCACCGGACTAAGAAAGCAATTATTTTATATTTTTTGCATAGATGACCATGTTAGTCTCACTTCTTGTGGATAAACAATTTTTCCAACGTGTACCATTTTCGTTGCACAACCATGAGAAGCAAGTCACTACAATTTACAGTCGCAACCAGCTGATAATTTCATGGGGGAAAAATTATTGCAATATCTTGAATTACGCTAGAACGAAAAAAGTTTTGACGTTTTTAATTTGTTTTTAAATTTTTCTTGGGCAACTTCCCAATTGCACCTCCCTGGTTGCTGGCCTGCCACAGTTATCAGAAGAAATATAAATCGGGTATTTCCCTGTGGTACATCCCAATGCCGCAATACATCCAATACATCCATGGGTAAAGATTGCATCAAAGGATACGCTGTGGGGTGCTGCTTTTACAGTGTTTAAGCTTTTGATCATACTTTTAGGAGCAAAGAAATTTTGGGGGATGCGAAGGAGTTTTGCCCGAATTTCCCCAAATTTGCCCGTAAAGTTATTGTACGACTTTTACCTACAAATGTTTTCCCACAAAGATCATTAAAACCTTTTCTTGATATGACTTCCAAAAAAAAAAAAAACTTCAAGTGTTTTTGTAACGTTGGTCGCCATTTTTTTAAGTTGAAAAACGTACGGTACCATTTTTTCCTTCATTTTGCTCAGATTTTCAAGGATTTTGCCTAGCTTTTCAGAGAATTTGCCTAGATTTTTGGAAAATCAAAACTTTTTGTGGTGCTTTTTCATCCTGTACCTCTGTGTCTTCACCACTGCTTTTAATGTATCTCTTGCGATCAGTGAGTTATAACCAAAAAGATCAAATTGCGTTATTGCTAGGGTCATTTTTTATGACCTAGAAAACTTGATAAAATGACTTTATTTTCCAGAAAATATGACTTAATATGACCAAACAAAAATACTTATTTTTTCAATACTTTTCTGGTGATTTTCTGTTGCTACACGCTCTTCAACAAAAAGCGCTTCTCGTGCTGAACAATGCAACAGCACACTTGGTAGCAGAGTTCCTCATCAGGTGTAGCTGCAAACTGCTTAAAATATTTTCAAATCGCTTTGATCTTTGTAGTACTGGACAATTATACCTTTGGCATTGTGACTTCTGTTTCTAACTCGCAAAATTACAGTTCACACACTCCTTCGTTGAAAGAGAATCAGAAGTAGATACAGAAACGGAAGGAAATCTGCCGTGGAACAAAATGCTATATGATGTCATGATGCAGCTTAGACCTAATGATACAGTAGTTTCACATAATATTTTAAGATTGTTTTAATGGTTTTTTTATTGAATTAGTTTGGAATTTTACAAAATAAGACTTTATGACCTAAAATGGAAAATATGACTTTTTATGATTTCATAACTTTTGTTATAGACGTCGCAGGAGTGCGATTTTTGTTTCAAAATTCGTTTCATAGCTTCCTGAAGCACAGAAAAAAATATGACTTTTATGCCTTTAAATAACCCTAGTTATTGCAGAGTAAGCTTTTGTCACATCAAGCATGCTAATGCAGAGAGAGTTCTAAAAACCTTGCATGCATTCAAACAATTCAACATCTTCGCATTTTTCGTCAAAAGAACCTTTAAGGCGATTCACCGACCGATCATTGCTACACTGCGGTAACAACATCTTTATGGGTTATCATCAAACAACTAGCTGAGGTCTGTCTAAGGAGCAATGGCAGTAATTTTAACAAACAAATGCGAATGCGCTCTTGATTCAGTTTAATTCTTGTTTACTTTGTCGCTCATGCAACTTTCGGTTTTGCAATAGGAGCAAATTATACTTAGTCACATGTCGCTTCGAACTGGCACTTGACCTTGAAGTCGAGGATTTTGAAGGCGAGTGATGTTCGAAGCCCAACATTGATCACTTGTGATCTGTCTGGCAGCGAGACTCTAAACTAAATATAATAGTTTTACTGGCCTTTTATTTAAGATCTCATTCTGGATAGTCGAAACACCTTGACATTGAAAAGATGAATCGGCACCTCTTGAGAGCCTTTAACTTCGCCTGCCCAGTGATGAAGCTGAGAAAAAATTACTTCCATTTCTAATCTCATTTTTCGCAATGTTTGACAGTTTTCTACTTCTGGTTGGTTCTATTTCATACTTTCCTGTTGTGTAGTTTCTTTTAATTGCCAAGAAAATCGTTCAAATGTACTAAAAACGTTGAGTTCTTGCTGAGGAACATGACTCACTTACATCTCGCCACAAGCTGTTACTAAACCATAATCGCAATCAAAGTGCTGTTTCTACACAGGAAGGAAACGCTCGTTCCAAGTGATTGGTCGCAATTGCATTCCCATGGAGGACATAGTCTGACGTTTCTCGAGGACGAGACAATCGAAAGGTTACTCAACAGTACCACACCCAGAGGCGTAACGAGTGGGGCAAGAGGGACACAATTCCTCCGGCGACTATACACTGAGGGCGTCCTAAAAATCCCAACAACTACACAGCAACCAGGTTTAGGCAACTGGGCAAAAGCAACCCGAAATTTTCAAAAACGGTTTGAAAGCCCCAAACTGTTTCTGTCGTTAGGTAAAACAACAAGCTACAACCGTCTTGTCCTGGCAAGGTTCAGGTACCGCCATTATTGCTTCAGCGTCATAATCCGTCAGCCCTTTGGTGGTCATGCTGCGGCCCTCGTATTACTTTCCAAATCCTCAGTTGGCACCTAGGGTTGCTTTGTAAGTCTTCATTTGGGCCTCGGAACAATTTGAGTTTGTGACCCATGCCCTAGATATATTGCGCTTAAGCAGTGGATTACAAGTATTGGATCGAATGACGCAGAAGAGAAAATCGTGATTGCTAGATTCGAAGGGCTATCAGCAGATAATAGAATAAGAAAAGAGTCTTGAGCAGCTACGCAAAACGTCGCGATAGTTCAAACCCCGCTTTGATTCGCTCACTGAATGTCGATAGAGGCGATATCTCCAAGTAATTCTCATTTGGAGCTGAGACAAATGTTTTTTCTTGATTGAAATCGCTAACAGGAAATCGCTGTGGATCAACAGAGTGAAGCAAGTCAGGCATAAAATACGGCCAACAGGCGGTGCTAAGGTTCTGGCGTTGCATGGAAAGTAGCTGAGTAAACGCAATTTGGGAAATCCGATATTTGGAAAAATTAGAAAAATTTTGGCAAAAATCTTAAGATTTGGATTTTCTTTCACCGGCGTTTTTTGAGCCTAATCACGATGAAACTACTACTATCATTTCGCTTATTAACCTGCACAAATACAGCTCACTAGTCTATATTGAAAACAGTTCATGCCACTTTATTCATAAATTCAGATTCATCTCTCTTATAGTGTAGATTTGCAAGATAACACTGTCGTTATTTGGGATATACACCATTCATATTACGAATTTTCAGAACCTGGTTGAATTGTTAACCAACTTGAAGTTAAGATGCAAATGACACAACAAAATTGCAAAACCAGTTGCAGACTAAGTTGAATAGTAAACTACCCAGCATTCTCCACAAGCGATATGCAGCTTGCATCAGGCAGATGGATTCATTTCACAAACATCATGGAGATAGTTAGCAGAGTAATTTACTCCTTCTGTAAAAGGCTTTTTGTTATTTGTCATTAATCATTGTCAGATGGCAGGAAGTAAGAGATTCATCCCAAAGCTTTTCATCTGACACTCTTCAAGGGACATTGTCAGAATGAAGTCGAGGTTCAACCGAACTCTTTTATAATAAGGAAAGCATAGTTCTCATTGGTTTAAACAGCGGCCAATAGGAAAGGGTTTAGGAGATCGGAAATAAAGAGTTCTCATCGGTCGAAACAATTAGCCAATGGAAAGAGTGGATCTGCTTTTCGAAATTCGTCGAAAACGTTTAGGAGATCTTTAGGGAGTAAACGAATTTTTTTTGTTTGCAGAGAAGGGGATTGAGAGATTTTATGAAAGTCGCTTCCAGGGCGGAGAGATAAATGGAGTGCGAGCTCGAGCGAGATTAAAGAACTTGTCTTGATTGTAATGTAAGGCGCATTGGGCGTTGTCAAGAAGATGTTGACCGATGGCGGATTGGTGAAATTGTGGGGGCTGGTGGCCTAACCAGGGCGGGGAAGGCTTTGACGGATGTGTGGAGTGGGAGGATTGGTAATCGACTTTGGAATGTGTTGTTGAATTCGCTCTTCCAAGCGCTGAGATGTGCGACCAACGTACCGACTGTCACAGTGGCACACAAATTGGTAAATTACGTTGCTTTGATGATGGGAAGGTAGCACGTCTTTTTTGTTGCTGGTAAGAGCTGTAGGGTCGTAAGAACAACACGCGGTTCGACGGAAAAGAAGCAGCGTTTCACGGCAGACGTGATCTGCTTTTCGAACCTCGTCAAAACATTTCCGATCCATGGAACGTGTAAGTAGACTGGGCATTTTTTCACTGCGTGAACCGGGCTCGAGTTTAGTTGTTGAAGTTTTCGTTTCAGAGTGGAGTTGATTGAATGTTCCGGGGAGCCATTTTCAAATAGGATTGAGCGGATTTTGTCAAGCTCTGGGTCCAATTTGTCTTTTTAACAGATCATAAAAGCTCTGTGAATCAAAGTACCAATTAAATTGCTTTTCCGTTTGGGGGGGCTAAAGGAATTCCAGCGTAGATACTGGCCAGTGAAGGTAGATTTCCTGTAGACTGATGTTGAAAATTCCAAGCCGAGTCTTTCTACCAGCACGCCCAAGAAGGGGAGGGAGTGATTGAATTCCTTTTCATGGGTGAAGCGTAAGGAGGGATGAAGGGAGTTGAGTTGCGAGAGAAACGTATTGCAGTCATCTCCATTGTTGAATACGGCGAACGTGTCATCGACATACCGGAGGTACGCTAACGGCCTATTGGCGAATCATTGTCAAGAAATTATGTTGGTGAATATCTGGTGTGAAATTTGTTTCTTCGTTTTATTGAATTTAGGTTGTTGCCAGCATTTATCGGAAATCTGTTCTACACTTGCTTGCATATTGATGCTCAATACTAAATGTGGTACAGCGTACAAGAAAGTTGAAACGAATGCGTTTAGTTTGGGTACGTGCATGTTGTCAACCTTGACAGGTTATATCTCATGACCTGACGTGATGAAGACGTCATCACCAAATTAAGTTTGCGATCTTCTCTCATTAACATCATCTTTCGGCGACGTCATCTTTGGCGTTGGTGTTAAGTTCAAACTTCAATAGGATAAATGTGCACAGGCTGTTGCGAAAACACACAACTCGCTCTCAATGCAACAGCCCAGTGCGGTACCTTTGTACTAGACTTCATTTCAAGTTTCGAAGCAAGCTTTTGCACGAAAGGATCCACGATGATCACTTAACAGAGTTACAGAAAGTCAAATTGCACTTGCAAGAGCGTCGTGTAATACCGAGAGGGTCGTGGTGTTTTACAAACGTACGTTCAGTGAACAAACCTTGATTGCCTCAAAATTTTTAAATACATTACAAATAATAAACAGGAGGAAAAATAAAAAAACAAAAACCTCTCTTAAATCTGTGTTGTTAGATCGTTCTTACACAATTGAAGTTAGTTTTAATAAAGCAAAGCTTTTCAATCGTGTTTGGTCTTGGTATTGACTATTGATATCAGTAAAAGTTTCGGAAACATGCATGCGGAGCGAGAAGCATGCATTCAAAATTTGAGATTGGAATGCGTGTTTCTGAAAACATTTTTTGAAAAAAATTAAAAATAAAGATTTTGAAAAAAAGAAAAAAATAGTTTGTTTTTGTACAAATGCGCGAAACGTCTAAAGCTGACCAACATTTTTGGGCGTGTGTTGTAATGTGAAAATTATTCTATTCAAAAGTGTTTGTTTATTGGTGAAATACCTTGTTTCCACACTAGCAATTTAGTTTTCAAAAACATTGCAAAATTGCTCTCAAAATCTACATCACCAAGATGTAGTGATGTAGTCGAGACCGCAACGTCGGAGAACGAAACCTGTTGAAAACTTCGTCACCAAGACCGATACTTCAACAAACAATCTAAGCCCAAGGCCAATGCTTGAACATTTTTCAGTTCTTAACATTTTAAGTTTTACAAAAGAATGGCTTTGTAGAGTTTCCCCGGTATAGGAACCTATGTTGAGGTTCGGGGTGTTTCCCCAGCGTTGAAGTTGCTTTCGAGGAATCCTGTCGTTGCATACATCGCTGCTGGTTTCCCAAAACGCTACCAACGAGACAGCCTAGTTGTTGTATGAGTATTGTTCTAACTCCGGACTAAAACTGCCTGACATTTTAAGTTGCCAAGCCGAAGCAAGGCGTTTGGTTCTCACAACTTTGATAGTTCGTTTCAGACTTCCTGGTGCGCAATCTTTATTTACAAAATGGCTTCTGATTAGCAGCAGCAGAAATAGCTTTACGATGGCGCGACAGCAGAAACAGCCAACGTGGTCCGTGCGCTAGCGATAAAAAACTCGACTCACTGAAAGTGTGGAGTCCACGCCGACAGGACAAAACTTCGAATGCAATGCGAATCGAGGTGACTGCGCGGACGCAGTGGAGCGTGCACAAACGAATTCCCTTGACGCGAATGACAAGTTGATACAAACCATATCTCACGAACGGAATACAATCGAGTAGGAAACGGCGATTCGAAATGCGAAAAGGTACGCATATCAACTTACTAAGAATGCTCCCCCACGGAAAAAATGGCGTGGATAGTTTCGCGAGAACTGACACGCAAAAGTGCAGGGAGTGTCCTTGAAATAGCGATAGTGATGACGTTGAAACGGGCTGAAGTAAACGAGGGAGGAGCGTGTCTTCCCTGTGCAGGAAAAAAACGCAGAGTTGTTTCAGGTAGGAGCCATTCACTAGTTGTGAGAAACCTGAAAAGTGCGTTCGCTGACTTTGAGATCATCCGAGGAAAAAGCTGTGCTTGCGACGCTGTCGAAAGAGTGAGTCAATTGAATGACATTTGGAAGTGGTCGCATGGGCTCAAGACTATGTTGCAGCGAAAAAGATGCTGAGAGGGAGATTCTACTTGAATGTTGAACGCTGAAATCAATGCAGTACAGTGTCCTCGGTAGGAAATCGGACCAAGAAAGACGACAAGCTCAGCGCACAAGTAGACGAGCACTCGCCCGCGAGTAGGCTCGTGGTAAGCGAAGAGAGGTGGAACATCAAACTTGGAGCCGTACGGCAGAGAATGAATAGTCTTTCCGTCAGGTCAAATGGGTAAGAGTGAGATGTCACTTTGAAGTGAAAGCATCCGTGCGGTAGAGGAGCATTGCAGTAAAGAATTCTGCGACAGCACGTAGAAACGTTTGGTTGGTTTTATGTCAAACGACACGCTCAACAGTGTAGGAAAATGGAAAACAAAAAAATTAACGCCAAGACAAATTTACACGGCAATAAGCTCTCTACGCGGACAAATGCTTTTCAGCAGCTCTTTCACGCCAGTTGCAACCACCAACTTTACTCTCTGCAATAAACAAATGGCACCAGCGACAACAACCGAACACAACAACCCTCAAACCAGCTCTGACAAACTGCCCATTAGGCATCCGTGAATGCTTTTCATACAAAGGCAGCATGTAACTTGAGAAAGCATTCCACGCGCGCGCGAAGTGCGTTCGATAAATACGCGCGACACATCA
>JGI24158J21664_10014582_pt1 | contig 10305 bp, 6 predicted proteins | sample Ectturendosymbi3_FD_21664 | JGI IMG/M metagenome (IMG submission 21664) | reverse complement strand
GGAAGCTTCCGATAGTGATTTCACTATCGAGAATGTTATGCTTTGGCCGGGTATGCGCTTCTCCTTGCGCTCTCAATGTAAGCGCTGCTCTGCAGGGCTCTTACACAAGTTATGAAGTACTTGAGGATGGCGAAGTCAGGCGACGACTTGAAACTGGAATATTTTTTAAATCTTCAATCATTCACTCTTCATGCCAGAAATTCCTGGCTGAAATTGCAGTTACGGACTATATCAAACAAGTTGTTGAATTTGAAAGTGTTATTTTCTACGTTATGGAAAGAGACAAAAGCTCATTTTGTTCGAAAGCTCATTTTGTTGTTATGTGTACAATGTAAATATGCAAGTAACCTACACCTGTCCACCATGTAGTAACAGATGAGTTTAAGCGGTCCACTCCGACCTCGCCACCACACCACCAAGCTTTTTCATTAAAAAAGTATCGAAGTAATGTCTTCTGATTAAGAAACAACAAATCTTCTTGGTGTGCAGGCGCAAGATTTTCGTAAACTGCTTTCTCAAATACCACGCAATGCATCAGCACGAGTTCCTTTTCGCTCAGTAACTGCTATATCGCTTTCTGGCTTTTCTGGTTCCGAATTGCTGTTCATCAACACGTTTCAGTGGCATTGTGTCATCGTGGAAAAGCATGCAATTGAAGACGTTGAATGTAAAACTTACGGAGTCTTCGTTCAAATCCCTTGGTTTGAATACTGAACTGCACCTTGCGTGCGGGACTATGGGTTCCTGCTTCTTTTAGAACATACACCAACAACAATTTTGAATTATTATATACTATGAAGCCGAGACGAAAACCACATTGGAGCAACGCGCAAAACAAACGTTTTAATGTGTTTCGTGTCTGCTCGGCCTCATTGCAAAAATACAAGTTGTGTCAAAACGTGGTCTGTTTCGATCAGATCCGATCATAAAACAAGCAGGATAAGTGGAAGTTGTTTGTGAAAAACATGCACGTTGTCTGACTATTGACAACATATGCAATGCTTGAAACAATTGGCATCATGAAAAACAGGTATTGATGCAGTAACTGACATTCCTCAATGTTCGATTAGACTGACATATAAATGCGTGAGAAACATGGGTTTCAATTGTATTGCCAGCTTAATCAGAGGCGGGGCGACTTCTTAATGGTGATATTCACAATGGCACCGTCAAGGCAATCAAAATACACTATTAATTTTTTGCCCCTAGCGTAGGAAAGTGGTTTAATTTTTATTTGAAAAACGCTAAAAATTACGTTTTTCGCATAAGACCTTTACTTGGGAAAAAACAGTAAGTTTGACTTGTTGGGCTGGCTTTGAGTGTCGGGGCGCTGTTTTCGTGATTATATTATGAATGTGGACTTCAAGGCAATCAAAATTGACTATACATTTTTTTGGCCCCAGTGTGGGAAAGTGGTTTAATTTTTGTTTGAAAAAACGCTAAACTTTACGTTTTTCGCATAAGACCTTCACTTGGTAAAAAAACGGTAAGTTTGAGTTGTCGGGCTGGCTTTATGAGTGTCGGGGCGTTGTTTTCGTCATTATATTATGAATGTGGACTTCAAGGCAATCAAAACTGACTGTTAATTTTTTTGCCCCAGTGTGGGAAAGTGGATTAATTTTTATTTGAAAAAACGCTAAACTTTACGTTTTTCGTATGAGACCTTTACTTGGGAAAAAACAGTAAGTTTGATTGTTGGGCTGGCTTTATGAGTGTCGGAGCGCTGTTTTCGTGATTGTATTATGAATGTGTACTTCAAGGAAATCAAAATTAACTGTGAATTTTTTTGCCCCCAGTGTGGAAAAGTGGTTTAATTTTTATTTGAAAAACGCTAAAAATTACGTTTTTCGCATGAGACCTTTACTTGGGAAAAACGGTAAGTTTGAGTTGTTGGGTTGCCTTTATGAGTGTCGGGGCGCTGTTTTCGTCACTATATTATGAATGTGGACTTCAAAGCAATCAAGATTGACTATAATTTTTTTCCCCCTGTGTGGAAAAGTGGTTTAATTCTTATTTGAAAAACGCTAAAAATTACGTTTTTCGTATGAGACCTTTTCTGGGGAAAAACAGTAAGTTTGAGTTGTTGGGCTGGCTTAATGAGTGTCGGGGCGTTGTTTTCGTCATTATATTATGAATGTGGACTTCAAGGCAATCAAAACTGACTATAAATTTTTTTGCCCCCAGTGTGGGAAAGTGGTTTAATTTTGAAAAACCGCTAAAAATTACGTTTTTCGCATAAGACCTTTACTTGGGAGAAACAGTAGGATTGAGTTGTTAAGCTGGCTTAATGAGTGTTGGGACCCTTTTTTGATCGTCATGATCCTGATGTGGACTTCAAGGCAATGAAAATCCCCCTTTGTTTGTTTTTGATTGTTTTTCGTAAAGTTTTTTTCCGTTATTTTCAATCGTGTAACACTTTGTTTTGAAAGCGGAGTGGTTTGATGTCCGCGATTATGCCACAATGACAGTGGCGGCAGGAAGAGGACTCTGTCATTTTTGCAGGGACCCGAGCAGACGTGGAGAAAAAGCGGAGTTTGGACTCCGCAGAGGCGGACTCCGCATGTTTTTTGCGGATGCGGAGTCCATAAAGTTTATTTGTCGGCGTAGACGGAGTTCTTTTTTTTCTTAATTTTTTTAGCAAATTTAAACCCACGATTACTTCGATTTTTCTTGCCAAGTGAAGTTATCATCGATGATTCGCTTTACTGACACAGCATTCATTAAGCTTTTCTATGGTCAAAAGTTTGATTTTTCATCTCCCTCGTGTTGCTCAGTGTATGCAAAGTCTCATACTATTTTGGACATTCAAACTGAAGTACCTAGGCCTACTCGTGTGCGGTGTGGTCGCCCTACAATCTTTTGGTAATACTCATATATATCTCAAATTTTCAGTGAGGCAGTCTGTTAGGCTTCAGCTGAACAACAGAGTTACGCCCATTCATGGTTAACTTGCCATCGTACCCATACCCAAACCCAAGTTGCATTGTTTGCTCGTGGTTTTTGTGTAATTGATGGCTATTGTCGACAGATTGTTTCATGTAGCCTAGGCTACCTATGACGTTTCACTTGAGTCAATGCAGTACCAAAACAAAGAAGATTTTGGCAGCCATCGATCCACGATTGTGTCTCACTTAGAGTTGTATCACTGCCTAAAACAGAGGTCTCCAAACTTTTTTCTCAGAGGGCCACATGAGCTGTCACACAACAGTTTGAGGGCTGGACATCTTAAGTAATGTGGTTGTTTCATGATATGTTACATTCTACCAAATCAACAAATTTTTCGTAGATTTATTACTTTTTCAATATTGACAAAATGGCTTTGCGGGTGGGATGAAATGCCTTCAAGGGCAGGATTTGGTCCGCGGTCGTAGTTTGGAGAGCGCTGGCCAAAGCATTGTTGCGTAACAGTGTAGAGTTATGTAATGTTCATCCAATGTTGAAGTATCAAATATGAAACGAGTGGCAGTTTAACATGCAGTGCAATTATTTTTTTGAAGTCATAGTATTTCAGATATGTTTTACTTTTAGTTGAACACAATTACCTGTAGTTTGTGTTTATGTGGAAGGTACAATATGCCGAAACAATGATTTAGAGTGTAGCGGAATGGCTTATGATTTGTGTAAGATTTAGACTACAGTTCACACAATGCAGAAAAGAAGTTTCCAAAAGTTTGCCAGTACTGAAACCATGACAAAATTCATTCATGCATCTCGAACTGAGCCATTAATGATTAGAAATGTCACGGTCAACTAAGTAGGTCATGCGTTCTGAACTTGTCATGTTACCACTTCAACCAATCATGTTCATCCAAAGGCAAAATAACTGGAGCACTATTCTGCCTCATGAGACAAAACAGACATTACCTTATATTAAATATAAGCAGAACCTCAACCTGCAAGCAACATCAAACATGCCTGCATGTTACAGTAGAATTTACAATTTTGCAGAGTCAAGGTGGAGTCGGAGTTGAATATTTCCATGATTTGTGTAGGAGGAGCAGATGCGGAGCAAAACTTTTCGCAGGATGAGCAGACGCGAAGTCAAAAAAAATGAGACTCCACCCATCTCTGTTCACCAGAGATGATCACTAACGGCAGGAAAAGAGTTTCTAATCGGATATGGATATCAAAAACTGCTTTCAAATGGGAAGCGTATCCGGATAAGGATATCTGAAACATTTTTTTTGATATTTTGGGGGTTCAGACTCTTGGAAAAGACAGCCGCGCATTGCAGAATCATTTATTCAGTATCTTTGAATGCATTGCTCCCAGTACATTGATTAATACATAGGGCAATGCATTAGGTGGTGTCTATTGTGTTTCACAAGGCAAAGACTATGCTGGTACTATTTTGCCTTCAGTTGAACACAACAATTGGTTGAAGTGCTGGTCATAGACAAGTAGGATATGCAAAGAGACAATTGGTTGGAGTCCAAGAGTTTATGGTTAGGGTTTAGTGTCAGGGCTTGATCAAGGTTTAAGGCCAGACTGTAGGTTTGGGAGTTTAGGGACCAGGGTTTAGAGTTAGGGTTTGCCCTACAGTTCACGTAACGCATAAAAGAAGCTGTTAACTGCTTGCCAGCCCTGAAACCATGCCAACACTTGTCCATGCAAGTGAGACTGAGTTGTTACAAGATGTCATGGTCAACTAAGGAGGACATGCATACTAAATTTATCATGTGACTACTTCAGCCACTCGTCTTCAGCTGAAGGTAAAATAACTTCAGCAGTTATTTTGCCTCATGAGGCAAAATAGACACTACGCAAAAATGTATCTTGTGCAGCATAATACACTTTCGGATAGTTTTCAGATACCGATAGTAAGGTTTTAACCAAAACAGGATTTGGATTGCATACGGATATCATTTTTCAAAAACAAGATACGATTGGATAGCAAAAAAACACTATCCGATCATATCTGACAGGGACATGTCTGCATACCACAAGATCGTTGAGATCACTAAGAATTACTAAGATTGCTGAGATCACCAGACGCTAAGATCACTTAGCGCTCTTAGTAATCTTAGCAATCTTAGGGTTCGTAGTGGTCTTACCAATCTTAGTGATCTTGTCTTAGCAATCTTAGCGATGTTAGTGATCTTGTCTTGGTGATCTTGTGGTATTCACAGGTGTCTGTTTTGTAGTGCCTTGATCCAAGGTTGCCAATTTGGCTTTTTTGAAGCCAGATTTTGTAATTCTGGCTGGCTTTTTTGAACACTTTTGGCTGTTTTTAGAAATCAAAAAAATCCAGACAAAGTCTGGCCATTTTTTAGCCATAAAGGCTCGGCTTTGGAAAAACATTGTATGAGCTGCATACTCATTACTGATCTCTTCTGAAAAGAGTCTTCAGTACAACCATGCAAGGAGGATGCACAAATTATTGAAAAAAATTTACTGTTGGCCTAAATATGATCGATGTTATTGATAAGCAACAAATGTTAATGTACGACAGTGTAATTGTGGGGAAAGTAAATGCTTAAGAGTAGAATTGATTGTGTTGTGTCGATGTTTCTGACAAGTTTTAACGTCTGTTTTGTGTTTGAATGCATATTTTATGTGTTAATGCCTTAAAAGTGCTATCTGTTTTTTTTTGGGACAAGATCTGTTTGTTTTTGGTTAAGACAGGTTGGCAATCTTACCTTGATCCTCCAGATGTTATTTCATAGTACAGACGATCTTAATTCCTAGTATTAAAACTGACCATTGAAACTTTGTGAATTAAGCCATGAATTCTGCTGAACAAACCGAAGGTAAGTAGAACTGTAATAACTTAGCTGCAATTCAAATCCATTGATTAACAGCACCAATACCTAATCACAACAATCAAAGTTTTCCTTTGAAACATTTTTGTTGTCTCCAGTTCATGTCCATATCATAAAGTTTAGTGAAAGAACGCACACACAAAAATAACCCCTACTTTCATCATGGCTCATCAGGTAAGTGTTATGTACTTGGCATGTGCAGGCAATGCTAAAAGTCATAAGGCAGGGTATGTTTTGCTGTCAGAATTGGTTGCGTGACAAGGACGAAACGCTTGGTTTACGTATTGTCCTTTTCATATGATGTGAAAACTAGCCTTCAAATGCAAACATTAAACCTAAACCTGTAACCCTGTTGCCAACCTCTCAGTTGGTGTTGCATTGAATGTGCGATTCACCATGAATGGGATAGGGATGTGCATGAAAAATAACACTTAGATATGTGTGTCACAGAAAGTAATAATACAGTGATCGCGGCATGTGATCTCTGTTGTTACTTGCTGCCACAATGTGAAGCTTTGCGCACTTGCCGCTCGTGCTTTCCGATCACAATGAAATGGTGCTGTGACCAGGATGTGAAGGGCATGTCACATGCAACCTTCACAAAAAAGAATGTGTGATCACTTCAGTACGTTGCGAAAAGGAGGGAATGTTGTTGCAACCTCTTGGCTTGCATTGCGTTGAATGTGTGTTTTACCATGAACGAGATATGCGCAAAGAAATAATACCCATGCCACGAACAAGCAATAATAGAGTGACCGTGGTACATGGTCTCTATAATTGTTGCTTGCTGCCACAGTGTGAAGCTTAGCGCACTTGCCGCTCAGGCTTACCAATTGCAACAACCCTAAACCAAAATGCAAAATTCAACCAAGTGTAGTATAGACTATAAAGAAACGCTTACTAGGTTCACCAAAGCCGTGAACCTAAATGTAAACCTTAACCAAGACATTCAGCCATCAACTCCATCCTCAAAAGCAGGGTTGCGGAGCTGGTGGTAAACTATCTGACTCCTGACTCCAACTCAAATTTCTGACTGCAACTCCGACCTTTCCGAAATTTTTGACTCAGACTCCTTAACATAAGGAAATAAAATTTGGCTGTTAAATTCCATGGAAATCGTGATACACAGCAAGAAATCTGTTTTAAGTAAGTTTTAAAAAAATTGTACCATTTCAACAGAAATTCCTAATTTAAGACTTTGATGTAAAAAATGATCCAACCGGGCATCTGGAGTCAGAGTTGGACAAAAAAATCCGACTCCCACTCCCAGTGTTGTTAAGAATCTGACTCCCACTCCCAGTGTTGTTAAGAAATCCGACTCTACCCAAAAACTTCCGACTCCACAACTCTGCTCAAAAGGTCGTTGACCCGCATTAATCTTCACTCTACCTTGGAGCCTGTTGGCCTGACAAATGACAGGAGGCTGGATGGATTGACTTTGGGTCCCTGGTACATTGGTCTAAGCCTAGTATGGGATGCAATAGTTGTGGACACTTTTGCTTGGGGCCACTGCAAAGACACTGCCAGACAGGCTAGTTTTACGGCTACAAAAGCTGAGGATGCATGATGCCAAAATACCATGACCTTCAAAGCAATTATCACTTTCAACCAGTGGCAATTGAGACCACTAGTGTGTATGGCAAGTCCACTGCTCCTTATTTGAGTGGCCTTGCAAAAAAATTGTTGATATGTCTGGTGACCCCAGGAAGCGCCAGTGGTTCCACCAGCGCCTGTCTCTGGCAGTGGTCAGAGGATATGCTGCCAGCATATTGGCCTGTATGCAAGATTGATTTTATATTTATCTGTTCTTTTTTGGCAGTGGCTACAGATACACCAGTGGATCTTGAAATTTGAAAACTTATTCATACGCCACCTTTGACATAACAGTAATGCACGACAAGAGTGCACTAACCCTAACGCTAAGGTCATGCTAACCTAACCCAAAACTAATGCTAACCCTAACTTAATGCTAAGGTAATGCTAACCTAACACTAACCCTTAAATGTAACACCTAAGCTTGAAAAAAAGTAAAGAAAAAAAACAAAACAAAAGTCGGCAAGGTGAGAGTCGAACTGAAAACCATAAACCATTGGCATAGCAGCCGTAACGCATAAATCCTAGGCTACAAGATCCATGCCGTTTGAATGCCAAACTGACCATTTTATTTGAATTGTGTCAGGCCAGGTATATCTGTAGTCACTTTCTTCTTTTCTTTCTTTTTGGTTGCTTTTGATATACTGACCAGTATTGCTGCCTGCCACTTGCTCCTGTATCAGTGGATTGCTGTTGCCTTCCGAATCCTCGTTCTTTCTGTAAGTTTCATTGTTCCCTCAGTTGTGCAGTGTTACCTTGCGCATTGGTTAACTATCTTCTTAATCGCATAGCCTATGATGAGACTACAGCGTGGTGCCTGGTGCTATGTTCCACGTTGCTTGAAACCTCTAATGCATAAATATCTTATTTCAAGCTATGTAAAAGATTGCTGCTGAACTAAAATAAAGGTGTGTGTTGCTGCAAAAAAACAAGCTTAACCGAAAATTCTCAACTTTTAAGAAAGTAAAACCTTTACTAGCAAAGCAAAAGCAGCAATAATGGTGAGAGCCGAACTATCAACCACTTGCACAGCAGGCATAGACACTTCCCTTCGACTAGGTTCACTGTGCTGCAAATGTGATGAACTCAGCATTATATCTGGACAAAAGTGGATACAGTTTGAAGAGGTTTGAACAACAAAATACACCCAGCAGAGCTTTTGCCACTGTCGGCAAAATAAACACTGCCAAGCCATAAATAGTGGACCAACACACGAGAAACTAACATATTTGCTCATCATGCAAAAGATTTATAATGGGAGTGTCTAAATGACCGTATCTGGTTTTCGCTTTGGAAGGACTAAAAAACTGTATGAAGCGAAATTCCTGACCTATGTGAAATATGTGGCAATCGTATGTCAGTTACCAGGGCCGACCATAGCTGGTGCCGGGCCCAATGCAAGACCTAGGATCAGGGCCTCTCTGAGCAGTGGTCTTATGATGTTAACGTGCTCAGTCAACTCTGTTACGACCTTTTTGATGAATATGGTTTAGCAAAATAAGTATATGAATAACAAAAAAGATGCTAAAATTATTGGTAAGATTGGTATGTATATGATAACACAACAATTTCTTTCATTTTGAGGGGCGTGGACCGTGGGAATCGCTCGTGTGGCCCCTAGCTAAATCCATGTTTATGACTAATAGCATGCTGCTGTGGTGGACGTTAGACAGTCTACTGTTACCAGTCATATTCAAGGCGAAACTTCTAAAAGAAAATTCTGCAATGGAGATCCTAGTGCAAAGTGGTCGCAATCACGTAAGCAGGGTTGCCAGGTGCAGATGTACATAATGGAGTGAGTACCATCAATGAAGATATGTCCCACCAGACACATGGCATCACCAAATGAGGTTGAAAGAACAAGGGTATAAACAGATTGTGCAGAGTTGTGTCAATCAAGTACAAAGTTGTGTCAATCAAACAGAACTGTCAAGCGAATTGAACTTACAATGTAATTACTTGAGTAAGGGTCAGTAGTGTCGGTACCACCAGCGTAGGGGTTGATTTAAAAAGCAGCTGTGTTTTGTGCCACCAGCGTTGAGAGTTGATTTAGAAAGCAACTGTTTGTACCACCAGTGCAGGGAGTTGATTTAGAAAGCAACTGTTTGTGCCTTGAGCATGGGTATGGCTTTAGAAGGCAACTATTTGTAGTTGCACCTCCAGTGTAAATATGGCTTTAGAATGCAACTGTTTGTACCAATTGTTCCTAAAATGTCATAAAAGTAATATTTTAGTAGGATTGCTGCTTACTGTAGCATGTATTTTCATCTGATAATAAAAAGTGACAATTATTTTGTCTTAAATTTCTCGAAACTACAAGGTTGCATTGTTTTTCATTGTGGCGTAGCATAGAATAATAACTGATGTAGCAGATATATGTGAAAGAAAAGCGGTTTACCAACCTTAACTGAGTGATTTAAATGCAAGAATCTGTTTTATTGAGTGACATATTGATATCTCTGTGCACACAGGCAATATAACACATTAAATCCCCAATGCATATTCTGTTCATTTGAATGAATCGTATGATAACAATCAGATTGTTTTTAAAGCTTTTTGTTGGCTACACTGACTACCAGTGTAGCCTGTGTGGAGCTCTCAAGGTCATAAGCATATTAATTGGAATGCACAAAGGAGTTACCATGTAGTGCTGTTTTTATTTTTTATGTTTATGGGACAACCAATCTAGGTGCTACTGCAGATCACTACGAGAAGCAACATTCGTCCACAAGACACTCGTATGTTCCAGGAGTGAACAGTGTTCAAGAGTTCAGCATACTCCACTAGCAAATCATGATAAGTCCTGATGTCACCTCTTCATATAAAATTGGGCTTGATGAAAAATTTTGTGAAACCAATGGCCAAATGAAATTCCAGTAGCTTTAAATTAACTATTTGTGTGACAAGTTTCCTGATCTCCTGAAAGCTAAGTTGAAAGAAGGAATTTTGT
>JGI24158J21664_10014581_pt1 | contig 10305 bp, 4 predicted proteins | sample Ectturendosymbi3_FD_21664 | JGI IMG/M metagenome (IMG submission 21664) | reverse complement strand
ACCCACCCATTAACACCGAGCGCGAAGCTGGACAGGCCAGAGTACCGTTTTAAGTCTTAGATATGACCAGTGGTATGCAGAGCGGGTCAAACGGGGCGACGGCCCCGGGCATCCAAAGAGTGAAATAACAAAAATTAAACAAAATTAAATTTTAGTAAAATGCTGTGACTAGATGTTTCTTCGTATTGTAAGGCTATTAACGCATACTGCATGGATCTGATGGAAATTTTGTAAGGGTGCATGCATATCTAAGTTAAGTTACCCGAGGGTGAGATGAAGCACTGTCATCGATATCTTGAGGCCTTACATCCTATGTCTCTTCCCCCTTTGTAGGTTGACCAAATCCTGCTAGCCTAATGTTAATCTTCAATTTGCCTTCCAAATATCTTTCGATTCTCTTTATAGCCTGGGCTCTTAAACTGGTGTGTGGAAGGTTCTGAATGGTGCGGGATTATAGCAGCGACACATTGTTGAAAAATTAAATGCATTGTTTTTATCATTTCACTATAAACGCTATAATCAAAACAAAGCGGACACTACAGTGAACAAAACCGAAACCTGTTTAAACTTGCTTGTTCAAAGTTGGACTTTGAGTATAGAACGCTTTGTTTCGATGGTGCCTTGTCTGCTTGGTTTCATTTTTTTGGCAATGCCAAGTTTGCCACAGGACTAGACGATTTGGCGATAAATACTTTGTTTTCAATTTTAGAAAAGATCAAAATAAAATACTAAATGTTTCACAAGAACATCATCCAAGCCGGTAAAAACTTTCGGAGGTATGAAATGAAACGTTTAAAAACGTACTATTTTTTTGAGCATAGCGCCAACATTCTTTCTGAAATGTACTTCACTTTTTCCTCGCCAAAAACGCCATTGCACAACTGTGCACGTTTCACAATGTTTAACTGCCTCACTATTGTTGTGTAACGTGATTCGAGCCTCGTACAGATTTTTCACTTCTTAATTCTCACTTGAGGTGAAGTTTGTGGCGTAATCCTTTTGCATTTGGCAAAGGTCTGGGCAGGTAGTTTTGCTGTGCCTGTATTTTCACATTCCCCGATAGTCTACTAGAAGTGTATATGGCTGGGGGAGCATAAAATCAAGCATTAGCCCCGGGCATCACCTGACCTCTGCACGCCCCTGAGTATGACCCGAACCCAGCTTATCAGCTTTTGGTCAAGTGCTCAACCAACTGCACTATATAGCCGGTCTCGCTTCTCATTTCATACTGAGAAATTTGTGAGGTCGGAAAACGAGGGAGTGCTTGCATATCAAATTACACACGCTCAAATCAATGCATCGAACTGTTTTAGTACGACTCACAACATAATCAGAAATAACGAAAGTGATCCGTTGTCAGTGGAAAGATGCAAACAGTGAATAGCTTGATGACATTTGTTGACGTGCCACTTAACAAACATACTTTAACCACTGGAAAGTTAATGCGTAGCGTAGAAGTTATTTCATCCAGTGGTATGCTCTTCAAAAATTACCAACATTGCATATAAAAAGCAGAGTCACTCTTTGCAAAGCTTCCAGAGAGAAATCAGTTCTGAAAGGTAAGCAGAAGTAGAATACATGCAATGACTATTAATACTAAAAAACGTGCCAAGAAGTTGCTTTATTCTACCGCAAATGAAATAAAACGAGCCAAGCCCACCTGTTGCTCATGCACTGGTAATGTCATACTCATTTGTGACAATTAAGCTCCTTATGACCACCCGTGCTGTATGAACGATTCCATTACGTTTCAGTCGTTAAAAATCTTTAATGAACAACACGCCAGCAAAATCGAAAGTTAATTTTTTAGGAAAAATAAAGGGACGCAGGAAGTTATTGCCACTCTGAAGGTAAGATGAACGCTGTTGTGCACATAAAAGAGAAGAATCGTTATCGCACGTTCACCATTACATAGGCATAGTACAACATTAAGAAAAAACTTGGCGAATATTCGTGTTGTCAACGTTTTCGTAAATGAGCAAGTTTTCATCCATCAATCCATTTACGATTTCTTTCTATCAAGCAATTTCATCAACAATTTTCGAAAGTCGCCGCTAGTCTCGCTTTTGACGTCGTCCGTCAGTTCTCCGTCGTATAGCTTCTTGTAGGCTTCTCCGATACGATCCAAATCTATCTGTTTTAGGAAGAGAAAAGGGTTTCAGCTGAACCGGTCGCGTCTGCATCAAAATTTGTTGAGCACATACACAATTGCAATAAATCAAAATGTTCCAACGATTTCGCAAGTTTTATTTGAAAGTTATACGTTGGGTTAAGTGCCTGAAGTTTTCTTTTTCGCTTTTCGATCATGATTGCTACCGAGTTTATTTGAATAAAAAGGTTTGTCGAAAGATTGAGCGGGAAAAAATTAACCAGAGGTCTTAAAAACACGGAGATTTTAAGTAAAACTTTATGGCTCTTTGAGATAAGAAGAGATACAGTGTGCTGAATTGCAAGCTGCCGTTTTTGCAGGACCATTATTCAACCAAAACATGAACTGTCGTAAATGCTTCCTAAATTGTTAGCCTGAAACGTAGTACTTCCTGAAGTCTGACAATAATTCACAGCATGTCTGTTTGGTAGCCAAAATTATGAGAAATTCTTCCCGGAATTGTTGCATTAATTCAAGAACACATAGATCATACATAATGTGCATTTCAACTTTTATATGAGCGTGCTATTCTATAGCATTAGCCTTTTCTAAGTTCTCCAACGCTAATGCTTCTGAGGACAAGTTGTAGGCTACAGTAGCGTAGCCAGCCAAAATTTTGGGAGATGACAAATATTTTGACTCCTGGAATTCTTACGTGGGTCACGGTGACCGGGTCAAATGAGTTCATCACGTGAAACCTACGTAACGCGTCGGAGCGCTTTCTACTCTTCAGTAGCTTCATTTTTTTGTGTGACTTGTAAATAGGTGCGCTTGCGGTCATCCACGCTCTTTTCGATTTTGCAAAGGGGCGAGTTCGTCACGAGTTCGGGTCACGCTCACCCGACGTTATGGTTAGTGTGAGGTGGCAAAGGTACGCTTAACCCACGTTATGGTTAGAGGGGGGTTGAGCGCCAGGTGGCTGTAAAGAGCTGAAACTCACTCAGTGCATGCTTCTACGGTCGTGTTAGCAGTACACAACATAAGTTCTTCAGGCCCCAAATTTTTTTATTGTGAGTAATTCAGTTCAGACATATACAAAATCTACACCACACCCCTTTTCATCAAAAATCGTATGATATTAGAGAACAAAGAAGTAACTTTGTTAGTGCTCAAACTGCTCAAGAAGAGTTATGTTTTCAGTGTGTTTTTGTGATAAGCTTCAGTTGAAGGAAAGTGTTCCTTTTTTACTTTTGAAAACCGGGTCATGCACATCCGACGTTATGGTTAGCGTGACAAAAACTGAAGATTAGTATTCCAGGGTAAGAGAGCAACAGTATTTTTTCCGCCTCTTAAAGCACAAAACGACAAGATACGCTAGAAATTTGGGGTGCCACGGCCGCCTCGGCCACGCCTATGGTAGGCTATCCTTACTCTTTTCGACAGTTCAACACTTACTTCCGAGCGAGACACCAGCACTCTGATCAGCACATCTTCATCTGTCCCAATTCCTTTCATGGATTTGAAGAGTTTCTTTGCGAAAAATTTCGGTGTATCCAATGCAACCTCCGCAACTGCCAACAAACCATCTCTGATGTCCGAGGAGAACTCGCTTTTGATGCTGTTTTCAATATCTTGGCCAGCGATCTGCAATCGATGCCAGTGCTTATAATTCAGCGCATTTCAAAACTTCGGCACGTCACACTTCCAGTGTTTATTCGCACGCATGTGCGATTTACAGCGCATTGTTCACGTCACTTCAAACTACAGGCGAAAGCAAGACAATTTGATTGATGCCTACTACAATGACGAAAATATGCAACGTTAAAGATACCGCAAATATGTGAGAAACATCAATAACCTATATATATATATAATTTACTGAAACATTTTCATTTCGCTAAAAATGTTTTAATCACGAGTGCGTCCGCAATTGGTGGCAAAATCAAGCCATACACCGTGTTGTCACTAAGAGATCATTGTTTTTCAGAGGCGATTTACGAACACGTCCGTAGCATTCCATAGCATTAAGGGGAAATTCCAATTTTTTGTGCCCCCCAAATTTTGTTGTGCCCAGAAAATATTGTGTACAGTTTGTTTTAAAAATAAAATGACAACAAAAATATTTCCACCCTTGATGTACTTTCCCCTCAAGCTTTAAAACTAGCTACGGGCTTGTTTACGAGCTGTTCGATTTAAATCGGATCAAACCTGTTGATACTTGCTGAAGCAAACCCGAAGGTGTGGAAAGTTTCTGCAAGTGAAGATTTCAATAAATTTGTTTTCGTCTGTTCCCAGCTTGTCCACTCCAGCTTGCTTTAAAGCCTCAGCGTCTTGCCAAGCCTTATCTGTGTTCACTGGAGCATCTGCGGCTCTTTTGCCCTAAAGTGCAATAATACCATTCATCAGTAGAAACATGTACAGCAGCATCCGTGTAGTATGAGACCAGAAGGACATTTGACAGATAACTGAGGTTATGATTCTTAAAATCTGTTTTTCGATGCTTACCAATAATGTGTGCTAAAACAAAAAGTACGAGCGCATGACAAAAATCTGCAACTATAGAAGTGATAAAGCTTGTATCTAACGTATACGCTGCGCAGTTTTATTGACAAGAGCTAGTCTGAGCAACGAATATGGGTATAAACACGTTTCCTGTCACAGCTTTGCCGCGACCAATCAAACCCTGTTCACCTACTACTTTCGAAAAAGTTAAGATAATCCCAGCTCACTGCGAAATATGAAATAACCATCGAGGTTGCACCCGTATTGTTTAATATAGTATGGTCAACCAAGGAAATGAAGTGGACAGTGAAACAACTTCAAAAAAGGTTATTTTTAGGATTTCAAACAAGAAACACGCAAAATATAAACTATCAGAAGCATCAACGTAACAGAGCAATGTAGTAAACCTTTTGTTGCTTAAACCGACTGCCAAAATAGTATGCATTCATTGCATTGCATCATGGTAGAGCAGGCTACATTGGTATGTTGTACTGCTTCGACCGAACACTTTGCAACAATCTACAATTTACTTAAGATTTAAAGACGAAATTTTACAACCAGATGTTTTATTAGGCTATGAAAACAGTTCAACTTCACATCTTCCTAAGCAAGGTAACATGTAGTCGATACGTCAGGGGTTCCCAACCTTTTTCTGACCATGTACCTCTTTAGCATTTTGACAGATCGACATGCACCCCTAAACTTTCTCATGACAAATTATTTTATCATGATTAATTACAGGTATATCTTAATGAGCATAAATGGCTTTTTAAAATAATGGCTTTTAAAAATAATATTTACTGATATATATATAAGTACTTGGAAATAAAAGATATAAGTATATGGTTCTCTTCTATTGCTAGCCTTAAACGTACCCCTTCAAATAGGCAATGTACCCCTAGGGGTACATGTACCCCTGGTTGGGAACCTCTGCGATAAGTGATATGAGATTGGGATTGGATGAACAAACATTAGAATCAGCGAGTGGAACAGACAACACATAGCCACACTGTTGGTTTGTCCTTGAGTTTATTTCTGTTCGCGCTTATCACGTGACAAGTGACCCAATGAAGTTACGGCGACCCTATAGTGTGACCCTATAGTTAGCGTCCAAACTCGTGGTAGCAGTCTCGGACTATTCATGAGATATTCTTGATTTGGAATTTAGGAACTGTTCATTGTCGTTAAGGTAAATATATTTGTGAATTGACTGCGAGGGACTTAGCAAGCTCTTTGGTGTGAAGGACTGCAGTTGTGCGCAATTAACTTCCATGGTCCACCATCCTGTTGTCCCAGTAGCCGTTTGTATTGTAGCCCTCAGAGGCCTCGATAGAAGCAGCTGTGCTACTACAGAAGCACGTTTTCATATTTTGTGTATTTTTCTGCAGGTAATCTGCCAGGAAAAGCGAAGCAGTGTTGCTGTTTGCGTTGCAGTTCTGTGTTGCCTGGACGGTGCAAACTAATCCTCTAATGGGGCAAAACTTGATGCTCGATTCTCCGCGAGTGGCTTGCCAGAGCTTGATCGAAAAAACTCATGAGGTAAGAATTTGTTGAAAAAACTGGTATTCGCTCAAAGAATAAAACTGTCCAATACACCAACATGTAGCTACACACCTTTGCCATGGCCAGGAGAAATCTTTGGTAGTCACCGCTGGTATCACTGATTATAGCATTTTCTAGATCATCTCTGTAAGTCGACTTGTAAACAGTCAGAATTTCATGAATTTCTTCATTCTTACGAGTTGAAAGTATTTCATCGAGAATCTAAAAATGAAACCATATACAGCAGTTTATCTATTTGTTTTTACTATATTTCATTGCAGTATCGTTCCGTATCATGAACACAAATGTATAAAAGTGACACAAGTAACACGTGTGGTACGGGGTTGCATGTTTTCGATGCTTCACTCCTTGAGCAATGCATCCAGTTTATTCTGATTTTTTATTAAAAAAACACTTCAACGGAAAAAATTGTACGTTCGCCCAAAAATTGAGCCAGTTTGTTTGTAACAGCATGGTTACACACACCAAACACAAATTCGCTGCAAACGTAAACGGAAGAAACATGAAGTGAATGTCAGATACAGCTTTCTTTTATATCAAACAGCTTGTGGAAAATTTCTGCAGCTTAATAATTCTTAAGAAAAAGCAGTCAGGGAATCCGAAAAGCGACATGGACGAGTCTTGTAACAACTACTTCAAAACATAACTTCATTTCTATTACGAACAGCACCAAGCATCCCCTCTCGACAGACGGTGGTCATTGCTGAAATGACCCTCATCTCACGAGCACATTTGTTGGTTGCAAGTTTGTGAAGAGTTCATCAAAAATACGCTTAAAGGTTAAAAATTTCTACGAGCGCATGTCGGAAATGGACCAACTTCTTCATTCGTTGCAACTTTGCCTGGAAAGAAGGGCCTGACTGTGGTTTTCGGAGGGGTACGTGACATCGTGTTAGAGTGGACACACAGTAAAATAATAAAAAAGATCAATACCGATTCTTTTGTTCCAAAACCTTGCATTGCCTTGTGCAGCCAGTCAGCGTCGAATTCTCGCGGTTTCATCATCAACGACAAAACCATCTTGCGAAAATCCCCACTCAATTCGCTTGTCAAATCCGCGATGAGATCCTAGATGTATTGGATAAGGTTTTTAAAAGAAATGTAATACTGTAGCTTGAGCAAACGTTTTTCATTGACCCGAGGGTATTTGTTACTGCCCCGACCGAGAAGCAAAGGGGAGAGGAATGTCATTTTCAGCCGGTGTCAGACTAACTGCGGTTACAACAACAGATTAAGTACCGCTGCAGGTCTACGCCTATACTTTTCTCAGGTAGGTTTTTGGTCACAAGGTCAAAGATTAGCGAAGCTAGTTTGACCATTATGTTTCCATACACGAACGAAAAAGACAGTGCAGTGAAATGTTTGCAAAATGATGCGATATTCTACTTGGTGGTTAGATGAAAAATTGGGTGATTTCGTAGTTTCTACGCTCTGTCACAGAGTGTATCGCCAGTCACTGCTTCGAGTTGCCATCACGTAATCAGACAAACACCATCACGTTCGTTGCCGAAGTGGAAGGTAAAACGTTTGATCCGGTTTGCACCAAACCTTTAAAAATCGGGACTTCCTTGTTCCTTCTGCAGTAGTTGACCAACCACGCGATACTTGGAACAAAGGGTGCGATAGCCTACAGTACTTGCAACAAGGGTACAAGGCTGGCTTAGCTATGCGTGACGTTCGGTGAGTCTCGCGTTACTCTTTCACAAACAGCTATGATGTTATGAAGCCAGCATGAAACTACTGCAATTGTCCTTTCAACTAGGAAAGCACGGCTGGAACTTTGCTGTGCACTCGGAGATACACAGATAAGGATCTCGACCCGCGTCATGGCAGCTGTTACACTCGACAACTTAGTATTCACCTTTTGATATTGTTTTACGTAAATTTCTTTAATCGCTTGTCTTTGTTTGTTAGATCTACCGCCAATCACCTCGATGATTTGATCTTCGTTTGTACCTGCAAACGAAACAGTGATAGACCAACGATATCAACCTCTTAGAAAACTAAAGTTAATTCATCATCAAAGTCATCAACACCACAAAGAAACGTTTGACGCAACAGTACGAGTTTCCAATGGTGTCACTATTTCAAGGCTGTCCCACAAATGGCCTTGCTTTGTAGCCGAAAACGCCAAGCTCTAAGTCTCACTTGACAAAACAGACCTCAGTGTGGTCTTCACCAGTTTGTCTCAAGGCGGCATCATCACTCTCAGCACAAAATGTTTTATGCACTGTAAATCAAGTCGTTTAAGGCGCACTGCACATGCGTTGTATTCGTTACGTACAGTAATATGAAAGAACACTAAGTACAGCAACAAGAAATGTCAAGTAACGCAGGAATACGAATTCACCCATGTGCAAGAAAAATCTTGGGTGTGCAGAGAAAACTATTTCCCTATCCCCACAACTCAATGGCGGTGAACCTTGCAGTGGAGAAATATCTTTGAATGAAATTATTTCAGTGTACTGGCAAGCCAAGAGGGTAAGTAAAAATTCTGCAACTCATAGCCTCAAACTATTTACTGCTCTAGGTAAACGGCAGCAAATTAATTGACAAAACAGCGTAAATTCATTTGAGACACGTTAGCCTACTAAGTTACATTGGTGTGATTGGTTTGTTTCCGGTCTTTCCGATGAAATTTAACGCTTTTGTTCAACTTCTTTCGATAGCGAACAATTATGTGCTGCATTGCTTATGTTCCCATGTATTAAAACGTTTATCATATATATGAATATAATCAAATAAAGCAGTAAAGGAAAAAAGTAGCGAGAGCCTTTATATCGCCTTGCCTTGGCTTGACAATCTCAAGACGTCAGGTCACCGTAGTTGAGGAACTTACCCGCGCTTCTGCAATAGCTAGCTTCACCCCTCAACAAACCGGACACTAGGTTGGTATCGTACGCTACGAGTTCCTCACAGGCAGTGGTCCCTACAGTAACTTGGGGTACTGTCCAGTGGTGGACTTAGGGTTGGGGAACCCGAGGCGATATTGAAAAGGAGGCCTTCTGATGACGTCATCATTTTCAGTCAAGCGTGATAAGACCTTCTGATCAAGCCTTGGAAGAGGATACGCGGGCCTTCCAAAAATACGCTTCTGAGAATATGGCATGACTGACACAGCAGAAAATGCAGTAGCGTATTCATGATGCACAACTTTGAAAACACTGGAATCCGCGAAGACAAAGCTAGCAACAAGTTAAGTGATAGCAAGCAGGCATCTCCCACATTTCTCTTGTTTATTCCTTTCAATACGGATTTTCTTACACCGATTTGAAACACAATTTTAAGCGTTGAACCATGTTTTCATGAATAAAAGGGGTTCAACTTGCAGTTTCTGTTGTTTTTTCTTTAATTTTTGCATACCAGAATTGGGACCATTTTGTCCCTACAGTGCCCTGAGAGTACTATACTGTGGGACAAATTTGTCCCAACAGTACAAAACTGTCGCTCAACCGTTGTCCAGTCAAGCGTAAAACAACGTAACGGATCAATCTGTGTTACGCGCAGCACCACCTAACTGCCCAATACTGAATTGTCCCATCCCAACTTGATTTAAATGCGAGATACACGTAACCGTATTGGAGGGATGGTGGCTTGGGACAGATATGTCGCAACAGTATCGAAAGGGTTCACCGTTTCTGTTAGGGCCCCTTTGAAAGAAAGGCACACATTGCACTTGCTGTTGGGGCCCCTTTGAAAGCGGAGTACCTACACTTTACATTTACTTTTGGGGTCCCTCGTCAAAGCAGAGTAGGCCTACTTACAACGACAGTTGTTATACTGGGGGCCGCCTTGAAAGCAGAGCACTTATACATGACAGTTGCTTTACTGGGAACACTTTTGGAAGCAGAGTGCTGTTGATGGCCCTTTAAAAAGCAGAGTACTTACACATTACTGTTGCTGCTGAGGTCCCTTTGAATGTAGAGCACTTGCACACTGCAGTTATTGAGAAGGGTCCTTTTGAAAGCAGAGTATGCTGTTGGGGGCCCCTTCAAAAGCAGAGTACTTACACACTGCAGTTGGTGTTGGCGGCCCTTTGAAAGCAGAGTATCTACACACTGCAATTGCTGTTGGTGGCCCTTTCGAAGCAGAGTACTTTCTTACAATTTGCTTCTGAGTATATTATATGAATGAATAATACGTTTTTCACC